>OLFX01001959.1_pt1 | contig 19607 bp, 17 predicted proteins | sample 1605091 | NCBI WGS metagenome assembly OLFX01 (sample SAMEA3888906, study PRJEB22519) | human gut metagenome | biome: human gut; feature: human-associated habitat; material: faeces | place: Denmark | collected 2012 | reverse complement strand
GAAAAACCTTGATTTTCCAGTGTTTTCAAAAGTATCGTTATCTAACGTCAGCTTTTGACCGGCCAGCATTTCAGGAAATGATGGAACTTATCAAGGAAGGCAAAGCCAACTGTGTCATTGTCAAGGACCTGTCCCGGCTGGGACGTGAGTACATTGAAACAGGGCGCTATATGCGCCGGGTATTTCCTGCCTATGGGGTACGCTTTATTGCGATCAACGATAATGTGGACACCCTGAATGACACGGGCGACGATCTGACCGTTTCCGTAAAAAACATAATGAATGAGGCGTACAGCCGGGATATTTCCATTAAGACCCGGAGCGCCCTGGATGTGAAGCGGCGCAGCGGCGATTTTGTCGGGGCTTTCGCTGTCTATGGCTACATCAAGACCGGTGACAAGCACAAGCGCCTGGAGGTTGACGAGTATGCCGCCAATGTGGTACAGGACATTTTCAGGAAACGCCTGGAGGGGTTCAGTGCGGCACATATTGCAAATGAGCTGAACCGGCTGGGTATTCTCTCCCCGCTGGCATATAAAAGGAGCCAGGGGATGCCCCATGCAAAGGGAGGATATACAGATAAAAAGGACTGTCGCTGGTCGGCAACGACCATTATCCGTATTTTGCAGGACGAAACCTACACGGGTACGCTGGTGCAGGGCCGGCAGACCACACCCCACTTCAAATTAAAGGAGCGGGAAAACAAGCCGGAAGATGAATGGATTCGGGTGGAGGACACCCATGAAGCGATTGTGGAGCGGCACGACTTCGACCTGGTACAGAGGATCAAGCGGATCGATACCCGGACTTCCCCAAAGGAAAATAAGGTGTACCTGTTTTCCGGTATTCTGATCTGTGGGTGCTGCGGCTGCCGGATGACCCGGAAAACCAACCACTACAAAGGCAGGGAGTATCACTATTACTACTGCCCGACAGGAAAGAAAGGCGGCTGCAATGGTTCCGTCATGCTCAAAGAGGAAGATTTGATTGAGTGTGTCCGGGACAGTCTGAAAGGCCATATTGACAATGTGGCCTCCCTGGATGCCCTTCTCTCAGGTATCAGCCAGGAACGGATCAACCGGGAGCTGGCCCAGGAATATGCTGGGCAGATCGCCGCCAATGAAAAACGCATGGCAAAGATTGAGGGCTTCAAGACAAAGCTCTATGAGAACCTTGTCAGCGGCATTTTGACGAAAGAGGAATTTCTTTCTTATAAGCGCAAGTACAATGCGGATATTGACCTGCTGAAACAGGCCATTGCCGAGCTGAACGAAAAGCTGACCGATGTGCTGGAAAACCGGAGCGAGCGCAACCGCTGGATGGCCCATTTTATGAAGTTCTCCACTCTGGAGGATTTGGACCGCCGGGTGGTGGCACAGCTTATACGTAGCATTACAGTTTTGGGAAAGAATGACCTACATATTGAATTCAACTATCAGGATGAATACCAGAAGGCATTAAAGCTCGCAAAGCAGGCGGCGGAGACCGTTGTGCAGTTCAAGGAAAGGATGGTGGGATAAATGGCAAGAAAGAGCAGAAAGAATCAGACGGCAACGCCGGTGTGCGATACTTCCCTCTATATCCGCACCGCCCTTTATATCCGGCTGTCCGTGGAGGATAACAAAAAGCGCGGACATTCCATTGAGAACCAAAAGCTGGTGCTGGAAAACTTTCTGGCAGGAAGGCCGGAATTTGTTGTTTACAACACCTATGTGGACAACGGCGCTACAGGCACCAATTTCCACCGTCCGGGTTTCCAGCAGATGCTTTCTGATATTGAGGCCGGGCTGATCGACTGTGTGATCGTAAAGGATTTGTCCCGGCTGGGACGCAATTCCATTGATACCGGCTACTATATCGAGCAGTATTTCCGGGCGCATCAGATACGCTTTATCGCCCTAACAGACCAGTTTGACACAGCGGATGCCAGCAACCTTCACGGCGGTATTATGCTGCCCCTGAAAAACATGATAAATGAAGCCTATGCGCTGGACATTGGGCGCAAGATCAAAGCCCAGGCAAGGCAGGCCATGAAAGACGGTGAATACATTGGCGCACGGGCCCCTTATGGCTACCGGAAAGACCCGGAGAACTGCCATAAACTGCTCATTGACCCGGAGGCCGCCGAGGTTGTATTTCAGATTTTCCAGTGGGCTTATGAGCATGTAGGGCTGAATGATATTGCCCGCAGGCTGAACGAACAGGGCATACAGACGCCCAGCCACCGGAAACGTGCCACGGGCGAGATCACCCATGAAAACCTGGTCGGCTCCGGCAAATGGCAGACCCGCACGGTTGCAAAGATACTGGACAGTGAAGTTTATACCGGTGATCTGGTGCAGGGCAAGACAAAAATTGTGGACCACCAGCAGGTACAGGCAGACGAGGATAACCTGATTATCGCCACCAATACCCATGAGGCCATTATCAGCCATGAAGTTTTTGAGGCAGTAAAGGCATACCGCAGGCAGGTGTGCGAAGAAAGCAAGGCACATGAGGTTGACCCTTATACCCCGAACATCTTTAAGGGGAAAGTGTTCTGCGCCCACTGTGGCGGCAGCCTCCATCGGCAGCGCAATAAGCGGAAGAAAGGGTCGGATGTTTACCTGTTCCATTGTCTCACCAAAAGCCGTGTAGACAAGAACGGGTGCCTGGGTGTTTCCGTCACCGAAAAGGATCTGCTCGATGCTGTTGTTGCCATATTGCAGCAGGAATTGACGGTTGCTTTAGGTAATTATTCCTTTGTCTTAGAGGCAGAGGTAAAACGGAAGAAAGAGCGTGATGATCTGAAAGCGGGCATTTCCGCAAAGAAGCAGGAAATTGATAGGAACCGCCGTTTTGTCCGTGGTCTTTATGAGAACTTCGTGCAGAAAGTGCTTACCAGTGAAGAATACTTCACCATGAAAAAGGATTATGAAGCAGCCATTGCCAAACTCTCTGACGAGATCAGCACTTTGGAAAACGGGCTTGCCGTCATGGACGCTCAGCTTGCCAAATATAAGGAGCTGGAACAGGATGCAAAAGTCCTGGAAAAAGATCATACCCTGACCGCTGCCCTGATTGACAGGCTGATTGAGAGGATCGAGATTACCCATGACAAGGAAATCCGTGTGAGCTTCCGCTTCAAGAGTGAATTTGAGGAATATGGAAAGGCGGTGGAACAATGCAGAAATTTGTAATCGCATTTTATATCCGTCTTTCTTTGGAGGACACAAAAACCGAAAGCATGAGTATTCCCAACCAGCGGGCGATCCTGCGGGAACACGCCATGTCGCTGGCGGAATGGGACCGGGCCGAGGTTTTGGAGTTTGTAGACAACGGGCACAGCGGCGCAAATTTTGAGCGTCCTGCCGTTCAGGAGCTTTTGGAAATGGTTCAGGCCGGAAAGATCGACTGTATCATGGTGAAAGACCTTTCCCGCTTTGGCCGTAACAGCATTGAGACCGGATATTTCATTGAGCGGGTATTTCCCCTGTACCATACGCGGTTTATCTCTGTCAGTGATGATTTTGACACCATCAATTTCAAGGGAGATACCGGGGGCATTGATGTGGCCTTTAAGTATCTTATCAGTGAGTGCTACAGCCGGGATATGTCGGTCAAGACGAAAACCGCCAAATACGCAAAAATGCAGCGTGGCGAGTACCAGAGCAAGATTTGCCCCTATGGGTACCGGAAAAGCGCGGATGGACGTATGGAGATTGACGAGAATGTGGCTGAAATTGTCCGCCTGATCTTTCGGTGGGCTGCCGAGGGAACCACAGCGGCGGAGATTACCAGGAAGTTGTTCCGGCGGAATATCCCCACACCTGGAGAATACCGCAAGAGCAAGGGACAGAGCTTCTATGATGTATCGCGGACGCATGGAACATGGAGCAGTTCAACCGTCCTGCGTATGTTGGAGGATGAACGCTATATCGGCACCTATGTCATAGGCAAGCGGGCTGTTACCGAGATCGGCGGGCACCGCATAAGGCTGAAAGATGAAAGCGAATGGTACAAGATACCGGATCACCATCCGGCGATTGTCAGCAAAGAGTTATTCGAGCAGGCAAAAGCCGGCATACGCCGCTTTTCTATCCCAAACAAAAAGCAGCATGATTACCCTCTACGCGGGAAAGTGTTCTGCGGCTGCTGCGACCATGCACTGTCACGGACTACACAATATCCGAAGTTCTATTGTCGGCACTCCCAGGTAAACACGGATTTTGCTTGTCATGGTATGTCGGTCAAGGCGGAGGAATTGGAAACGGCTGTATTTCAGATCATCCGGGCACAGGTAGATACCGTGCTGGGGGTTGATGGAGACGGCAAAGACAACCTTGATTTGCAGGTTATTCAGCAAGCAGAATATGAGAAGAAAGTTCAGGTTTTGCAGGATGCCAAACGGCAGCTTTATGAGCAGTTTGCCCTTGGTGAGATCGCCCTGGGCACTTACAAAGAGCAGAAAGCCAGATATGACGCAGAGCTGGTCCGAGTGAAGAATGTCTGCACAATGGCAGCGGCACAGACCAAACAGGCCCAGGCAGACTATGAGGCCAAAGTCAAGCGGCGGGAAATCATAAGGGAAGTTTCCGGGGCCGACAGTCTGACACAATCACTGATTGATGCCTTAATTGACAAGGTGTATGTGTTTCCTGGAAACCGGATCGAGATAGTCTATAAAATGCAGGATGTCTTTAACATTTCAGCAAACAGGGGAACAGGCAATGAAAGCGGCGTTTTACTGTAGAATCGGCAACCAAGTGTTTGCATGTGTTTTACCGGATGAAAGGCACAAGTTGAGGGCCTTCCTTAATGCCGAGCAAAAGCGCGAAGCACAGGAAAGCCCTAAGAGAAATCGCCATTTCAAATTTGAAAAAAGATAGAAATTTTTTTGTCGTGGGCTTGACATACGGGTGTCTGAGATCATGCACCCGGCTGTCTGGGGCCCCAATTTTTACAGCAAGTTTTTTATAGTGGTTATAAACGGTTTGAGGGCTGAGGTTTCCGCCGGTGGAAGTAGTAAACACCAAAGCAGTCTTTCGTTCTTCGTTGGTGGTCCATCCTTGCCAAAGGGGGCCAGCTTGAAGTTTCTGGGCAGCTTGATTCCGTCTTTGCCGGTCCAAAAGCTCCATAACAAACGGTGCCGGTTTGATCACTCTCGTTTTATTGTTCTTCAATGGTGCAAATGTGAAACCGCCATCTTTCAGGGGGCGCTTTTGTAATTGCTTACACACTTTGATGGTTCCGCTCGAAAGGTCCACACAGTCCCAGGTCAGGCCGGTGGCTTCCGCTTCCCGGAGCCCAGTGAAGAGGATCGTCTTTAGAATAATCTCATATTCATCCCCGGAAGCGACCCGAAGGAATGCCTTCACCTGCTCATCTGTGAGTGGGTGAAGTTCTTTTTTCAGAACTTTGGGTAAAGTAGTCCGTTGGGCAGGGTTATCCCGCAGATACCCCACTTGCACCGCGGTGGAAAGGCATTTGGTGAGGATCCCGTGCACATTGCGAACACTCTTTGCCGCCATGCCCTCCCGCTGGAGGCGATTGTAAAAAGCTTGAATCTGCGGCGTGGTCAAGTCTGCCAGCCGAACGGCTCCTAGACTTGGCACAATATGGGTCCGGCACTGGGCTTTGTAATGTTTAACGGTCAGATATTTCTTATCCCCCATGTATTCTTGAAGCCAGATTTCCACCCATCGCGCTACGGTCATTTTGGACGGTTCGAAGTAGTTCCCACTGTCCAGGGCTGCTACTGCTTCAGACAAAGCTTTCCTGACTTCTCGTTGTGTACTTCCATACACAGATTTTTGCACTTGTTTCCCTGTGCCCGGGTCCCGGCCTACGGTGTACCGGGCTTCCCATCGACCGTCCTTGCGTTGGCGTATGGTACCGGAGCCCTGCGCGGATCGGGTATTTCCTTTTTTAGGCATTACAGTTCCTCCTATTTATAGTCCCGGGCGGACATATTTCGTATATTCAGTTTCCTCATAAATCATTTCTAGGTACGCTATTGCTCTTGTGGCGTAAGAATGTATAGCTGTTCCAACATCCATCTCGACATATTCCCCCACAGATTTTCCGTTGTATAGAGCATCTATAATATCTTGTTCTCTTTTGTTATGCTGTTTTATATACTCTTCGAGAGTGATGTTTATCCGTGGTTGTCTTCGCAACAAGATATTTAGAGCAGAATTCAAGAATGATACATGCTCAAAGTCTTCTAGATATCTCGAAGATAAAAAACCATTAACAAAATCATGAATGACGTTCAAGGCAGGACCATCTTTAAGCTTTCCATGTAATTTCTCTACAGAATCTTCAGAGAGTCCCGTATATTTACAAATGTCAGATACTACTTTATTATCTGTTTTTATGTCTGTCTTTCCTAACAACCAGTCAGATGAAACGTGACACTTATCTGCAATATTCTTCAGTGTTAGAGCGTCTGGAATTCTATCCCCATTCAAATAAAATCCTACTGTCTGCCTAGACATTGCCAAAAACTTTGCAAATTCTGTATTACTCGGACCATGTTCCTCTCGTAAAATATCAAATCGTTCTTGAAACACTCTTAATCTAGGTTCTTTCTTTTTTATGCGCTCCATTTATACGCTCCTCCTCATAAAAATGCTCGTTTTATAATATTTATGTAGAAACTTTTTCAGCCCCATTGATGCTCTTGTTGTTTCCTGATATAATGATAACAGATTATTGTTGAAGCGTCAACAACAAATTTTGGAGGTGATTTCCATGTGTAACCAAGATATTAGACGGTCCGCAACAGAGAATCGTGTAAAGCTTTGGCAAATCGCGGCCGCATTGGGCATTACTGACTCAACGTTTTCCCGAAAGCTCCGCAAGGAACTTCAAAAAGAGGAAAAGAGCAAGATTTTCTCTATTATCGAGAATCTTCGAAAGGAGGTGGAGGAATGACGGATCGTCTAGTCCCCCTGGCTGTATCGGCGCCAGAGGCAGCCCGGTTGTTGGGCGTTTCAAAACCAACTTTGTATCAACTTATGAGCAAGTCCGGTTTTCCTGCCTTTAAAGTAGGGAAACGCACGCTGATTTCGGTAGAGGGTCTTCGAGAATGGATCAATAAGCAAGTGGAGGTGGAGCAAGAATGATAGATAAGAAAAAAGGCCTGGCCAGCGTTGCAGCGCTGCACCAGGCGGGAGAAACGACGTGTGATCGAGCGGATCTCCATTCCAATGATACCACAGAGAGAGCGACCGGGCAAGGAAAAGAAGGGTTCGCCTGGGAGATTGCAGATCTCTTGCTCTATGGACAAGAAAACGCATTGACTTTGCGACATCTCGAAGTAATCACAGGATTAAGTAGCCGTTCAGTCAGGAAACGGATTGCAGCTGAGAGGTTGGAAGGAACTCCGATTTTGTCTGACAATGTTCGTGGCTATTTTCTTCCTTCCTGTGAGGAAGAGAAAGAACGATTTATCCGCTCGATGAAGCACAGGGCAAGAGAAATAGAACGAGCGGCAGAAGCCATTAAGAAAGCAAAGGGGTGATGCCATGCCAGAGGAAATGAGCCTATTGCAGCGCTATGTTAAATACTACACTCAGGATATAGGTTTGAAGGCATTCCCCTGTAATGGCAAGACACCCGTTACCCTTCACGGATGCAAAGATGCCACCACAGACCCAGTACAAATTGCAAGATGGTGGGGGAACGGAAGTACATATAATGTCGCTATCGCTACCGGCCACGGGCTGGTCGTGTTAGATGTAGACGCAGACCACAACGTGGGGAAGTATGGGGATGAAACCCTTGCAGAACTGGAACGGAAGTACGGTCCTCTCCCCGAAACCTGGACTTGTCTGACCGGTGGCGGAGGTGCCCACTATTACTTCCAGTGTGATGACCCAGCCCTGACTGTAGCGGTGGGTTTTGCTCCCGGCTTGGACTATCGGGGAGCTGGTGGGTATGTGATCGCTCCGCCGTCCATTCACCCCACGACCGGGCGGGCCTATGAATGGGAGGTCAGCAGTACACCCACAAACGTACCCCTTGCCCCTCTCCCGGACTGGCTTCACCGCCTTATGCTCCAGGGCAAGAGGGACAAGCCCAAACAGGCAAAGAGCAAGGAGGTCCCTGGAAAAATTACAGAGGGGCGGAGAAATGAGGAAATGTTCCGTCTTGCCGCCTCTCTCCGGGCAAAGGGGTTGGCCGTGGCAGAGATCACCGCCGCCTTGACAGAGGCCAATAAGAGCCGCTGTGACCCGCCACTGAGCAAACGGGAAATCGAGGCCATTTGCCGGAGCGCCGGACGCTATGAACGGGGACCGGTTGCTGCCACCACAGACAGCATAAAGCCCCCGGACTACTCCGACGCCGGAAACGCCGCCATGTTCTCCCGTGTGTATCAGAATGACTTGATATATACCGATGCCCTGGGCTGGCTATGGTGGAATGGAAAACGCTGGGAGCGGGACGACCACAAGGCAACCGCCTGGGCACTGGAATTGTCTGAAAGGATGCTGCGGGAGGCGTCGGAGAAAAACCGGGCGGCGCTGCACCATCTTGCGGAGGCCACGGCCAAACACGCCGAAACAGGGGCGGAGGAAGATGCCGACGCACTGGAAAAGGCGAAAGCGGAGGCGTTGGCAGCGAAAGCATACCTCACCCACGCAAAGAACAGCCGGAACGCCGTCCGTATTAAAAGTATGCTGGAACTGTCCAAAGCGTCCCTTGTCATCAAGGCGGATAAGCTGGACGCAAACCCGTTTGACCTAAATACCCCCGCCGGGATTGTGGACTTGACCACCGGGCGGCTCCAGCCACATGATCGGGCGGCATATTGCAGTCAGATCACGCAGACCGGGCCGGACACCAAAGGGGCCGAGATGTGGAGCAGCTTCCTTGACACTATCACTTGCGGGGACGGCAGCATACGGGGATTCTTGCAGCTTGTGGCCGGTATGGCTCTCATTGGAGCGGTTTACCAGGAGGGGATCATACTTGCCTACGGTGGCGGGCGAAACGGCAAGAGCACCTATTTTAACGCCCTGGGCGCTGTCCTGGGAGACTATACCGGCAGCATCGACATTAAGGTGATAACCACCGACCGGGCCAACAAGGGAGCGGCCCTTGCCACCCTACGGGGGCGGCGGCTGGTGGTGACGGGAGAACTGGAAGAACACCAGCGGCTTTCCGTGGCGACCTTAAAGCAGCTTGCCAGCACTGACCGCCTTGTGATTGAGGAAAAATTCAAACAGCCGGAAACCGTGAAGCAGACCCACACATTGGTGCTATTCACAAACCATCTTCCCCGCGTCGGCTCCACCGATAACGGCACATGGCGGCGGCTGATCGTCGTACCATTCAACGCCACCATACCGGCAGGGACAGGCATACAGAACTATGCCGATGTGCTTGTAAAAGAGGCGGGCGGCGCGATCCTCACCTGGGCCATTGAGGGCGCGGTGAACTTTGTCCGCAATGGCTTCCGCCTAGACATTCCCGAAGTGGTGGAGGAATCGACCGAGGCATACAGGGCGCGGGAGGACTGGCTTTCTAATTTCATCAACGAAAGGTGCATCAAAGATCCAAACGCCCGTGTTGGTGCTGCTGACCTCTACCGGGAATATCGGGAATGGGCGGAGAGCACCGGGGACTATGTGCGGCGGCTCAATGACTTCACTACCACAATGGAGGCGGCGGGCTTCCAGAATATCCGTCCAAAGAACAAAAGTACATGGGTTGGGTTAAGGCTCGACTTAGAGGCAAAATTCGGAAATTCTTACGCTGCAACGGTTTGACGGTTTGGGTTAGGGCAGGTTAGGGCTGAATACAAGCCTCCCTATAAGAAAAGGGTAAATTTCAATTTTTAAAAAGTATGTTTTTAAACCTAACCAGCCCTAACCCAACTACAGAAAAGATGGAATTCTTGTAGCGCAAGAGCATCCTTATACCTCCCCCAATGGAAGTTCAAAAAATCTCGTTGGTGGCCGGTGGCAGGGGTAACCTTTTCCCATTCTGAGATAGATTTTAGAACAGAACATGCCCCCATTCGAAAAAGCACTCCTGCCTGAGAAAGAGCCGGTCGTGTGGGGTACAGGACAAAATAGCTCTGTGCTTATATGCGTATGGGTGTAGCAGGAAAGGCCGCTCAATAGAAGCGGCCCTTTTTCTTATTTTTACGGGAAAACTGTATTCCTTTAGCCCGACCAAACTTAAACGCCAAAAAAAGCGCTTCGGCGCGATCTACTTCGAGTAAACTATATAGAGCCTCTAACTCTGAAAGAGACAACCCATAGAATTCCAAGCCGTCATCTACTCGAGAGTCAATGTACCGATTCATTCGAATAAGAGAATCCATTGTATTCCTCCGTTATACTATACAGAAACGCTTTGTGATTATAACTCGGGTGAATTCCCTTGCTATATCTGGAAGTGCTGCTCTAAGGGCCTCTGTGTCGATCCTAGACATTTTTATATCTTTCCATGTGATATGATATTCCCCGGCTTGTACAGCTTCCTGTGAGCCCATAGAGGCCTTGAGGGAGTCTTTTATCGCCTCTGCCTCAGCCTGGGCTTCTTTAATGAGCGCTTGCAATTGGCGAAGCTCCTTGACTTGTTTTTCCATCTCGCATATATTCATCATACTGCCTCCTTAATTTGAGAGGAGGGGGCCGGGGGCGTTAAGTTTATCTTGGGCCCATCCCGTTTCTTATCCTGTCCGGCGCTTATCTGACGTTCTTGTTTCCTGTTCAGTACTTCGTCCGCCTTGCCTCTCCCTTACTGTGATTATAGTATAAGATATATAGGCCTAGATATCAAGGGTGAGGATGTACAAATATCTGCGCCTAGATTTGTTCAATTTGTATCTAGGCGTAGACTTGAATGCGTGTTACAATGTAGCCATACTGGGGGATTAAGCCAAGTTTACCTAGTGTCCTTTTTTAAGAGGTGAGAGTATGTCGGAGAAAACAGAGGCCCAAAAAAGAGCACAGAAGGCCTATATGGAAAAGTTTGCGGTTGCGCGGGTGAGAATGGACCGTAGCAAGTATGAGGTTGTCCAGGCCTATGCCGCAGCCCACGGGGAAAGCGTAAATGGTTTTATTAACCGTGCGATAGATGAAACAATGAGGAGAGACAGTTCTATTTCTGAAAGTGAGTCGTGATACAAAAGAGCAGGTAGTATATCTCTCCCTTCCTACCCTTTATTTGACCCTTTAGGCGGTTTTGCGCTATTTACAACATTTTCCGAATAGTTCATTTTTTTGCGAATATTCCATCGAATTTCCCGCTATTTTACGATAATTGTCAGAATGATAAACCGACCCAATAATTCGAATCCTTCTCCCGCTGCCAAAAAGACACCAGCCAACAGGCTGGTGTCTTTTTTCTATTCTCCCTATTCAAAGAGCAATAGACTCCCTGCCATCACGGCCATACCGCCGATGAGGCCGTAAATGGCCAGGTGGTGCTCCCCATAGGCCCGGGCGGCGGGGAGAAGCTCGTCCAGGGAGATGAACACCATGATCCCCGCCACACCAGCATAGAGCAGGCCGAAGAGGGTGGAACTCATCACCGGGGCCAGCAGAAGCCAGCCCAGGAGGGCTCCCGCCGGCTCTGCCAGGCCGGAGAGGAAGGACCAGACAAAGGCCTTCCGCCGGGAGCCAGTGGCCTGGTAAAGGGGGACTGAGACGGCGATCCCCTCGGGAATGTTGTGAATGGCAATGGCCACCACGATGGGCCCGGCGATGGCGGGGTCCTGGAGGGCGGAGACGAAGGTGGCCAGCCCCTCCGGGAAATTGTGGATGGCAATGGCCAGGGCCGTCATCCCTCCCAGGCGAAGAAGGGGAGCGGGGGAGAGGGGGGCTTCTGCCTCCAGCGGTTTGGCTTCGTGGGGATTCTCTTGGGCAGGGATGCACCGGTCAATGACGGCGATGAGAAGCATGCCGCCGAAGAAACCGCCGATGGCGGCCCAGCTGCCGCTGCGCCCTCCCAGGTCCTCTTGGAGGGCGGTTCCCGCTTGGGGCAGAAGTTCCACCAGGGAGACATAGAGCATCACCCCGGCGGAAAAGCCCAGGCTCCCGGAGAGGAAGCGCCGGTTGGTGTGCCGGGTGACGAAGGCGATGACACTGCCGATGCCGGTGCTCAGCCCAGCCAGCAGGGTGAGGAGAAAGGCAAGGAGAAGGCTGTGGTCCATAGGGGTCCTCCCAATTTTTTATTTGGTTAGCCTGGGCTAACTAAATAAAGATACCACAGAGTCCCCCTTTTGTCAAAGGGGATGGTGTTCCCTGGCCGAACGTGCAGCGGGACCGCTTACAACTGCGTAGGCACCATGGTCCCCAGCATTTTGGCTAGGAGGGTTCCGGTATTGCCATCCTCGGTGATCACCAGGGTGCGGCCAGCCTTGATCACCTGGCCGGTGGCCACAATCTCCTCTGCCAGCACGGGGCGGAGGAGGTCTTTGGTGCCATAGGGGGCTCCTTTCTCCTCTCCAAGCGGGGAGGGCGCACAAGGGATGGTTTCCTTAACCATAGGGTAGCATAGGCGGCTGCAGTTCGCAACGAGCAGGAAGGAAACCGGAGGAAAAAGTCCCCAGGGCGGTAGAGCCCTGGGGACCAATGCTGTCGTTATAACTTGTGGTACTGCCGCCAGAACAGGGTTCCGGTGGTGGCCACGGCGATGGCGTCTGCCACTGGCTCGGCCAGGAACACCGCCATCACCTGGTTGCCCGGCAAAAGGTGGGGCAGCAGGTAGATCAGGGGGATCAGGAGGATCACCTTCCGCAGCAGGGCCAGGAAGACGGAGGTCTTGGCGTTGCCCAGGGCGATGAAGGTCTGCTGGCAAGCCACCTGAATGCCCATGAGGAAGGCCAGGGCCAGGTAGATCCGGATGGCCCACTGGGTGTACTCTGCCAAGGTGGGGTCGTTGGTGAAGATGGCGGTGAACACCTGGGGCAGGAACATGGCCACCGCCCAGATGATCCCCGCGTAGACGATGCAGCAGACCAACAGGCGGCGGAAGGTCTCCTTCACCCGGTCCCGGTTGCCGGCGCCGTAGTTGAAGCCCACGATGGGCTGGGCCCCCTGGGTGAAGCCCTGGAGGGGGAGCATGGCAAACTGCATGACGCTGGCAAGGATGGTCATGGCCCCCACCGCCAGGTCCCCGCCGTACTGGAGGAGGCTGGTGTTGAAGCAGACGTTGAGGATGCTCTCCGTGAACTGCATGATAAAGGGGGACACCCCCAGGGCCAGGCAGGGGAGGAGGATCTTCCGCCGCAGCCGCAGCGTCCGCCGCTGCAGGCGGAGGGTGGTCTGCTTTCCCCGGAGGAAGCACAGGATCCACAGGCAGGAGGCCCCTTGGGACAGCACCGTGGCCAGGGCAGCCCCCTGCACCCCCATGTCCAGGGCGAAGATGAAGATGGGGTCCAGCACAATGTTGCACCCCGCCCCCAGGGCCACGGTGAGCATCCCTGTCCGGGCAAAGCCCTGGGCGTTGATGAAGGCATTGAGCCCCAGGGCCAGCTGGACAAAGAGGGTGCCCATGGCATAGATCCTAGTGTAATCCCAGGCATAGGGAAGGGTGGCCTGGCTGGCCCCAAAGAACAAAAGGAGGTCCGGACCAAAGACCTGGACCACCACCGTGAGGACCAGGGCAGTGATCACCAGCATGGTGGTGCAGTTGCCCAGGACCTGCTCGGCCTGGTCCTTTTCCCCTTTCCCCAGGAGGATGGAGGCCCGGGGGGCGCCGCCCATACTCACCAGGGCGGCAAAGGCGGAGATGCACAGGATCAGCGGCATGGTGACCCCCACGCCGGTGAGGGCGGTGGCGCCCACGTCGGGGATGTGGCCGATGTACATCCGGTCCACCAAGTTGTACAGTAGGTTGATCAGCTGGGCCAGGATGGAGGGCAGGGCCAGCTGGAACAACAGCCGGCGGACGGGATCATTTCCCAGATCGGCCCCGTTGTGGGTATGGGCGAGTGACAAGACGAAGGACTTCCTTTCTCTGGCAAATGAAGGCGGCCTGGGAGAGCAGGCCGCCCGCTTATCATAGCACACTTTGGAGGAAAAGGGAAGGTCCCGCTTTGGGGCGTGGAGGAAGTAGAAAGCCCTCCCCCGCCCCACTGGAAAGCGGGGCAGGGGAGGGCGGAAGGGGACCCAATGGGTCCTCCATGGGGCGTAATGGGATCAGGCGAAGTTGCCCTTGCCGTCGTTCCACTTCCAGTCGCGGATTTCCGGCAGGTCCTCGCCGTACTCGGCGATATACTGCTTGTGCTCCACCAGCTTGTCCTGGAGCTGCTGGACCAGGAAGGCACCCCGGGTGCCCAGCTTCTCCGGCAGCAGGTGGATGACGTCCATGGTCAGGTGGAACCGGTCCAGGTTGTTCAGCACCCGCATGTCGAAGGGGGTGGTGATGGTGCCCTCTTCGATGTACCCCCGGACGTGAAGGTTCTTGTTCTTCCGGCGGTAGGTGAGCTCGTGGATCAGGGAGGGGTAGCCGTGGAAGGCGAAGAGGATGGGCTTATCTTCGGTGAACAGGAGGTTGTAGTTCTGGTCCGACAGGCCGTGGGGGTGCTGGCTGTCCGACTGCAGGCGCATCAGGTCCACCACGTTCACCACCCGGATCTTCAGATCGGGGAAGTAGTGGCGGAGGATGGTGACGGTGGCCAGAGTCTCCAGGGTGGGGGTCTCCCCGCAGCAGGCCAGGACGATGTCCGGCTCAGCACCTTGGTCGTTGGAGGCCCACTGCCAGATGCCGATGCCCTGGGTGCAGTGCTTCACCGCCTGCTCCATGGTCAGCCACTGGGGCCGGGGGTGCTTGGAGGTCACCAGGACGTTGACATAGTTCCGGCTGGAGATGCAGTGGTTGAAGCAGGAGAGCAGGCAGTTGGCATCCGGGGGCAGGTACATCCGCACCACGTCGGCCTTCTTGTTGGCCACATGGTCCAGGAAGCCGGGGTCCTGGTGGGTGAAGCCGTTGTGGTCCTGCTGCCAGACGTTGGAGGAGAGGATATAGTTCAGGGAGGCGATGTCCTGCCGCCAGGGCAGCTCGTTGCAGGTTTTCAGCCACTTGGCGTGCTGGGCGAACATGGAGTCCACAATGCGGATGAAGGCCTCATAGCTGTTGAAGAAGCCGTGGCGGCCGGTGAGGAGGTATCCCTCCAGCCAGCCCTCGCACATGTGCTCGGAGAGCATGGAGTCCATCACCCGGCCGCTGTGGGCCAGGTACTCGTCCCCGTCGGCGCTCTCGGCGTTCCACACCCGAGTGGTGGCCTCGAACATGGGGGTCAGGCGGTTGGACTTGCTCTCGTCAGGGCCGAAGACCCGGAAGTTCTTGGCATCCTCGTTCTCCCGGATCACATCCCGGATAAAGGTGCCCAGTACCAGCATGTCCTGGGCCTCCACGGCGCCGGGGGCGGGCAGGTCGATGCCGTAGTTGCGGAAGTCGGGGAGTTTCAGGTCCCGCAGCAGCTTGCCGCCGTTGGCGTGGGGGTTGGCCCCCATCCGCCGGTCCCCCTTGGGGGCCAGGGCCTGGAGTTCGGGGCGGAGCTTGCCCTCCTCGGTGAAGAGCTCCTCGGGGTGGTAGCTGCGCAGCCAGTCCTCCACCAGCTTCAGGTGGTGGGGCTGGGACATGTCGATGGGCACCTGGTGGGCCCGGAAGGAGCCCTCAATGGTCTGCCCGTCCACTTCCTTGGGGCCGGTCCAGCCCTTGGGGGTGCGCAGGACGATCATGGGCCAGGCGGGGCGGCTGTCGTCCCCGGTGGTGCGGGCGTGGGCCTGGATGCGCTGGATCTCCCGGATGGCCCAGTCCAGGGCGGCGGCCATGGTCTGGTGCATCTGCTCCGGGTCGCTGCCCTCCACGAAGCGGGGTTCCCAGCCGCAGCCCCGGAAGAAGCTCTCCAGCTCGCTGTGGGGGATGCGGGAGAGGATGGTGGGGTTGTGGATCTTAAACCCATTGAGGTGGAGGATGGGGAGCACGGCCCCGTCCCCGATGGGGTTTAAGAACTTGTTGCCCTGCCAGGCGGTGGCCAGGGGGCCGGTTTCGGCTTCCCCGTCCCCCACCACGCAGGCGGCGATAAGGTCGGGGTTGTCCAGCACCGCGCCGAAGGCGTGGGCCAGGGAGTAGCCCAGCTCGCCCCCCTCGTGGATGGAGCCGGGGGTCTCCGGAGCCACGTGGCTGGGGATGCCGCCGGGGAAGGAGAACTGCTTAAAGAGCTTCTTCAGCCCCGCCTCGTCCTGGCTGATGTTGGGGTAGACCTCGCTGTAGGTCCCCTCCAGGTAGGTCTGGGCTACCATAGCGTTGCCCCCGTGGCCGGGGCCGGAGAGGTAGATCATGTTCAGGTCGTACCGGTTGATGACGCGGTTGAGGTGTGTATAAATGAAGTTCTGGCCAGGGACGGTACCCCAGTGGCCGACGATTTTCTTTTTGATGTGGGCCGGTTCCAGAGGCTCCTTGAGCAGGGGGTTGTCCAGCAGGTACAGCTGGCAGGCGGCCAAATAGTTGGAGGCCCGCCAGTAGGCGTCCAGCTTTTTCAGCTGATCGGGGGTCAGGGCAGCTCTCCGGGACATCCGGGCAGCCGTTTTTGCAATGGGTTTGGGTGATCCCTTCGGTCTTCTCGGCATGGAAAAAACCTCCTTTTCGTAATCTAAATTCTATTATAAACACTTTTGCAAAATAATCAACATGGCGGGGAAAGAAAACGCCAGAGAAATCCCCGGGAAGGGGGACGTCCTCTGGCGTTAGGAAACGGATGGGAGGGGAACCCTTAGAACCGGGCGTGGCCGGTCCGCCGGGCCTCGGCGGCCACGGCGTTGGCCACAGCGTCTGCCGCGGCCCGGTTCAGGGGAGAGGGCAGGATGCAGGTGGGGGAGAGGTCCTCCGGGGCCACCATGTCCGCCAGGGCCTGGGCGGCGGCGTACTTCATGCCCTCGGTGATCTGCACCGCCCCGCAGGACAGGGCCCCCTTGAACAGGCCGGGGAAGACCAGCACGTTGTTGATCTGGTTGGGGAAGTCCGAGCGGCCGGTGCCCACCACGGCGGCCCCATGGGCCAGGGCCACGTCGGGCATGATCTCCGGCACGGGGTTGGCCATGGCCAGGAGGATGGGGTCCTTGGCCATGGACTCTACCATCTCCCCCGTCACCAGCCCAGGGCGGGAGACCCCGATGAACACATCGGCCCCCACCAGGGCGTCGGCCAGGGTGCCGGTGCGCCCTTCCGGATTGGTCCGGGCGGCCAGCTCCTCATGGTGGCTGGGCTGCCCCGGGGTGCCGGGGACCAGGATGCCGTCCTTGTCGCACAGGGTGAGGTGCCGGTACCCCAGGTCCAGCAGCAGCTTGGCGGCCGCCCCGCCGGCGGCCCCGATGCCGTTGAGGACGATTTTCACGTCCTCTTTCTTCTTGCCCACCACCTTCAGGGCGTTGGTGAGGGCGGCGGTGATCACCACGGCGGTGCCGTGCTGGTCGTCGTGAAAGACGGGGATGTCGCAGACCTCTTTCAGCCGGCGCTCCACCTCGAAGCACCGGGGGGCGGAGATGTCCTCCAGGTTGATGCCCCCGAAGCTTTTGGAGATCCGGGCGATGGTTTCCACCATCTCGTCCACATCCTGGGTGTCCACGCACAGGGGGAAGGCGTCCACCCCGGCGAACTCCTTGAAGAGGACGCACTTGCCCTCCATCACCGGCATCCCCGCCAGGGGGCCGATGTTCCCCAGGCCCAGCACCGCCGAGCCGTCGGTGATGACAGCCACCAGGTTCTGCCGCCGGGTGAGCTGGAAGGACTTGGCGGGGTCCTTCTGGATCTCCAGGCAGGGGGCGGCCACCCCGGGGGTGTAGGCCAGGGAGAGGTCCTTCTGGGTCTGGATGGGATAGCGGGAGACCACCTCCAGCTTTCCCCGGAGCTTGTAGTGCAGGGCCAAAGATTCTTCGCTGATGTCCATGGGAAGTCAGATCCTTTCTGGGTAAAAAGTGAGGGGTGGGTCAGGCCATCTCCTCGGGATGGAAGGCCGCGTCAAAGGCTTCGGGGGTGAAGAGGCCCAGGGCCACAGCGGCCTCCTTCAGGGAGATGTTCTCCCGGTGGGCCTTCTTGGCGATCTTGGCCCCGTTCTCATACCCCACGATGGGGGTGAGGGCGGTGACGGTCATCAGGGAGCGATGGAGGTTTTCCGCCATCTTCTCCCGGTTGGGGGTCAGGCCCTTGAGGCACCGGCGGGTGAAGCTGGCCATGGCGTCGGCCAGCAGCCGCACCGACTGGAGGAAGTTGTGGGCCAGCACGGGCATGTAGACGTTGAGCTCGAAGTTGCCTTGGGAGGCGGCGATGCCCATCACCGTGTCGTTCCCCATCACCTGGACGGCCACCATGGTGAGGGCCTCGCACTGGGTGGGGTTGACCTTGCCGGGCATGATGGAGGAGCCGGGCTCGTTCTCCGGGATGAAGATCTCCCCCAACCCACACCGGGGGCCGGAGGCCAGCCAGCGCACGTCGTTGGCGATCTTCATCAGGTTGGCGGCCAGGGCCTTCAAGGCCCCGTGGGTAAAGACCAGGGCGTCCTTGGCGGTGAGGGCGTGGAACTTGTTGGGGGCGGTGCGGAAGGGCAGGCCGGTGCGCTGGGCCACCTCCTGGGCGGCGGCCGTGTCAAACCCCGGAGGGGCGTTGAGCCCCGTGCCCACGGCGGTGCCCCCCAGGGCCAGCTCATAGAGCCCGTCCAGGGAGGCAGTGACCATGTCCCGGCTGTGCTCCAGCATGGAGCGCCAGCCGCTGATCTCCTGGCCGAAGGTGATGGGCACCGCATCTTGGAGATGGGTGCGGCCGGTTTTCACCACGTCCCCGTTGGCGTTCTCCAGGTCTTGAAGGCAGACCAGCATCTCCTCCAGGGCGGGGAAGAGCCGCCGATGGAGGGCAGTAGCCGCTGCGATGTGCAGGGCAGTGGGGAAGGTGTCGTTGGAGCTCTGGGACAGGTTCACGTGGTCGTTGGGGTGGAGCAGGTCCTCCCCCGCCTGGAGGTTGCCCCACCGGGCGATGACCTCGTTGCAGTTCATGTTGGTCTGGGTGCCGCTGCCGGTCTGCCAGACAGCCAGGGGAAAGTTCCCCGCCAGATCCCCGGCCAGGATGGCCTGGCAGGCCCCCTGGATCAGGGCGAAGCGCCGGTCGTCCAGCTTGCCCAGCCGGTGGTTGGCGGCGGCGCAGGCTTCCTTCAAAATGGCGCAGGCCTGGATGAGGTCAGGGGGCATTTTCTCCTCCCCGATGGGAAAGTTTTCCAGGCTCCGTTGGGTCTGGGCGCCCCAGAGCTTGTCCGCTGGGACGGCCACTTGGCCCATGGTGTCGTGTTCCATGCGATATTCCATGGTGGATTCCTCGCTTCTCGCTGAGATTTGTTGGTGGTCCCGTCTGGGACCAGTGTCCAGGGGAGCCCGCAGGTGGGGCCGGGGGCCCAGTACGGACCCTTCGGGTGGGTGGTTCCGAAGCCACCCTTGGGGGCGCAGCGCCCCGGGGGCCCCGCCTGCCCGGCGGGGGGTCCCCATTTCTCCCGAGAAATGGGGAGAAAGAGGGCCGGGGCTTTGCCCCTGGACCCCGGGTTTTGATGGCCGCTCGTTGTCACTCGCTGGATTTTGGGATCGTTGTCTTTGGTACGTTCGAGGGGCTGTTACCTC
>OLFX01001957.1_pt1 | contig 19616 bp, 16 predicted proteins | sample 1605091 | NCBI WGS metagenome assembly OLFX01 (sample SAMEA3888906, study PRJEB22519) | human gut metagenome | biome: human gut; feature: human-associated habitat; material: faeces | place: Denmark | collected 2012 | reverse complement strand
GCACAAATGGCTGACGACCTGTACGGGGGCTACGCCCCTGCGACCCCATTTTTATATAATCAAGAGGTTTATCGACCGTCTGACCGCAGGCATAACCTACGGTTTCTTTTTGTCTACATTACGTTAAATTGTCCTCTTAAACAAATAAATTTTGCAACATAGGGTTGACAAGCAAAGAAAACAGTGCTATAATACCTATATCGACAAATTGTTGATTATTTTGGTGCCATAAGAAAGGGGAAATGTAAAAATGGCAGAAAAGCGGATGTTTTCAAAGCAGGTATTATGGAGCGACAAATTTATAGATCTGCCGTCGCCGGCACAGGTGCTGTACTTTCAGCTTTCAATGTATGCTGACGATGAAGGGTTTGTCAACTGTGCAGGATATGTACGCAGGCTTACGGGGTGCAGTGAAAGCGATATAGAAGCACTGTGCAAAAACGGCTTTATTATCCCGTTTGAGTCGGGCGTATATGCAATTGCTCACTGGAAGATAAATAACCACATACGCTCTGACCGTATGAAAAATACCTCGTTTTCAGATGAGCGTGATATGCTCTATGTCCGTGCTGACGGGATGTATATACTCGATCCCGAAAAAGCGGCGGAGCAGAGGAAATCAGTAGGGCAGGAAAAAGCTATGACAACAAAATGTAGTCAAACGTCTGACATCTGCCCGTCAGATGACGGCACAGGCAAGGGAAGTTCAGATAAGGATAGCACAGTTAAGAGCAGTTTTGATGAGGTAAGTGCCGTTTTGTCGGACGAAACCGACAAAAAATCGCTCTCCGCCGCCGCATACAAAGCAAAATTAACCGAATGCTTCGGTACGGACAACGTTGAGCGATATATTGAACGTTTCAATAAATGGGCTGATATGCACGGGCGGCAGAATATGCCTGTATACCCTACCATCGAGAAGTGGATGAAGGAGGATAACATCAGACGGTACGAAAGCGCAAACAGCAGTTTTACAGACGAAATGCTTGACGAATGTCTGATGATCGACTACATAAGCTCAGACGAGAAACGAACAGAATAGAGTAAGTACAATAAGAAAGCTGAAATTGAAAGCGGAGAATTCAGCTATATATCTGCCTGTCTTGCCGGGGCATAGCGAATTGTATTTGCTGAGCGTTATAAGGCTTGCGAGTGAAGCTATCAGCGTTCCGACACCGCCGATATTAACTCCGAGCAAGAGGCTATGATAATCGTTTGTAAACTGCGAGAGCAGTATTGCCGAAGGAACGTTGCTTATAAACTGGCAGGAAATCACACTGAAAAGCAGGGGGTTAAGCTGAAGGGCGGATGAAAACAGGTTCTTTATCACATCTATCCTTGCCATATTTCCGGCAAAAATAAAGAAAAATACGAATGTGAACAAAAGCGGGTAATCAACTGCGGCAAGCGCTTTTCTGTCCATAACGACAAGCGTCAGCGTGATGAAAATCATACCTATCAGGTACGGAATAAAATTGAACACGATAATTATAGCTATAGCGAACAGGAAAAGATAAGCGGCTGTGCGTTTACGGTCGATTTTTTCGGGAGCGGACTTAAGCTCTATCGGCTCAGGCTTTACAAAGATAATACAGCATAGCGTTATCATTGCAACGGCAAGGATAAACGGCGGAAGCATTATCAGAGTAAATTCGCCTATCGGTATATTGAACTTCGAATAAAGATAAAGGTTCTGGGGATTTCCGAAGGGGGTGAGCATACCGCCGAGATTAGCGGCGATGTTCTGCATTATGAACGTGAACGCCATATAGCGTTCCTTGCCTGCGGTATGCAGTACATAGTATCCCAGCGGAAGAAATGTCAGCAGAGCCATATCATTTGCAATCAGCATAGAGCCTATGAATGTGACCCATACCAGCACCACTGTGCAAAGGCGTATATTGCGGAATTTTTTTACTATGTTGCAGGCGAGAATATAAAAGAACTGTACGTTTTTAAGGGCGCATACAACTGCCAGTACGCTGAAAAGGCAGGCAAGCGTCTTGTAATCGAAATAATCGAGATATTTCTCGTCGGGCGGAACTATAAATGATGTGATAACCGCTGCCAGTAAAGCTATCACCATAACTGTATTTTTCTTTATAAAACTTATCGCAGTATTCATTGTTCTACACTCGTTATCTTAATCAAACCGCACAAAACCCTCCCGTGAGGGAGGGTAAATGCTTGTTTATTATGTTTATTATACCAGATCGTCCTCGTTGAAGGGGTCGCCGCATTCGGGGCAGAACTTCGGAGGATGTTCGGGATCGGCAGGTACCCAGCCGCACTTGTCACACTTGTACTTCTTGGGAGCTGCAGGCTTTGACTTGCCGCATTCAGCACAGAACTTGCCTGTGTTGGTTGCGCCGCATTCGCACGTCCAGCTTGAAGGAGCGGGAGCAGCGGGAGCGTCGCCTTCCTTGCTCTTGCCGCAGTTAGCGCAGAACTTGCCTGTGTTTGACTGACCGCATGAGCAGGTCCAAGCCTCAGGCTTCTTAGCGCCGCAGGAAGAACAGAATGCACCTGTGTTTGTAGCGCCGCACGAGCATTTCCATCCGCCCGGAGTAGGCTGCTGAGGCGTTGTCTGCTGAGGAGCCGCAGGCATACCGCCGAGAACGTTGTTACCTGCGTTCATAGCCATATTCATACCCATAAAGCCCATCATAGCGCCGTTTTCATTTGAGCCTGCCGCTTCGATACCACGAGCAACGGCACCTGTCATCATAGCACGCTGAACATCGCCGCCGAGCATTGTATCAGCCTTAAGACGATCCTTAAGAAGCTCTTTTGTTTCTTCGGAAATCGTGATAGGGCCAAGACCGATATTTGTGAGCATCAGACCTCTCTGTGCCCAGTTGTTAGCGGTTTCGTCCTTAGTCTTGTTGGTAAGGTTGTTGAGCTGGCTTGTAATCTGGTTGTAGCTGTAGCCTTCTGCTGAAAGCTGGTTTAACGCTACCATCAGTGACTGCATGAACTCGTTCTTGTACTGCTCGTTCTTGAAAATGTCCTTAACGTAGACCTGAGGAGCGTTTACGCCCTTGCTGAGAACTTCTGCGTAGAACTTGCAGGCATTCTCGGCATCGGGTATCTGAACCTCGAATGTGCCGTAGAAACGTAGCTCTACTGTTGTATTATAACGGGGATCGGGATAGGGAACGGGTGTTCCTGTACCGAAGGGGATTCCGGGCAGTTTCTGAAGGTTGATGTAGATTACTCTCTGCTCGGTGGCAGGTGTTCCGCCGTATGTGAATCTTGAAATAAGATCCTTGAGCGAATCCTTTATCTGACCTGCAAAGATTGAAGGTGCTGTCGAGTTGTCAAGTATGTAACGTCCGGGTTCTGTAACAACGTTTGTTATCTTGCCGTTGTCAAGGGTCAGCATACAGGTGTTTTCTTCAACCATGATTGCCGAGCCGTTGCTGATAACGTTGTCTGTTCCCTTTGTGTTACTGCTTCTTGCATTACCGTTGTGCATCTTCTCGCCGTTAACAACAACAGTATCGTTGCCGATAACAGGGCAGTGAATGGCCTCTTTCCAGGTATCGCCGAGAGTACCTGAGAGTGCGCCTACAGCTGCTTTAATAAGTCCCATAGTAATATTTCCTTTCGTGTTGAGTTTTTAATTTATTTTACTAAATTAAAATCGTTGACCAGCCATATACGGTCGGCAATTTCTGTAATGCCGCTTCCGCAGTACGGACACTTCTTGCCATTTGCAGACGCATCAATGGGAGCGCCGCAGTTGGGGCAGTTGCTTGAAAATACAATGCTTGTCGTCTGTTCGTGCAGATCCTGCTTGTAAGCGAGCGTTACGCTGTACGCTGTCTGCATAAGCGCAGGCTTTGCGCTGTCTGCCTTTTCTTCCGACACCTTTGCATATTCATACTGAAGAGAAATTTCAAACCTTGCCGTTGCTTCCTTGCTTCTGTTCTGGTAGTTTGCGATTCCGCAACGGTGAATTTTTATATTATTGAAAATCTCTTTTTCGTTGTTCGCATTAAGGGTGGTTATACGGTTATTGACCTTGTTTATAAGATCCTGCGTATATTCGCTTGCCTTAAGCGATTCGGCATTTTTGTTCATTATGGCATTGAGAATTGAGACTATCGCATTTCTTGCCTTGACCTCCATGCCCTTGTATCCTATTTCGGGGAAATCACGGGTGATGGCAGGACCGTACATTTCACTGAGGGCTGTTATACCCTTAGGAGTGGTAGCTTCCTCCTTGACACCCTTGTTTATCAGTTCCATTGCCTGTGACGGCGACATACCAAGATATTTCTGCGATGCGCTCCGCACCTTTGACACAATGACAAGTACGATGATACCGATGACTATAAGGGGAGCGAGCCAGCTTAATATTGAAAGAATGAACGATGTTATATCCACATTATACTCCCTTTATACCGTCGTCTACAGTATCGTTTCTTATACCTGAGAAATCTGTCAGTACCCATGAATACTGACCTGTTGTAACAACAGAGCCGCAGTATTCGCATACGCCGGAAGAAGAAATCTCAAGCGGTGCGCCGCAGTTGGGGCAGTTGTGTCCGGTCATCTTGCCGGTTTCCGTCTTTGTTTCGACACCGAGCGAACGTACAAACTTCATCTTGTACTTCTGAACCCAGCGTGTAGTCTTGTCGCCTCTTATAATCTTGCCTGTCTTTTCGTCTACCTGATAATCTATCATTCTTGAGGTGAGGTATGCCGTTACATATTCGAACTGCGAATCACGCTCATACGAGGTAAGGTAAGCCGTATCTATAGCAATGCTCTCATAGTGGTAAACAACGCCCTGTTCTATCTTCGCCTGTACCTGCTTGCAGGTGGTGTTGTAAAGGTTTTCGTGCATAACCGGTCTTACGGGGGTCATGTCACGCTTGCACCAGGCATTTTCAATATCTATGTATACCTGCTTTGTGAAAGTGATAAGGTCTGAAGCGGAGAAGTTGGGATCTTTCTGCTTTATAATGCTCTCTATCTGTTCGGTTCTGTTGGGCAGTACAACGTTTGCGCCGTTCATTGATGAAGGACGTGTTGTGCCGCCGCCACCGGATTTCTTTTTAGTTCCGCCGATTGTCGAAATGATAATAATAACAACAACGATGCCTATACCTATTATAACGGAAACAGGGTCGGTGTCGCCGCTGTAGCTGCTGCCGTCGTAATCGTTACCGCCGTAGTCGTTATTGTCAAACGCACTTACGGAAAAGCAGAGCAGAAGCGCCGCTGTTATTGTCGCAATAAATGTTACAATAATCTTCTTCATAAATTTCTCCCTTATTATCGAAACAGTCTGCATCAAAATGCAGGCCGACATTTTTATACTTTATGTTTTTATACTTTATGATAGAATATCACAGTATACTGCTTCAATTATACAATACTTCCACAAAAAAGTCAATAATTGATAGAAGAAATACGGTAAATATGGCGAAAAATCGAAATAAATATTGTATAAAAAGGCAAGTACCGTTAACTATCAATGTTACCGAGTGTCTGAGAAGCGATTGTTACTTTTTTACGGCGTTTTCAAGTACGGTCTTGAGAGTGCCGCTGAGAAGTTTTGACATTCTTTTGATAAGCTCGTCGGGATCGCTTTTCATACCGCCCTCGAGCCAGTCAAGGACAATGCCGACAATTGCGTATTTATAGAATGATGCGATAAACTTCTTGTCATCGTCGGAAACGCTGAGCTTCAGCGTCTTTGAAACGTTATCAATGAATTTGCCGGCAAAGTCAAGTGAAACGCTGTAAAGATAACGCTCGATAGTTTCACGGTGAAGCGAGTTATATACATGGTATATCAGCTTCTTGTTCTCCTTTACGAAGCAAAGTCCTGTCTTGAATCCTTCCTCCCACGACTGACCGACCTCCATCTTTTCTACGGATTTCTGTGCTTCAGTAAGGAAGATTTCTTCGAGAAGCTGATAAATATCGCTGTAATGATAATAGAACGTGTTGCGGTTTACTCCGCAGTCATCGGTGATGTTCTTTACAGTTATTTTATCTAAGGGCTGATTGCTCAGCAGTTTTTTGAACGATTCCTGTATTGCTCTTTTGGTAAGTTCGGACATATTACCTCCGTTTTAGCCTGTGGTTTCTCCTGCTTTCTATTTTACGGTTATAATTATACAACATTCCCGTTAAAAATTCAAGTTTTAGGCAAAAAGTCGCATCTGCTTAAAAATCGGTCAATTTATATCGATTGCCCTAAAATTGAACAGTGGCGCAGGATTGACCGTTGTATAAAGCGTCACGGCGGGTTAAAATATAGCTGTAAAGAAAAAGAAAGGACTGAAAATCATGAGATTTATCAAACGTGCAAAAGCAGCATATATTTCCACTTGCGCCGCAATAGCGGTCATAGGACTTATACTTATTCTTTTCCCGGAGATTTCAATGCTTGCGGTATGCTATATGCTCGGAATAGCGGCTATAGTATTCGGCATTGTAAAAATCACGGGATATTTTTCAGCCGACCCCTACGGGCTGGCGTTCCAGTTTGACTTTGCATTCGGTATCATAGCGATTCTGCTCGGACTTGTAGTTATTATCCATCCGGGTAATATAATGGCTCTGGTGCCTGTCATAATGGGCATTTATTTTATGATCGACGGCATAATGAAGATACAGACAGCCGTTGATGCAAAGCGTTTCGGCGTAAGGAGCTGGTGGCTGATTCTTGTCAGCGCAATAGTTACAGGCGGAATAGGAATACTGTTACTCGTAAACCCCTTTGAGAGTGCGGTAGCGCTTACTGTTCTGCTCGGTATCACATTGCTTGCGGACGGCATTTCAAATATATGGATTGCCGCATATACAGTCAAGGCTATAAAAAAAGAAGTACACGCCGATGACAAAATCTATGTAGAAACAAGCAACAGGGAGGACAAAGATGATTAAGCTAGGCAAATGGATAACAAAGCACAGAGTAATCATTCTTATAGTTGCGGTCGTACTGCTGATACCCTCGGTACTCGGTATGATAGCCACAAGAATAAATTACGATATGCTCAATTACCTGCCCGACACTATGGAAACCATACAGGGTCAGGACATTCTGCTGAATGACTTCGGCAAGGGCGCATTCAGTATGATAATTGTGGAAGATATGGAGCCGAAGGACGTTTCCGCTCTTAAAGAAAAAATAGAAGCGGTAGATCACGTTGACTCGGTAATATGGTATGATTCGATAGCAGACATTTCAATACCTATGGATATTCTTCCCGACAAGATAAAAGACGCATTCAACACCGACCATTCAACGGTTATGGCGGTATTCTTCGATACATCGACATCAGCCGATGAAACAATGGAAGCAATCAATACGATAAGAAATGTAACGAACAATCAGTGCTTCGTTTCGGGTATGTCCGCAATGGTAACAGACCTTAAAAACCTTTGCGAGCAGGAAGAGCCGATATATGTCGCTATCGCAGTAGTTCTTGCTGTAGTAGTAATGATGCTCTTTATGGATTCTTTCCTTATCCCGATAATCTTCCTCGTAAGTATCGGTATGGCTATTCTCTACAACTTAGGCAGTAACTACTTCTTAGGCGAGATAAGCTACATAACAAAGGCACTTTCCGCTATCCTGCAGCTTGGTGTTACGATGGACTATTCGATATTCCTCTGGCACAGCTACAACGAGCAGAAGGTAAGATTTGACGGCGATAAGGAACGTGCGATGGCACACGCCATTTCAAACAGTATCATTTCTGTAGCAAGTTCTTCTATCACAACAATTGCCGGCTTCCTTTCAATGTGCTTTATGAGCTTTACGCTCGGTGCGGATCTCGGTATCGTAATGGCGAAGGGCGTTGTATTCGGTCTTATCGCCTGTGTAACTATCCTCCCGTCACTTATCCTTGTATTCGATAAGGCTATCGAAAAGACAAGGCACAAACAGCTTATGCCGAAGTTCGACAAGGTGGCAAAATTCATCACAAAGCGTTCGTGGATATTCCTTATAATATTCGCAGTGCTGATAGGACCTGCGGTTTACGGCTATAACAACACACAGAAATATTACGATCTGAGCCAGACGATGCCTCAGGATATGGACTTCGTCATCGCCAACACAAAGCTGAAGGACGATTTCGGAATGTCAAACGTTCATATGATACTCGCTGATTCAAAGCTGTCGCAGAAGGACGCAAAGGCGATGCTTGACGAGGTCGGAAAGGTTGACGGTGTAAACCTTGCGGTAGGCTTTGATTCGCTTATCGGCTCGGCTGTTCCCTCAGAGATAATTCCGGATTCTATCTCGGATGTGATTAAGAGCGATAAGTACCAGCTTATGCTTGTAGGCAGTGAATACGGAACGGCAACAGACGAGGTAAACAATCAGGTAACAGAGATAAACAACATTATAAAGAAGTATGACAGCTCGGCAATGCTTATCGGTGAAGCACCCTGTACGAAGGACCTTATCGAAGTAACCGACAGGGACTTCAAGGTAGTCGATGTAATTTCGATAGCCGCAATCTTCCTTATCATTCTGGTAACCTTCAAATCGGTTTCACTTCCGCTGATACTTGTAGCGGTAATCGAGTTTGCCATATTCGTAAACCTCGGTATTCCGTGTTACACAGGTACAGAGCTTGCGTTCATCGCACCTATCTGTATCAGTACCATCCAGCTTGGCGCAACCGTTGACTATGCGATCCTTATGACAACAAGATACAAGAAGGAACGTAACAAGGGCAGTGACAAGAACGAGGCGGTTTATACAGCGCTTAAATCCTCAATACCCTCAATTATAGTAAGTGCGCTCGGCTTCTTCGCCGCTACATTCGGTGTAGGCATTTATTCAAACGTAGATATGATAAGCTCGCTTTGCGCACTTATGGCAAGAGGCGCAATCATAAGTATGGTATCGGTAATCCTGTTATTACCCGCTATGCTCAAGCTGTTTGATAAGATTATAATCCACACAAGCCTCGGCTTTAAAGAAGCAAGACAAGCCGGCAAAAAGACGAACTGAGAAAGGACAACAGTATGAAAGAGATAAGAAAAAAAATAATAAAGATAGTTTCAATAGTTCTTGCCGCCGCAATGATAGGCACATCTTCGGGACTTCTCGCATTCGCCGCACAGGGCGGTAACGATAATAATACATCGTCATCCGTTTCTGACAGCACAGAAACCGGAAGCAGCGAAAAGAGCAGCTCGGATACGGACGGCAAGGAAGAAACGGTATATATCATCTCAAATGCAGACGGTACAACAAAGAAGGTCATCGTCAGCGACTGGCTGAAGAACGGCTCGCACAACGCCACGATAGAGGACGAAACCTCGCTTAAGGACATTAAGAATGTAAAGGGCAACGAGAGTTTTACAAACAGCGGTGAAAATTACAAATGGGCGGCTGAAGGCAGTGACATTTACTATCAGGGTACGACAGACAAGACGCTCCCCGTTGATATGAAGATTACATATACTCTTGACGGCAAGACGGTCACTCCCGATGAAATCAAAGGCAAGAGCGGCAAGGTAACAATCCGCTTCGACTATACGAATAATGAAAAGCGTACCGTGAAGGTTGACGGCAAGGATATGCAGATGTACGTTCCTTTCCTGATGGTAACAGGAACGGTTCTTGATAACGAGAAGTTCTCGAACGTAAAGGTAACCAACGGCAAGCTGGTAAACGACGGTGACAGATCGGCGGTTCTCGGCTTTGCGCTTCCCGGTATGCAGGAAAACTTAGGACTTGACAAGGACGATTATGAAATCCCCTCATACGTTGAAATCAGCGCAGATGTCAAGGATTTCGAGCTTATGACCTGCATGACGGTAGGTACGACAGAGCTGTTCAACGAGATCGATACCGACAAGCTCAACATGGACGATATTGACGGTACCATCAAGGAATTCACAGACGCTGTAGATCAGCTTTCAGACGGTTCTTCACAGCTTTATGACGGACTTGTTACACTGTTTGAAAAATCGGGCGAACTTGCTGACGGTACAAAACAGCTTGCAGACGGTGCAGGCACTCTGTATTACGGCACAGGCACACTTGTAAACGGCACAAACGATTTAAAGAGCGGTGCGGATGAACTGAACGTAGGCGCAGTAAAGCTGAAGGACGGCACGGTTTCTCTGGTAGCCGGTATCAAGGATCTGAAAACAGGTGCAGAGGCTCTTGACAGCGGTGCAGGAAAGCTGAAGGAAGGCACATCTGCACTGGCAGGCGGTGCAAATGATCTTATCAAAGGTGCAGATAAGCTTAACAGCGGTGCGTCATCGCTTGACAGCGGCGCATCTCAGGTGGAGAACGGTGCAGGACAGGTAAGCGCAGGAGCTTCAGAGCTGAACGAAGGTCTTGGCGAACTTTCATCAAACAGCGAACAGCTGAACGCAGGCGCAAAGCAGGTATTCGATACACTGTTATCCACAGCCGAAACACAGATAAAGGCATCCGGTCTTACCGTTTCAAAACTGACGATAAAGAATTACAAGACAGAACTTAACAAGCTGGTAGATTCTCTTGACAAGGATAAGGTCTACACTCTTGCTTACAGCACGGCACTCAAAACGGTAACTGCCGAGGTAGAAAAGAACAATGACGCTATAACAGCAGGCGTTACAAAAGCTGTACAGGCAAAGGTACTTGAGGGTGTTCTCAAAGCCGCAGGTTATAATATGACCGCCGAGCAGTACAATGCGGCAGTAAAGGCAGGACAGATACCCGAAGCCGTACAGGCTAAGGTTACAGCCGCAGTTTCCGCTCAGATGGCAACAGATGCTGTTAAGGCTCAGATAAGCACAAATGTTGAAGCACAGAAGAAACAGCTTATCGAGCAGAATATGAAAAGCGAAAAGGTCACAAAGCAGATAAACGAAGCTGTAGCAAAGGCTAAGGCAGGTCAGACAACGATAAAGAATCTTATCGCACAGCTTGATTCCTACAATGAGTTCTACACAGGACTTACTCAGTATACGGCAGGTGTCGACAGTGCCTATGACGGTTCAAAGACGCTGTCGGCAGGTGCAACACAGCTTTACAGCGGCACTAAGGATCTTCACAGCGGCGCTACACAGCTTAAGAGCGGCACACAGCAGCTTACAAGCGGCGGCTCAACGCTTATCGCAGGCGTAAATCAGCTTGACAAGGGTGCAAGCGACCTGAAAGACGGTACGGCAAGCCTTGTAGCAGGTGTAGGCACACTCTATGACGGCGCAACACAGCTTGACAGCGGCGCAGGACAGTTAAAGAACGGTACGACAAGCCTTGTTGCAGGTGTAGGCACACTTCACAGCGGTGCATTACAGCTTCATGACGGTGCAGGCGACCTTAAGGACGGTGCAGATAAGCTCAATGACGGTGTAGCAACTCTTATTGACGGTGTAAAACAGTTAAGGGACGGTGCTAAGGAGCTGAACGACGGTATGGATGAGTTCAACGAGAAGGCTGTCAAGAAGATAGTAGACGCTGTTGACGGCGATATTGCAGGACTTATCGACAAGCTGAAGGCTACAGTTGCTTTAGGCAAGGACTATGACACATTCGGCGGTAAATCGGATAAGACAGAGGGCACTGTAAAGTTCATTTACAGAACAGAGAGCATCTCAGCCGACGATAAATAATCAATAACTTAATAAGTCAAAGGCTCTGACGGGGTTAACGCTCCGTCGGAGTTTTTTTATTACAAATGTCATACTGGAAAATACCGTTTGTAACTGGTGAAATCCGCTTTGCAGGTGTATAATCGTTACAGTAAGATAAATAAACAGCCGAAAGGGGAATACTTATGATATTTGCAAGCGTGAACAATCTTGTCAAGAATTACGGCAATCACTGTGCCGTAGATAACCTCAGCTTCAATGTAAGCGAGGGTGAGATATTCGGACTTATAGGTCCTAACGGAGCAGGAAAGTCAACCACGATAAATATTATCACAACACTTGACGAAGCAACTTCGGGAAGTGTGACGATAGACGGTATGAATACAGTGAAGCAAAGAGCGGAGATAAGACGGATGATCGGATGCGTTCCGCAGGAGATAGCGGTGTACCCGTATCTTACCGCAAAGGAAAACGTTGAATTTTTCGCTTCGCTGTACGGCTTCAAGGGCGAACAGCTTCATAAGAACGCAATGACCGCTCTCGAATTTGCAGGGCTTGCGGATAAGGCTGATATGAAGCCGAAGAAAATGTCGGGCGGTATGAAACGCAGACTTAACATTGCCTGCGGTATAGCGCATAAGCCTAAGCTGATAGTTATGGACGAACCTACCGTAGGCGTTGACGCACAGTCAAGAGAGCATATAATGAGTTCGATAAAGAAACTGCGTGAAAGCGGTGCGACAGTAATATATACCTCGCACTATATGCATGAGGTAGAGGAAATCTGTGACAGGGTCGCTATAATTGACAAAGGCAGACTTGTGGCAGAAGGTACACAGCAGGAGCTTATAACGATGATAACCGACAGCTGTACGGTACATATCACCACAAAGCAGTGCGACAGCGAAACAAGAAGCAGAGTATCAAGGGCTGTTTCCTGCCTGCCCGATGTAAACAGGGTGCAATTTAACGACAATATGATAAGCGTTGATATGAGCATAAGCTGTAACGATATTTCACATATCATAAGCGAACTTGTAAAGCAAAATCTGCCTGTAATCGAGATAAGCACGGAAAAGCCGGATATGGACGCTGTGTTTCTGTCGCTTACAGGACACGAGATACGTTAAGGAGCGGAGATATGCTTAGTTTGATAATAAAACAGATAAGGGAGTATTTCAGAAGCCCCGCAAACGTATTCATGGGACTTTTCTTCCCGGTACTGCTGGTATTCTTTCTCGGAACTATGCTTCAGAATCTTGATATAGCGGATTATGACATAGGAGAAATTAAACTGCAATACAACGTTACGCAAACAGACGAGCAAAGCGGCAAGGCATTCTCCGAGTTTCTTGACAATATCAGTATGATAAAGGCGGAAAAGGCAAGCGACGAAAAAAACGCACTGAGCCTTACCGATAAGGGTGATATAGACGCATATATCGAACTTAAAAACGGGGAAATCCTGTTATACTGTGGCAGAAACGAAATTGCAAACAGGGCGCTCGGCTCGGTGCTGAATTCTTTCATTGCGGTATCCGATACATATTATAAAATAGCATCGACCGACCCGTCACTGCTTATGAATACAGATACCGATACCGAAAAGTCATTTGTAGAGCAGGACGGACTTGGTGTTACACGGAGTATGATGGACTATTATGCGGTGAGTATGGCGGTAATGATGATATTCATGTCGCATATGATAATGGGCAGTACGGCTCTCAAGGACGAGGAAAGGATATTCACCCTGCAGCGTCTTTATCTGTCACCTGTCGGCAAAGTAAAGCTGTTTTTCGGAAAACTCATCGGTACGCTTCCCCCCGCAGTTATAGGAAATGCGGTGATAATGCTGTTTTCGGTGTTTGTGTTCGGTGCGAAATACTGCGACAGCTTTGTCGGAAACCTTATCCTGTTCCTGCTGCTCTCCTGCTGCTCGCTTGCGTCGATATCCGTAGGTATGCTGATAGGGGTACTGATAAAAATACCTGCGGAAAGCATCGTGATACCGCTTACATGGGCATTGCTGTTCTTCTCAGGCTCGTTTTCAAAGCAGGTATTCATCGAAGGGTTCAGCGACAAGCTGCCGCCTTATATCGTTCAGCAAGCGGCGTTCAGACTTACTCTTTACGGTGAAAGTGACAGTGCGTTGGCGGTAATTGCGGTATGCATTGCCGTGACGGTTGCGGTATTGCTTATCGGTGCGGCAATATTCCGTGTAAAAAAATCCGTCTGAAAGGGGAGCGTATTATGAATAATATAAGAACGGTATTTTTCGGTATGCTGAAGCGTCTTAAATACGCACTTGTAATCGCACTTCTTGTAGGGGCAGGCAGTATAGGGCTTTATTACTGCGGCAGACCGATAGCAAACGTGTTCTCGGTAAACGACAAGATAGACATCGCACTTACCGATAATGATAATTCGGAGCTTTCCGCAATGCTGAAAAGCTATCTCAGCGACAGGATAAATATGAACATTATCGAGGACGGCAAAGAAAAATTCAATGATAAATTGATTAACCGTGACGTTTCTGCTATAATAGAGATACCGCAGGGCTTTGAAAAGAATGTAATCGGCGGAAAAGACGTGAAGATAAAATCCACCACTCTTGACGATTACGAAAACGGCGCTTATATCTCGGTATATATCGAAGGCTTTATGAGAAGCGTCAATATTGCCGCAGATGCCGCAAAAGGCGATGCAGAGCTGTTTTCGAAAATTATGAACAGCGATTCCGCCGACACAAAGCTCACTAAGGAAAATGCGGTAACATCCGACAGAGAGGACGAATATGTCTCTGCAGGCTTTAAGTTCTCCGAAGGATTTATGATAATGCTTGTCACAGCTATCGGCATATTTATCACACTTGCGGTAATGGAAGACAGGCAGTACGGAACATACAGCAGAATGGCTGTGTCATCTGTAACTGGCGTACAGTACATTGTCGGAACGCTTGGGGCAAGCGTGCTTATATCCTTTACAGCACTTGTCATTTTACCGCTGTACCTGCTTATCACGGGCGCTCAGATGACAGCCGGCTATCCGCTTGTGTTTGCGGCAGTAGTTATCTACTCGCTGTTCAACTCGGCATTATCAATAATGCTCGCACAGCTGATAAGTTCAAAGCAGGCGCTTGCCACGCTTTCGGGCTGTATTACCTCGATAGGCGCATTGCTCGGTGGTGCGTGGTTCCCGATAGACGAAACGGCAGGTATGCTGAAATATCTGTCATATATCACGCCGCAATACTGGTATGTCGGTTTTATGTCGGGCGAGGCCGAACAGCCTGTGATAAACATCTGCGTGCTTATACTCTACACATTGCTTATAATGCTTGCAAGCGCCGCACTTTTCGGCAGAAAGTCGGTAGTTTCAAAGGCATAACGAAAGGAATACGAATTGTCACTTATATATCTTGTATTCAAACTCACGGCAACAGCCGCATTCGGCACTATGAATATAATGAATAACTGTGATTCGGGCGATACGGTGCTTACCGTACTCGCCTTTTCCTGCTTTGCTCTGGCTGAATATCTGCTGTCGGTGCTTAAAAAGTCAGATAAAGCGGCGGCGGTCTGTTCGTGCGTTTCGGCTTTTATCGCATTTCTGATATACAGCGACAATCTGATATTCGTGCTGTGCTTTGCCGTAATCTTTGCTGTAGATAAATTCGGTGCGGGAAAGTATTTCCGACATATCGGTGCTGTTTCGGTACTGCTTGTTCTTTTCATAGTAAAACCGCCGTTTATTGATGTGCTGATACTTATTATAATGCTCGTGGCATTCACTGTCAGCCATATTACCGCAGGACAGCTTATCAAATGCCGTGAACAGCTTGCAGAAAGCAGAGAGGAAACTGTTCGCCTCAACCGCAGGATAGCAAGCCTTGAAGAATACGCTAAAACAGCAAAAAAATCTGCGGCTGTCGAAGAACGCAGACGGTTTTCAGCAAGGATACACGATAAGCTCGGACACAGCATTTCAGGAAGTATAATTCTGCTTGAGGCGGCAAAGCTGAACATCAGGACAAACCCCGACAGTGCGGAGCAATGTATTACAACTGTAACCGATAATCTCAGAAGCGGAGTTGACGATATAAGGCAGGCACTGCGTGAGGAACGTCCGGACAGCAAAACAATAGGAATAAGCGAGCTTAAAGAGATACTCGGTGAATATAAGGCAAAATATAACATAAGGACAACGCTTGAAATCAAGGGGGACTTAGACAAGATCACATTCCGTATATGGAACTGCATAAAGGAAAATCTTGTTGAAACGCTCACAAATACGCTCAAGCATTCGGGAGCGGACGAATTTTCGCTGAAAATATCGGTTATGAACAAAGTAATCCGTGCCGAGTTCAAGGATAACGGCAAAGGAAGCGACAGCTTCAGAAAGGGTACGGGTCTTACGGCGATAGAGGAACGCACGGTGCTTACGGACGGAAAGTGCATATTTCCTGCACAGACGGACGGATTTTCGGTAGTAAACATATTCAGTCTGAAAGAGGAGAACGTATGAAGATAATTATCGCAGATGACGACAGCATAATCCGTGAAGGGCTAAAGATGATAATCTCGTCACAGCCTGATTTCGAGGTGACAGGCATTGCCTGCAACGGTGCAGAAGCGGTAGAGCTTTGCAGGAAATACAAGACCGATATAGCGCTGCTTGATATAAGAATGCCGGTTATGGACGGCATTGAAGCCGCAAAGATAATGCTTGAAGAAAATCTCTGCAAGCCGCTTTTGCTGACAACGTTTGACGAGCAGGAGCTTATACAGCGTGCGCTTAAAGTCGGGGTCAGCGGCTATATTCTCAAAAACACACAGACAGACGGGATTTTCAGTGCGCTGAGGACGGTATATAACGGCGGTACGGTATTCCAGCAGGATATTCTGTCGTATATCCGTGACGCCGCAGTAAAGTGCTACGGCAAGAGCGCCGTTTTCGGTCTGCTTACCGAAAGAGAGCTTGATATAGTAAAGCTGATCGCAGACGGCTGTTCGAACGCAGAAATTGCCGAAAAGCTGTTTTTGTCAAACGGTACGGTGAGAAATTATATCAGCGTGATACTTGAAAAAACAGGTCTTGAACACAGGACGCAGATAGCGGTAAGGTATCTTAAGGGCGATGAATAAATAGCTCCCGTAAGCCGACAAAACGGTTTACGGGAGTTTTCGTTTATGTGATTTTATAAAGATATTCGTTGCCTCTTTTGCCGATATAATCAATTACTCCGACATATTGCAGAATTTTGATTGCGATGCCTGCATCGCCTGAACGCATACACCTTCTGAATTCCTTGAGTGTAAATGTTTCGGGTAATCCTTCGGGGATAAAGCATCGGTAGCTGTCGCTGTCCTCAAGAAACGTAAGGCGAAGCAGGGAAGTGGGAACGGCTACCTTTCTGTCTGTCTTTCTGCGTTTCATATCCTTTGCACAGTAGCGAAGATTTTCTACGGCTATATCCGCAATGCAGACGGTAAGATTCGGATCGTTCAGGTACTGCCTGATTCGGTACAGTTCAAGAAAAAAGTCGGTCATATCGCTTGCGGTAACGTTCCTTCCGCTGTTCAAAATCTCTCCTGTCGCCTTATCGACATAATTAAGACGGCTCTTTTTATGAAAAGGGTAGACTATTGTAACGTGCGAGGCTTTGAGGAACGTATTCAGCTTAGGTACAAGATAGCTGAAATTTGCCGTCTGTATCTCAAAAATTCCGTTCTCGGTAACAAGGTCGGCAAAGTAACTGCCTATCTTTATTTCCTTATCGAAAAGAGTGGTAGCAAAATAGCTTTTCAGCGTTGCGTGTATCTGCTTTTCGTTCAGTATGCCCACACCGTCGCCGCTGTCGGCGGTAGCAGTACAGGCGCTGAACCGTGCGTTGTCGGGCAAAACGTAAAGAGGCTGCTTATCATACTGCCTTACCGTACAGCTGTCGCACTGTATGAACACAGGCACACCGCCTTGCTCGTTTGAGCGGATTATCCCCGTTGCAAGTTCTTTCAGCTTATCTGTAGCATTGGATACGGCATAGCATCTGTCAGCTACCGTAAACATTGATATATCGTTTGTGTTGTCGCCAAAAACTATAAGTTCATCTGCACCGACAAGTTCCTTCAGCTTCAGTGCCGCATTTGCCTTTGAAACGTCCTCACGGTAGATTTCATACCAGTATTCGTCGGTATCGTATGTATCGGGCTGATAGTTTCTTGAAAAGCCGTTCGTTCTGTAAAAATATCGGTCAAGCTCATCGGGCTTCATTACAGGCTCGATAAGCGTTATATAATAAATATCGCCTTCAAACAGTTCGTCATAGCTTTTTGCTCGGTGCATTCTTCTGTCACCGGCTCTGTCATTTAAATAACGCTCCGTACCTTTGTTGAGCCGGTTTTTAAGATAGCTTACTCTTTCGTAATTGTCAATGACCGAGTACACAAGCACCGATTCTTTATGTTCATAGAAAAATGACTTCATGAACGATTTTGATTCTTCACTGAAAAAATGCGTTACGATACGCTCCTTTGTGACAGGGTCGATTATAAAAGCGCCGTTATGAGTTATCACCGGCAGCCTGAAATTGATACAGCTTACTTTCGGCTCGGCTGAATGCACTGAACGTGCGGTAGCATAGCTTATCTTTATATCATCGTCAATAAGCCTGTTCATCAGTGCCTCTGTCATTCGTCCGATTTGCGCCTTATGGTCAAGAAGAGTCCCGTCAAGGTCGGTAAGATACAGTTTCATTTGATTTCTCCGATTACAATTTATATATCTATAATAACAGAAAATCTTACACAATTCAACCCTTTTGTGTATATTGCACAAATTACTATTTTAAAAGTCGGGAATAATTCACTTTCTTTTTTTGATAAAAAATTGTCAAACCACTTGATAATGAGAGAAAAATTTTGTATAATAGAGAAGTAGAAATTTAGCGGACGCTTTGCGCCTGCGAAAAATTCACAAAATTTTTAGGAGGAATATTCCAATGTCAGTTAAAGTTGCTATTAACGGTTTCGGCCGTATCGGACGTCTTGCTTTCAGACAGATGTTCGGCGCAGAAGGTTATGAGGTAGTTGCAATCAACGACCTTACAAAGCCCTCAATGCTCGCTCAGCTTTTAAAGTATGATACAGCACAGGGCGGTTACTGTGGTAAGATAGGTGAGAACCTTCACACAGTTACTGCTGATGACGAAGCAGGCACAATCACAGTTGACGGCAAGACACTTAAGATCTATGCTATGGCTAAGGCTAATGAGCTTCCTTGGGGCGAAATCGGTGTTGACGTAGTTCTCGAATGCACAGGTTTCTACTGCTCAAAGGACAAGGCACAGGCTCACCTCGATGCAGGTGCTAAGAAGGTTGTTATTTCTGCTCCCGCAGGTAACGATCTGCCCACAATCGTTTACAGCGTAAACGAAAAGACTCTTACAGCTGATGACAAGATCATCTCTGCTGCATCTTGCACAACAAACTGCCTCGCTCCTATGGCTAAGGCTCTTAACGATTACGCTCCTATCCAGAGCGGTATCATGAGCACAATCCACGCTTACACAGGCGACCAGATGATCCTCGACGGTCCTCACAGAAAGGGCGACCTCAGAAGAGCAAGAGCAGGTGCTGCTAACATCGTTCCTAACTCAACAGGTGCTGCTAAGGCTATCGGCCTTGTTATCCCTGAGCTGAACGGTAAGCTCATCGGTTCTGCACAGAGAGTTCCTGTTCCTACAGGTTCTACAACAATCCTTACAGCTGTTGTTAAGGGTGCAGACGTAACTAAGGAAGGCATCAACGCTGCTATGAAGGCTGCTGCTTCTGAGTCTTTCGGTTACAATGAAGATGCAATCGTTTCTTCTGACGTTATCGGTATGAGATTCGGTTCACTCTTCGATGCTACACAGACAATGGTAGCTAAGATCGCTGATGATCTGTACGAAGTTCAGGTTGTTTCTTGGTATGACAACGAGAACTCTTACACATCTCAGATGGTAAGAACAATCAAGTACTTTGCTGAAATATAATCGG
>OLFX01001951.1_pt1 | contig 19645 bp, 18 predicted proteins | sample 1605091 | NCBI WGS metagenome assembly OLFX01 (sample SAMEA3888906, study PRJEB22519) | human gut metagenome | biome: human gut; feature: human-associated habitat; material: faeces | place: Denmark | collected 2012 | reverse complement strand
AACCCTCTGCATTGTAACGGTAATTCACATACCTGCCGCCAGAATACACCATCCGCGTCACTCTGTCAAGCCTGTCGTAGGTATATTCGACGACGGTCCCGTTGCCATATGTCGTGGAATCCAGCAGGCCGTTGTTCGCGGCGTAGACATTCTCCATCATCACCCACGGCGTGCTGACATCCGGACTGCTCACGCCGATGCTCGTCGCCTGGCCCCACTGGTTATAGCCGAAGGAGTAAATTTGATGCTGCGTGGCTCCGCTCCGGTAGGTCTTGCGGTCGAGGGTGGCAAGGCGGCCGTTTTCGTAGCCGTAGTCGATGGCGGCGACGCCGTGGCGGTAGACCATGGTCGTCCGGCGGCTGTTGGCGTCATAGGTATATTCCGTCGTGCGGCCCAGTGCGTCCGTCGTCAAAATAAGCTGCTCCGCCAGCGAGTTGTAGCCGTAAGACGTCGTATTGCCGTTGACGTCCGTCACGCTCTGCATGTGGTTGCGGTCCGGCGTCGCGACGGCGCTGCTCTCGAGGTACTTCTGCTCGTTTTTCTCCGTCGAGGTCAGCTTGGAGCCGGTGACGTTTCCCGCCTCGTTATAGGTCGTGGTGCTCTTGATCCCGGCGACCGAAGCGGAGGTGACGTCGTGGGCAGCATTGTAGGTATAGGTGTACTTTGCGCCGTTTGCGGCCGTGTAAGAGGTCAGGTCTGTGCCGGTATACCCGGCCTTTTCCGTGCCCGTGCCGGTCTGCGTGGCGGCGGTGACGTTGCCGTCGGCGTTATAGGAGTAGGTCTGCACCGGCTCCTGCCGCAGGGAGAGGTTGTCGAACCGGGCCGTGCCGGAATTGTGGTCGAACGCGCAGTAGACGATGATCCGCCGGATCGTTTTGCCGCTCTGCTTCGGCACGATGGTCCCCACGGCGCACTGCCAGTCGGCGGTGGCCCAGCTGAACGGGACGCTCTGCCGCTCGGGGTCGCTCACACCCTCATAGAAGATCTCCGCGATCAGGCCGAAGTAGCGCGTGCCGCTGCCAAACTCCAAAGCGGCGTTCGGGGCGGCGTAGTCCGCCTGCGCCCAGCCGGAGAGCAGGAACGTCGTATCCGAGGAGCAGTTCAGCGCGACGGGCTGGCTGACATGGAGGATGCCATTGTAGCTGCCCTGCATGGTCATGGCCTTCGCGCCGAATCTGGTATCCGCAGCCGCGGCGGAGCCGCCCTGCAGGTTCCAGCCCGTATCGCCGAACTCGAACGAGGCGTTCTGCAGGAGGTTATAGGTGGAGGCGGCCTCCGCCTGCTCCAGCTGGAGATCGTCGAGGTAGGCCGTGCCCGTGCAGCCGCTCATGCGGAAGGCGATGCGGCAGGACGCCGCCGGGGCCGTGAACGTGGCGGTCACGCGCTGCCAGCCGTTTTCGATGGCGGAGGACGGGCGGGCATCCGTCAGCAGGACGGTCTGCTCCGAACCGCCGCCCTGCACGACGGCCTCCAGCCGCGCGCCGCTGGTCCAGCGCAGGTGGGAGCTGGCGGAGAAGTAGCCCGAGAGGGTGTAGGTCTCCCCGGCGGTGAGCGTTACGGGGCGGGAGATGGCAGCTGCATCGCCGCTGCCTGCACTGTCCGGGAGGTAGAGATTCAGGCCGCCTGTGCCGTGGCGGCGGTTTTCTTCGTTCGTGATCGTTGTGCGGGCCGCTGCGGAGCCGCTGCCGGTCGAGGCGTTCGTCCAGCCGTCCTCCGATTCCAGCCCGCCGTCCCGCAGGAGGTTTTCCGCCGTCATTCCCGTCGAGCCGACGCTCGTCAGGCGGTTATTCTGCTTGCTGCGCTCTGCGGTGTCCGTATAGGAAGCGGCGGAGCTGCCGAGGATGCGCGTGATATCCGTATTGGTGGTATAGGTGGAGATGGTGCGGCCCCAGTTGTCGAAGACGACCTCCAGGCGGATGTCGTCATCCGTTTCCGCCAGCTGGTCCGCGCCGAACGCGCGGTAGCTCGAGCGGTTTTTGCCGTTCCAGCACTTGACCGTGTCGCCGGGCACATGCGTTCCGCCGTCGAGGGTGAATTCATAGAACTGGTCAATGGTGCCGTCCGTGTGGTAGGTATACCAGATGCCGTAGTTGGCCTCGCCGTCGTGCGCGCCGTTCAGGCCGGTCGTATCGTAGGTGTAGTTCAGCTTTGTGCCGTCCGGGCAGAGGAGGTAATCGAGCTGGCGGACGCCCGCGGTGTTGTCGTAATGGAACTTTGTCTCCTTCCCGGCCTCGTCGCCGACGCGGAGGAGCCTGCCATCCGCGTCGTAGATCAGCGTGGCGAGGTATTCGACCGAAGCGTCCTTGTTCTGGCGGCAGATGCGGGTCAGGCGGTTAAAGACCTCGTTTGTCGGGCGCCAGCTTTTGCCGTCCGGGGTGTCGAAGTTGATGTCGTTATAACAATAATAAATGCCGTTGCCGTAGGCGTCCTTTGTGTAGGTCAGGATGCCGTCGCGGAAGAAGGTCTCGTTGCCGTTGTCGTCCGTTATGGTGAAGTTCGTGTGGCCAATGTCGCTGTCCGGGTTCGACTGGCACGTCATCTTCAGGCCGAGGCCGTCCTCGTCCCGGAAGACGCCGTCCGTTTCGGCTCCGCCGCCTCCCTCCTTCGAGAAATAGTGCTGCGTGCCGTCGGCATCCGTGTAGACCCAGTAGAGGGTCTGCGCGTCGTCCGAGCCGATGCGGACGGACTGGACGCACTGCTGTGCGGAGAGCTTCCAGCCGGAGCCGAGCAGCATATTGCGGTAGTCGCGCGTATAGTCGGGCGGCTCGTTGGGGTTTTTCTTCTGCTGCACACCGAAGGACTCCCGGCTGAGGCCGGAGTTGTACACGAGCGACAGCCCGAAGGGCATCACGCTGCTATCCGACGAGAGCAGCGGCACGACGAAGGTCAGGCGCTGCATGTGGTCCGAGATATAGCCGGTACCGGCACGGCCCGCACTCTGGGTCTGGTAGGTGTAGTAGCTCTCCAGGCCGAAGTCGTTGCGGTAGGTCACCGTGAGATACGACGCACCCGTCTGGAACGAGGAGACGATGCGCTTGCTCGCGCTGCAGTCCGAGCGCAGCAGGATCGCATGGCATTTCCCGCCGCTGTACCAGCTGCGGGCCGCGCGGGTGATATCCAGCGAGCGGTAGCCGTTCGCACTGGTCAGGCGGATGAAATCCTCCGTCGCGGTCTTATAAGGATTCGTTCCGTTTGCATAAATTTTATTCCACGTCAGGGTCCTGATCCAGTCGCTGTACTTTTGTTCTCCCGTCTTGTCAATTGTCAGCTGGTGGGCGTACAGGTACTGGAAATCGTCGGAAGAAACGTTGCTGAAGCCGGACTGTAATGCATGGATGGCAGCCGCCGTGACCATGCTGCCGGAGGGCAGTTCAGGCAGCTTGTCGACCGCCGCGATGGCCTGATATTCGCCGCTGCCGTTATGCTGGGTATAGCCGACCCGAACCGTGCTTTCGGGGAAGCTGGTGTCCGGCCTGCCGGAGAAGACATAGGCCCACGAGAGGGAGCCGGACTGCGAAATCTTGACGATCGTCGGGTCGATGGCGACCGGGAACTGCGCCTCTTCCTCGATCCACGCGGCGTCCGCATCGACGAGCAGGCGGTAGCTGCCGCGGTCCAGCTCCTCGAGGCTGTAGCGCACGGCGTCCGAGTACGTCCCCCCGGCGTCGAGCATGTAGGGCGCGGGGATCGCGTAAACGGGCGATCCGGCCTCATCGAGCAGGAGGACAGAGCCGTCTTCCTGCATTTCTGCGGTCAGATCGCCCGTTTGCAGCACGAAAGAAAAGAGATAGCTGGCCTGCGCTTTGTTGACCAGGATCGTCTCTTTGATCGTTTCGCCGTAGAGCGTGTATGCAAGGTCAACGCCGTCGTAAACGTCCGGGTAAAGCAGCGAAGAGCTGAGCTTTTCCGGGACAAACGGGTCATCTGAGCGCAGAGAAAAAGGCTCCTGCACAACGGCCTCTGCCGCGTGGTAGGAGCGCGCCGGACCGGCAGGCTCCAGCTCGGCTGCCGCCCCGGTTTCTACCATCATTTCAGCAGCAGGTTCCTCTTCCGACGCCGCCGTTTCGGTCTCTTCTGCCGGTTCTTCCGCTGTTTCTTCTGTCACCTCAGGAAGAGCGACGGCCTCCGTCGGCTCCGGAGCTGCCAGTGTTGCATCGTGACTGGGCAGGACGTCCGGATCACCGTCCAGGAAGAGCTGCACCCGGTGCTCGTCCGCGTCCGCCGTGAAGACGGCGTCTCCGTTCAGACTGGCCGCGAAGGCGACGCTTCCGTCCTCCACCGCGTAGGTCTGCCCGACCGGCTCGAGCGTGTTGTCGATGTCCTGCCACTGGCCGTCCGCATCCCGATGGTGGACCGGCACGTCATACTGCACCGCGACATAGCTTCCGTCCCCCATGCGGAAATGCTTGACGCGCTCGCCGCGCAGTGAGGCCTCTTCGAACGCGACTTCAGCCGGCTCCTCGACCGTCCCCTCGACGGTATGCTCCAAATCTTCGGAAGGAGAAACCGCAGACCCCACCGCAGGCAGCAGCTCGACGCAGAGCACCACCGCCAGCAGGAGAGAAAGCAGCCGGGTCCAAAGGCTCTTTTTCATAATCGTGATCTCCTCTCTTTCTGTATCATCATTCAAACAGATTCAGTACGCAGTCAAACGGGACCTGCCTTTCCCGCCAGAAGGACGCGGCGGCCGCGATAGAGCGCTGCAGGGCATTCACATGGGCCATGTGGTCCTCCTCATGCGCGAACAGCTTTTCCGGCTGGCTTATGACCCACAGCAGCTGCGAAAAGGACAGCCATTCCAGGTCGCGGAAGCATGCGTCCAGCGACTCCCAGCTCCAGGAGAAGGTGTAAGGGAACCGGAATGCACTCGAAACCTCCTGGAAAAAGCCCGTCAGCGTCCGCGAGAATTCCCCGCGGACGTACCCGACATATGCCCCGCGGTGTTCCGCGCAGAGCATCATCTCGTACAACATGCGCTTCGTCTGATAGGTGGCCCGAAAAGGTGCATCCATATGTCGTTTCTCCTCTCGTCTTCGGTTTGGGTGGCCCTGCTAAAGACGAAAGTTTCATCTTTAGCAGGGTGATGTCCACTCCTCAATTCCATAACCACAAATTACATGCTGCAATAAACATAATCGATTTAAGAAGCATGAACGCCGTTTTATTAAACATTTTTGTGAATCGCTCATGGGCGAGCTTGCTTCGTACATTAGCATCGCTATTCTCAACCCATGGAATCCCCGCAGCGATCAGAGCCGGGAAAAGCTGGTCAAAAAGCAGCATAGCCGCAATTGCAATGATAATTGCGATCAAAATATTGCAGCCCAGCGTTCTTATCAGCCACGCGCTTATGATCTGTGCAATCATGCTCCCAAGCATAGAAGATGCAGTCGCTAAGCGTAACGCCCACCACTGCGGGATGATTTCCTTCCCACATTCATTGCAAGTCAGACCCTTTTGCAAAAACAGATCGACTGCATTCCAGTGCTTCTTCCGAAATCTATCCCAAAGCCGATCACCGGCAATCGGATAGTGACCATAATTTACAGTGTTCATTATACTATCCTCCTGCCTATACTAACCGTCACCGTACACACGGGAATAAGAGGCAGAACACTGATACCAGAACGCTCCCGTGGGCGAATTTCTCGCCAGCATATACACATACTCTCGACGTTCCAAATACCGCTCTTCTCCGGTATCGATATATACATCAACATTGACAATCCACGTCTCATGATATCCATCAATTGGATGCGTCAAGGGGCCCAAATAGTCATCATATATATCTGAAGCAAAAAGTCCAGCTGCAACATATGGCGCAATTTCAGGCATCATAGCAGCAACTAGTGTAATAAGGCGGGCTGCATCATTCTTTTTTGCGCTTTGATTATCCCAGAACCTTTCCCCAACATGCTGTATAGATGCATCAACATATGGTGATCCTCGCGGAATTTGGCTATTCAACAAATAGTTCATTAGTTCATCGCTCTCAGGGCAGGTATCCCCATCCGTTACTACACGGAAAACACCTGTGCCTCCGTCGCAAATTGCGGTTGTCGTAGGACGAAGAGAATGCCCTGTCGGATCGAATCGTTGAACAGGTTCGTTATTACAATATGCAAACATGTTGGTACCTAGTGACCCCTGTCCGGTACTTGCAAGCGAATCCGCGTTGATGAATCTTCTATTTACCGGATCATAGTATCTGCTTTGCAGGTAATAGAATCCCGTCTCATTATCATAATAGTATCCGCGATATCTGAGAGGATTGATCTCAGCCAGTCTACCGGAGCTGGACACGATATTTCCCCATGCATCATATTCGTAGGTTGCAACAGACTCATACTCAAAGCCGGGGATATAATGAATCAGCTTCACCACGTCGCCCTGCAAATTCAGAACGTAATAATATGTTTGGAAGCTCGTTCCGTTTGTCGAGTATTTGAGTGCGAATGGTTTCCCTGATTCATCATAGACGAAATCCAGCACGGCTGTCAGGGAATTATTCGTTTTAATTGTCTCTCTGGCTACCTTGCCGTTCAGGGTCAGATACTCATGGGTGACAGTCTGCGTTCCGGTGACATGAGTTCCCTGCGGGGAGACGGTTTCATCTTTAGCAGGAGCGTCCGCCTCAACCGGCTCGCCCTCGCCGCCGGACATGATCTCGCCGGGACTGGTCGGCTGCGGCGGGATGACGATGCTGCTATCGTCCTCCAGAGAAATAAAGATCAGCGGGAACAGGAGTTTTGTCTGGTTCAAGGGGTCACTTTCTTTCTGTAGTCTGTGGGGCGGACCTGCTAAAGATGAAACTTTCGCCTTTAGCAGGTTTTCCACCGATGAACTATTTAAACAACTATTATTGCATCACAATGAAACAACAAAATAAAGCAACAAAAATGACGGCACGATTTTCAGAACCAAGCGGACGAGCGACAATACCGGATGGACTGCAACGCAGCGAAAACGATCCGTTTTTGGAGATTCACCAAGCTGTTTCCAAGGAAGCAATACGGCGAGAAGCGTTGATAGGCCTGCTATTGTGAAAAACCAGAGAAGAAAGCAGGCTAAAGACAGCAAATATCGTAAGTCAACCGCTGATGCAAGACCGGAAAATACAATACCCAATGGAAGAAAAAAGAGGCCAATCATATAGCAAACATCGTTCAGGATCATTGCGGGAATAGAAGGAATGATCCTGACACCGCATTCCGCGCAGGTCATGACCGGAAAATCCCACCATTTGATCCATTGAAAGCATGCATTCCGATATCTTTGCCAGAATGTATCGCCTTTTACAGGGAAGTGAGCATATTGTGACATTATGAATTCCCTCCAGTACAGTTAGCAGTAGGAACTTGATACCAGAAAGCAGAAGTTGGCGAATTGTTTGCCCATACATAGATGTATTCTCGGTGAGATATGCCAACAAAATCACTCGTCTCAATATATACGTCAATGGATACTTTGTAAAAATCATGCCAAGCATCGGAAGGGGTATCTTCACCAAAAAAATGATTAAAAACATCAAGAAATGTAGCAGCAGCCCCCAGTATGCCAGCAGCAGGAATTTTGCTACTGAGGAACAAAGATATCAAGGAACACTTTGTCATAGCTAGCCAGTACTCTTCAGTATTGTTATCCCAATATAAGTTACCAAGATATTCAATATTTGCTTTCAGATAAGGTGAATCATACGGGAGAAGATAACCATTTAGATACTCTTCTAATTCTGCACTCCGTGCACCTTTCCCGTCGTTTTGTACGTTGCGATAACGAGAGCCACCTTCGCTGGAATACACCAGATGCGATTTTCCGGCCATGTTACCATACGAATCGACCAAAAAACTGGACTATTATTGCAATACGCAAACATATTGGTCCCAACAAATCCCTGCCCGGTACTGGCATAGCTATCCGCATTGATAAATCTCCGGTTCGCAGGATCATAGTAACGAGACTGCAAATAATAGAATCCTGTCTCATTATCATAATAGTATCCGCGATATCTGAGAGGATTGATCTCAGCCAGTCTACCGGAGCTGGACACGATATTTCCCCACGCATCATACTCGTAGGTAGCAACAGACTCGTACTCAAAGCCGGGGATATAGTGGATCAGCTTTACCACGTCGCCCTGCAAATTCAGAACGTAATAATATGTTTGGAAGCTCGTTCCATTCGTCGAATACTTCAGTGCAAACGGCTTTCCAGACTCATCATAGATGAAATCGAGCACGGCTGTCAAGGAGTTATTCGTTTTAATTGTCTCTCTTGCGACTTTGCCGTTCAGGGTCAGATACTCATGGGTGACAGTCTGCGTTCCGGTGACGTGCATCCCCTGCGGGGAGACGGTTTCATCTTCAGCAGGAGCGTCCGCCTCGACCGGTTCGCCCTCGCCGCCCGACATGATCTCGCCGGGGCTGGTCGGCTGCGGCGGGATGACAATGCTGCTGTCGTCCTCCCGCGATATAAAGATCAGCGGGAACAGGAGTTTTGTCTGGTTCAAGGGGTCACTTCCTTTCTGCGGGATGGGGATGGACCTGCTAAAGACGATGGTTTCATCTTTAGCAGGTTTGTAAATAATTTCAATCTGAAACAACGATTGCATACCATTCCTGATTCAGCTGCTGCTGTCTTAACACTGTCGGGTACGACCCCGTCGGTGCGCGCTCACCATCCGTCCAGATCAGCGACGCCTCCAGACCAAGCTCTGGTGCTGCCACAACGCAGAATTGTGTTTGATGCCCAGATGCGGCAATGCCGGAAAGGCCATCACGGAATAACGGCAGTACGCTTTCATAAATGGATTGGTAGACTTCGGCGGCATACTCTCCCTTGCGAGAAATAAAATACAGCTCGTTGACCCGCTTAACGCACACGCCCTCGTTCTGATAGTCCTTCCCGAGAGCTTCAACCGGGCGGATCAGCATGGAATCGTCGTTTGCTTCAGCAAAATCCTGCAGCGTTGCTTGTGCCGCCTGCAGTTCCGTCCTATGCGCGGCATAGAAATCCATCGTTGTTTCCTGATAGCTTTCGGTATGGGAGCACGCCGTACAAAAGAGCGCAATGATTAGGAATAACACGATTCCAACTGCAGGAAAGGCAAATACTCGAATGTTCTTGTTCATTTCAATTTCCTCCTGTTAACTCTTAAAAACAGCTCGGACTGCTTTCCAAAGGAAGTAACCAAAACCTTTTCCTTCTTCAGCATTATTGAAATCAACATGTTTCGCACGCGCAGAAGACCAAGCATAACGATTATGCTCTCGCCACTCCGTTATCAGCGATTCCTGCGTCCGTTTCCACTCAGTGCCCTCCGCATACTCAAGCAGAATCGACGTAATTGCTTTCATTTGAGATTTCATTGTACAGCGGTACGAATCTCTGACTTGAATATTGGGATCAGCCTGTGAAATGTAGTCTCCCACCATAAAGTCAATCCCAGCTCGAAATCCGTCGGGCTTATTACTCGTGTCTTCAAAATAGTCTTGCGTAACACCTTTGTATATATACAGTTTTCCGCTTTCAGAAACCTGTACATTACTAGATGTTCCCAAAATTCCCGACATATTCCCACTGTAACTGTATTCATAGACATAACAGTATGCAGAACCATTCCCATAAATATCAATTGTTTCAACCGGTTCTGTGCCGCAAGAGTCATGATAAATTATTGGATTGTTATAACAGTAGGTAAACATGTTACAAGCAATTTCGTTGGAGTTGTTCGTACATGTATAGCAATCTGCATTGATAAATCTTCTATTTGCTGGGTCATAGTATCTGCTTTGCAGGTAATAGAATCCCGTCTCATTATCATAATAGTATCCACGATATCTGAGCGGGTTGATCTCAGCCAGTCTACCGGAGCTGGACACGATATTTCCCCATGCATCATATTCGTAGGTTGCGACAGACTCATACTCAAAGCCGGGGATATAATGGATCAGCTTCACCACGTCGCCCTGCAGGTTCAGAACGTAATAATATGTTTGGAAGCTCGTTCCGTTCGTTGAATACTTGAGTGCAAACGGCTTTCCGGATTCATCATAGATGAAATCAAGGACCGCTGTCAAGGTATTATTGGTCCGGATCGTTTCACGGGCCACTTTTCCGTTCAGTGTCAGATACTCATGCGTGACAGTCTGCGTTCCGGTGACGTGCATCCCCTGCGGGGCAACGGTTTCATCTTCAGCAGGAACGTCCGCCTCGACCGGTTCGCCCTCGCCGCCGGACATGATCTCGCCGGGACTGGTCGGCTGCGGCGGGATGACAATGCTGCTATCGTCCTCCAGCGATATAAAGATCAGCGGGAACAGGAGTTTTGTCTGGTTCAAGAGGTCACTTCCTTTCTGGGGGATGGGGCGGAACCTGCTAAAGGTGAAAGTTTCATCTTTAGCAGGTATTAATCCTTTACAAATAATATCTCAGCCTATTCTCCATCCTTGTAGTCGCCCGATCGATAAGAGTAGGCAATTGCAATAGCATACTCTGATATCTCATCGCGGTTGAATGCGTCGTTTTGGAAGAGAATTGCACATCGTTTATCAAAATCAGCAGAAAGGACATATTGTGCAAAAACATAAATAAATTCTTCCTGCTGCGCATCTTGCATAAGCGCTGTTGCCTGATATGCATTGCAACCGTTCCCGAAGTGTTCTCCGACGTGTAATTCCGTGCGCGAAACAATTTCCACGCTCTTGAACATCGAAGCACAGAATGCATCCGTATCTCTATATGGCGCGTCCTTTCCCAACTCTCCAACAAAGGCGATTACCCGCGCATCGTCTCCATAAATGCAATAGGTTGTATCATCGATGGCTTCAATGCGCCATGTATCAGGCAGGGAAAAGTGATGCTTGTCAAAAAAAGTCACCTCGTTCCAGCCCTGATAGTCGCTGTTGATGTAAGAATTGTTCAGCTGCTTTATCGATTCATCCGTTGCAGCGACAAAGAGCAGGATTGGATAGGCAGCTATAAAAAGAGCAATCGCAACAAGGACTACTGCGATAATAGCGAGAATGATCCATTTTTTCTTCATGATATCCCCCCTTCTGTATGGTTTCCGCACAGGCCGTCAAATGGCTGCACCGATTCTATGGCGTAAAAGCCCCAAATTTGTCATTGCGAGGAGGCCAACGGCCGACGTGGCGCCCTGAGCGCGAAGCGCGAGGAAGTGCCCTTGGGGTGCAATCTCGGGAAGGCAGTTACGTTTTCGCCGGGGCTTTCCTGTTATCCCACCGGGTACTGCGAGATTGCCACGGCCCCCTTGGGGCCTCGCAATGACAATTCGGGAGTGCATACCATTTTACTCCTCGCAATGACACGTCAGGAGGGCGCGAGGTGCACCAGTGCCCTTCTGCGGTTGAATCATCCCCGTACAAGGCGCTCAGGGAGCGCCGCAAAATTCTATTATTTGGCGTTTTGCACGCGCCATTCCTCAAAATCAGCAACGTACCAATACCAGCCGTCGACTTCCAGCGGCTCACATTGTGTCAAATATGCGATATCCGGCATTTGGCCGTCGGCTCGATAAGCCACGCCGCAATCGATGGAAGAGGTTCCATGCCAAATGCAGTATTGCAGTGTACTGCGGGAGTAATAGATATTCTTGCAGCCAGCCTTGCGCAGCGACCGCAGCGCAAGCAGAACGGTGTCTTCCCGAATTGGCAATCTGGTTTTGTTCAGTTGTGACTCACTAATGTAAGTGTAACCGATGATATATGTATATCCGACGATCATTTTTGAGTCTTTTATATCCATCGAATCAAAATCGAGCGTTGCCAGATAATCACGCACGGTATTCAAATCTTTTTCGTTATTCTGAAACCAGTTGGTAACTTCCTGCCCCGTTGGCGGCGTATTCCGGCCGCTGCAGCCGGATAGAAGCAGCAAGATATGCAGCAGGATCATGGCTGCAGCGCACTTAACGGATGGCCTCATCATTTATGTCCTCATACTGTCTGTGGCATATAGAATACCATGCTGCAGGCCTAACGCTCTGCACAAATCTGGGGCCGAACGTCCAGCTCTGGCCCTGCATAAATCAGCAGGGCATTCCAATATACTCGACCCCAAGCAGCCTACTTCACATATTCCATACGGTATGGCTCGCTTGCAAGGAACTTCCCGACCGCGACGAGCGTTGGGCCTTCATATAATTGAAATGTGATCCCCGGTGCGAATTTTTCCTGTACTTTCAAGGATGCTTCACTATCACAGAATACAAGGCTTAACTCGGTTGAGTGCCAGTTGTCGCATTCCCGGTTTGCAACAATAACATCGACGCTCCACCAGGATTCGCGTTTTACGTCCTGATCCAGTAAGAACACCGGGTAGTAATGCTCTCCCATATTCTGAAGGTTCCGCTTCCCGCCCTCCTCTGGCGATAACCATCGAAGAGACACCGGGTAAAATCTTCTCCAGATTTCCATATTCATCACCCCTTTTAATTGATGCAGATGCGCCGTGCAGTTTCCTGTAAAGGTGAAATTCTAGTTTGCCAACCACTCCAACAGATTTTCATATCCCTCTTCAAACGACAGCAGCTCCTCGCCGTCCACCGATATTTCGACAATCGGCATGATATAGCCATCGCCGAAGTAACGCGGCGCAGTCATGAAACTGACCGTCGTTCCCAGCTGAATTTTCTGCAGGATACCCCTTTGCAGAACGATTTCCCGATTCGCGCCAACGAGTTTGAAGGATACATCATCCATCGTTGGAGATAATTCTGAAAAGCCCAAATATAATCCGTCAAGTTCCGGATCATCCTGTATGTGGTCCACCGCCCCGCTTGCAGTCACATAATTCGATTTTTCAGAATAATATCTGACCAAGACCCGCTTGCTGACCGAACACGAGCACAAAAGAGTCGAACAAACAAGGAGCAGCACAATACATGCGCACATTGCTTTTTTCTTCATCAAATGGGGACTCGTTCGGAACAAGGGGGCACTTCCTTTCTGCAGGCTGTGGAGCAAACCCGCTAAAGATGAAAGTTTCATCTTTAGCAGGTATTGCCTACGCTTCCATTATTTCAGTATTGCATATGCCTCGGGAGAAGATCAACATAAATGCCGACCATATTATCCTCATCTTTTACATAATATGCGCTTTCGATGGGATAATCTGTCCGAAACAAAAACAGTGACCAAATGCCGACGTTATCCGGCTCCGTGGTATCGTTTACAACAGCGTGCATGGCAACGAGATAATACTTCTCTCCGTCGATCCTGCTGTGCATTTCATAAGACCTTGTTGTGCCGCCCGTTTCATTCCGAGATTCTGATATACCGGTCGCGGGTATTTCAAACTCCCATGTTTCGTTGTTGTAATACGCAAGCAGCGCCTCGATCTGGCTATCTAATTCCGGCTGTGCCGCGATGGCGTTCGGCGCAAACTGGGCCTTGACCGCAGCGGCGTCCTGCGCCACGGCGGCCTCCAGTATGGCATTCAGCCGGTCTTCCATGACCCGATCCATCGGATCATAAGGCCCGGTCGCGTGCTGCAGGAGCATCAGCCCGACCCTGAGATTTGCGCAGCCGGTCAGGGCGGCGGCCAGGATCGCGGCCGCCAGCAGGAGGGAAACGATCCGTCTCTTTTTCATGGGCGCTCTCCTTTGCTGCGCAAATTTTCCTTCTATCCTATATATTACATCAGAATCGGGAAACGGACAGGTTTTTTCAAAAAAGTCAAAATAAGTCGAAATTTTTTTGCTCTGCTTTATAAAAAACCCGCAGGCGCTGCGCAGTGCCTGCGGGGTCGTGATGCTGCGGTTTGCCCTGCCTCACACTATATACCGTTCGGCATACGATGCCGCGCCCGGCTCGCCGCATTCCCCGTTCAGCCGCCTTCCTTCGCGTCTGTCTCTCTTTGAATGATTTGAAAAACGCCCCGTGTCATCACCTGATACTCGTGCACCAGCTCCTGCAGACGGCGGTGGCCGGGCTCCTCCAGATGATAGTAGACGCGCGTCATCCGCTTGCCCACCAGCACCTTTTCGCCGGAGATCATGCCCTGATCCTGCAGCTTATAGAGCACCGGGTACAAAGAGCCCTCCTGCGTCACAATGGTCCCGCCGCTGCGCGCCGCGATCTCCTGCACGATCTGATATCCGTACATGTCCTCCTGATCGAGCAGCGAGAGGATCAGCAGCGACATAACGCCCCGCTGAAAGCTGCTCTGTGCATTATCCTTTGCCATTTGTCCTCCTAAAGTCTGTAGTTGATAGGCCTTCACAGGAATAGCATAACGCATATTAAGAATAAATCAATACCTTTTTCGAAAAAATAATGCTTGACAAGTTGTGAAGAATGGCATATTCTTGTGGCATAAGAATGGACAATTCTGGCCCTTATTGCCAAATTTTGGATATTTTTCCGTAGGCTGCGGCGATCCGTACAGGCCCGCCGTGCAAGAGAAAAATGCAGCGGCGCTTAGTGAGCGCCTTGTGCAGGGCAATTCAACGGCAGAAGGGCACTGGTGCGCCGCCGCACCCGCCTGATGTGTCATTGCGAGGAGCAAAGCGACGTGGCAATCTCGGGAAGGCACTTGCGGCTCGTGCAAGCCATCGCCGACCGCACACACCTTGTAGGTGGCGGCGTCCTCGACGCCCCGCCGCGTAACGGTACCATATTCGCCGGAAACTTTCCTGTTATCCGGCCAGGTACTGCGAAATTGCACCCCAAGGGCACTTCCTCGCGCTTCGCGCTCAGGGCGCCACGGCCCCGTTGGGGCCTCGCAATGACAGCTGCACGACGCAGGATCACAGCTGCGATATTTACAGCTGCCGTAAGCGCTCAATACGCGCAAGGGGCACCCCGCAAACGGCAGAAAGGACGGTAACCCATGCATCAAACAAAATTCCATCTCCCGGTGACTGGCAGTTATACGGCGTGCTGCGTGCGGTTCATAGAGTGCCTCGTGCTGCTTGCCGGAATGCTGATATTGCTCACGGGCTGCGCCCGTCCGAAGCGCGATTTGAAAATTGCGGTGTCCCCGTCGGACAAAAGTCTGATCGATCTGGCATCCGGAACCTACGATGAAACGCAGCTTCTGGAGCTGGTCGGGCTTCAGGGCTCGATGGACGAAATCCACGCAAAATACCCCATGGAATGCGTCAGGAAAATAAGCGATACATATCGCGCGGCCTATCTTGGAGACGGAAGCATTGCCGTGCTTCTGTTTGACGCTTCGGGCGATCGGCTGACGGGGAAAATCTACAGCACACGGCTGCTAAAATCTGATTTCGATAACGTAAAGCAGGGCATGCAGTTAGAGGAAGTAAGAGCGATCGATCCGGATGGAGAATATCTGTTCCTCTATACCGGCAGAAATGATGTGCCGAAAGTATCTTCCCATTATACGAAAGACGGGTATTTGATCACCATCGAATATGACGAGTCCAACGCAGTGGTAAGCGTGGAGCAGGAGCTGGTTTGAAGTACGAAAAACACAGCGGCGGAACGGATGGAAGTGACCGTTCCCCGTTGGCCTTTGCAGTGTGAAGGGCGGAATTTCTATGGACAAAAACTGGACAACCTGGAACACGCAGGCGATGCAGGCGCTGGACCGCGGCGATATCGAGCAGGCGGAGCGCGCCTTCCGGCAGGCGTGCGGCAGCGGGGACCCCAGAGCGGACAGCAACCTTGGCTGGTTCTATTTTTTGATGGGCGGTAGTGTTCGGGACTCTGAGGCAGAGGCACGTTATTGGATTCAAAAGGCCTTACAGCGCTCCCGCCATCCGCGCATTCTCCAGAATATCGCCCGGCTGCGGTTCGAAAACGGCGATTTTGCCGGGGCGCTTGCCGCGCTTCAGGAGGCGCACCGGGCCGGCCAAAGCCCCGTTCTGCTCTATAATCTCGGTATGTGCCATTTTTGGCTGGGAGACAAAGCCGCGGCTGCGGTCTGCTTCCGCGAGGCAGACGCAGCGAATGCCGCCGACCTGCTCCGCGCGCAGTGCGGGGCGGTCCATCCCCGCCTTGCCTATGCGTTCTGCGTGCAGGGCGGGGAACGGACCGCTGCGCTGCGCCGTTACGTGCCTGAGCGGAACGACATGGAGCTCTGGGACTATGTTCTTTTATGCGTTCAGTGTGAGGCGTATGCAATGGCTGCGCCGGTACTGCCGGAGTTGGTCTCCCAGTGGGCGCTGACGGATCAGACACTTGCGATGACCGCGCTGTGCCTGCAGCATGTCCCTGCGGAAAAGGAGCGCGTCCTGCGCTGCTTTTCGGACGAGCTTTCGGAGAAGCGGGACAGGCTGCTGCACCTGCTCGGGGATGCCAACGAGTGCGCACGCCTTGCGGCAAGCCAGCCATTTTTTCCGCCGCCCGCAACCCACGAGGGGTATTTCACGGAAGAATGCCTTTGAAAAGCCCGCCGTGCGAGAGAAAAATGCAGCGGCACTCACTGCGCAGCCGTCGGCGGCTTTGCCGCCTCAGACTGTCAAAAAACCCGCCCGGCCGAAAGTTTCGGAGGGAAGGATAGTGTGAAAGGAAACCGTCAGGGTTTCCTTTCGCGTCAAATAACCCGCCGCAGCGGCAGAATTGCAAAATCATGCTACAAAATTTGATTTTGCAATTCGGAAAGCAGCTTGGCGAAAAAGGTCCGAAGGGACTTTTTTGACAAGCTGCGGCGTGCCCCTTGCGGGTTGTGAGCGCCTTGTAGGGGACTATTCAACCGCGCAAGGGTGCTGGTGCACCTCGGCACTTCCCTGATGTGTCATTGCGAGGAGGCCAACGGCCGACGTGGCAATCTCGGGAAGGCAGTTACGTTTTCGCCGGGAGTACCATGTGATCCAACCGGGTTCTGCGAGATTCCCACGTCGCTTCGCTCCTCGGAATGACAAACTTGGGAGCCTTACGCCATAGAATTCGTACTGCAATCACTGTCAGCCTGCAAGGCGGTCACTGACCGCCGCTACACCCCATTTTTCGGCTGTTTCCGTTTTTAACGGCAGTTGGTACGAGGCAGCGGTGCCTGCACGAGATTGCCACGTCGGCCTGCGGCCTCCTCGCAATGACAAATCCGGGAGCTGCACGCCGCAGGATCACATCTTCGTGTAATTTTATAAAAATATCGTAAAAAGCAAAGACCATTGCGGTCTTTGCTTTTTTTCTGCAATTTTTTACTGCACACGCAGGGTGAGGGAGATCTCGGAGCCGTTGAGCGGCTCGGTCTCCGCCTCATCGGCAAAACACTCGTACTTGAGGACCGCGCTGTACTCCCCGGCCGCGAGGGCCCGGCTCAGCGTCTGCTGCGGGGCGGTCTGCCCCGGCGCAAGCAGGTCGGAGCGCCAGAGCGCCTCGCCGTCCAGCAGCAGGGAGATGCGGAAATAGCAGGCATTGTTCTCGGGGTTATAGAGCGGCATGCTCTGCTCCTGCGCGCCCGCCTGCAGGCTCAGGAAATCGAAGCCGGGAATGGAGATGGAATCCGCTTCGGACGGCTCTGTCTGCTGCGCGGACGGCGCATCTCCGGCAGCCGCCGTTTCCGTCCCGGCCGAACGGCACTGCCCGCTGCAGGTGCAGGCGGCAGGCATCCGCGCGTTCACGACCGCCAGCGTGATGCCGACGGACAGTGCAGCCACGGCGGCAAGCACCAGAATCGCCAGCGCGGCAAGCTTTGCGTTCTTTTTCATCCGTTACGCTCTCCTTCCCGTTCAGCGCGGACTCAGCCCGCGGCGTTGGCCGTTTCCAGAGAGGCCGTGAAGGTGATGGTGTCGGAGTAAGTACCGGCAGCAGCATGCTCCCAGGCATAGTCGCTGATGCGGGCGACAACGAGGCAGCTGCCGCCGTTGCCGTTGACTTCCTTGGCCGAGAAGTCTCTGCCGCGGAAAATGGGCGCGGAGCCGTTGACGGCGGAGGCGAAGATGTCCTCCGGGCGATAGCTGATGCGGGCGGAGGAGTCGCTGTCGTTCACGAGGCAGAAGTTCGTCGTGGTCTCAGCAGTGACCTTGACATACTGGTCGTTCGTGATGCGGCCGGTGACCTTCACGCTGCCGATGGTGGCGTTCTTCTCGCCGTAGGGGATCTCCACGGTCGCGGGGATCGTGAGGACGTAGGTCGAGGGGACCGTCGTGGTGATGGTCGTGGTCTGGGGAGCTTCTTCTGCGCTGGCTGCAGCGGCGAGGGACGCGAGCATCAGGACGGCGCAGAGGATGGCAAGGATCTTCTTCATGTTTATCACTCCTGAATCGTATTACGGTCATCTGACCGCCCCTCTTTTATACCGGAAATGCGCCGTTTCCTCTATCAAAAACCTGTTAAATTTCGGATAAATCCTTGCGGTCACGCTTTACCGAGCAGACAGTCGGCAAGCACCTGCGAGAAAATATCCGCGCTGCGCAGAGCCTCCTCGAGCGAATTTCCGGCCGTGCCGACCTCCAGCAGCATGGACCGCGGCGTGAGATGCTGGTTATAGCGCGAGGCGCGCAGCAGCAAATCGCGCATGAGGCCAGGCGTGCGCTGCTCGCACAGGGCCTGCAGGCGGGCGGCGTTGGCCAGATTCTGCCGCCAGCCCGGATGCTCCAGCCCGGAGCCGTTCGAGCCCATGACGAGCAGGAGCTTCGCACAGGCCTCCCCGTCCACGTCCGCACGCAGGGCCAGCTGCGTGCCGTCGTCCGTCTCAAGCGAGTCGCGGTGAACGTCCAGCACCATCTGGATGGACGGGTAGCGCGCCAGCCAGTCCTCCGCCAGCCCGGCCATGCGCGGGTAGGCATCGTTATAATTCCCGAGGTCGATGAGTGACGTCTCGTGCACGGTCGGGATGCTGCGGGCGTTCAGTGCGTCGGCAATGGCCTGCCCGACGCGGACGACGCTCTTTTCCGGGTCCGTGGAATGGAAATCCGGGCTGCCGGTATAGGCCTCCGTGGCGTGAGTATGGATGATGAGGACGAGCGGCCCCTCCTGCGCGCGATCAAGCGCGAGAGCCGCCTCCGGCAGCGCGTCCGGCTCCAGCGGCAGGCCGGAGCGGTTATCGATCGTCACGGCGGGCAGGTCCGGCGCGTCGTGCGACGGCGGCTCATAGCACAGCGTCGGCCAGCTGCCGTCCTGCGCGGGCTCCGGAGCATCCTCGGCGGCCTGCGTCGGCGCGGCGACGGAGGCCAGATGTGCCCGCAGCCCCGGCTGCGCCGCCAGACGCAGCGCAGCGGCCGCCAGCAGCACGGCAAAGCACAGCCAACGCACGCTCAGGCGGAATTTTGTCTGCATGGTAATCCCTCCCGCAGAATCTATATGCCGCAGGAGGGCAGAATAGAACCGCGGGAGGGAAATTTCGCCGGGCCGACAGTCGTGCGTTGTAAGGGAGCGGACAGCCGGGCCCGGCGCAACGCTGCCGACTGGTACAGGCTAACGTTAAAATAGCAAAGGCCAAAGGTTTGTCATTGCGAGGGCGCTTCGCGCCCTCGCAATGACAATTCGGAGGCGTTCACCATCTTAACGACAGCCGTGCGTATCGCAACCGCAGCGCCGGGAGCGGCATGCCGCTCCCCTACATTGGCGTGTGCGGTCGGCGGGAGCGCATGGAAATTTGCAACTGCCCATGGCGGTCACTACCCGTAAAGGGCACGCCGCATCCGTAAGGCGGCAGAGCCGCCAACGGCTGCGCAGTGACCGCCGCTACAGACGCAATCGGTTTTTACGTT
>OLFX01001946.1_pt1 | contig 19682 bp, 18 predicted proteins | sample 1605091 | NCBI WGS metagenome assembly OLFX01 (sample SAMEA3888906, study PRJEB22519) | human gut metagenome | biome: human gut; feature: human-associated habitat; material: faeces | place: Denmark | collected 2012 | reverse complement strand
TACAAGCCTATTTGACATTAATGATGTCTATATCCCATTTTATTAAATGTGACTTCCAAAGAAAATAAATTTAAATCATAATAGCTCTTTTCTTCTATTACCGATTCTTCTTGTGTAAACAACATGTAAATCACATAAACACTACCACTCACAATTAAAATAGGAATTAATATAAGAATTAAAATTCTACTTAATTTAACTTTTCTTCTCATACCCCAATGACCTTAAGAATTTCTAAGCTTGCATTTCTTGACATTATAGGACTTTCAATCAAACCACTCTCTATACAAGTACACGCATGTTCGATTTCACCAGTAAAATCCGATTTCTGTTCTACCACAATCTTTTTATCATTCATTACAAGTTCTGTATTCTTCCAAAAATTCTTACAAGTAACGCTACCCTTTGTACCATATATATGAGCTGTATTTTCCATATCCACATCCCAGCTTGTTGCGATATGTGCCACGCACCCATTTTCATATTCAATCAAAGCTTCATCCTGAAATCGAGATACTTTCAATATTGAGCTATTCGCCATTCTATTTGCATAACAAATAGGGTAAACCCCAATATCAAACATACATCCAGATCCTGGCTGGTTAAAATGCCAGCCTGAAATTGTTTCTGTCAGTTTTGTTGCATATTGAGCATCCATTGATTTTATTTCACCAATTTCTTCATTTGAAATCATTTCAAATAATTTTTGATTTAATGGTGTGAAAACCGTTTTATGGGCTTCCATTAAAAAGCAGTTTTGTTGGTGTGCATAATCAAAGCATGCATGTAATTCTTCACTAGATACACACATTGGTTTTTCGCAAACTACATGTTTATGATTTGCCAATGCCAGCTGAATATGTTTGGCATGCAAATAATTTGGCGTACAAATATATATCATATCTATATTTGTATCCTGCAACATCTTCTCATAGTTATCGTAAGCTTTTTTTGCCCCATACTCCTCTTTAAAAGCATCCGCTTTTTCTATACTAGAAGAACACACTGCATATAGATTCGCATTACGTGAAAACAAAACACCTTGTATTACGCGACGGCTAATACCACCTAAGCCATAAACTCCAATTTGTACCATTCTATTCACCTTCTTTTTAAGATTACTTTAAGCTCTTCTCCTTATTCTATATATAGAAATAAGCAGTTACCTCATTTACTCACTATACTTATCTCTTTCTGCCTATTTCTTTCATATATGACAAATGTCCATGGAATTACTCCATGGACATTTTATTGTATGCGGTTTTTGCCATTTGCGCATATCCCTCATCACTTGGATGTAAGTGATCTCCACTATCAAACGCATCTTGCATTTTATGTCCATCGCAAATATCTTTATCAAAATCAATTACGCCATCAATTTCATCCGTTGTACGAATCCATTCATTGACTTCATTACGCAAGTTCTCTCTAAAATATGCATAAGTACGCCAGCCTTCAATCGGAATCAACGTCCCAATATAGACCTTCATCCCTAATGATTTCGCGTGCTTTACATATTTTCTTAAGCCCTCAATCAATTCCTGACTTGACGGAAGATCTTGCCATGGTCTAAATTCATTCTTTTCAACACCGACTGGATGAATAATATCATTTATTCCTTGCAGAATAATTAAAGTATCACTTCCAGCCACATGCATCTCGTGACCAAATCGATAATCTCCTTTTAATCCATATGCTTCATACTGTACACAAGAATATTGTCTTAAAATACGTGTACCACTAACGGCTTTTCGAACTACAGACACTTTTTTATTATTTTCCCACATTAACTTCTGTAAATAATCAGGCCAATCCTGCGAAGTAATAGAATCACCATAACAAGTAATAACTTTATATTCTGGTTCTGTCAAAACAGCCACTTCGCTTAAGAAAAACACCCATGGCGTCTTCATGCTTGAAGCATGATCCATAATACCTGCATGAGAGAAATCACCTTCTCCAAAATAGCCCGTACTTAATGGTCCTTGTGTATATACGCCACAGCGTAAGTGGGTGAATTCTTTTAAATAGAAACTGATTGCGATTGTTTCTTGTTCATGCACTTTAAAATCCAATGGATCACTATAACATTGTTCTCCCACATCAAGATGAAGTCCTTTTGAACCATTAAAAGTAATATCCACAATGGATGTTGGATCTAAATCACGTCCACTAATCACTCTACCTATTGTGATTGAATCAAAGACCACGCCTTCTTTTCCTGTAAAGTTATCTAAACAAATACGTATCTTATTCCCTTTGAATGTCGATTTCATAGGATAACGCAATGTGATATTCTTTGCGTATTGACTTGGTTTATGTGTAACAATCGACATTGCCTGTCCATATATTGCTTTATATTCTTTTTCCATAGTTAACCTCCAAATTATTTATTATCTATTTCTACATCATTAACACTTATGTTTTTATCCACAAATAATCATACATGAAACGTTGCAAAAATCCAAACATATACCTTATTATATTAAAGAAGTTGAGGAAAAAACACATGAGTAAATTAGAAAATTATTACGGTAAATTTTGTGAAGATAAAAGACTCTTATCAAGACATGGCCAAGTTGAATATACAACAAGCATGAAATATATCCATAAATATTTAAAGCCTGAAGATCGCATATTAGATATTGGGGCAGGAACTGGCAGATATAGTGTTGCCTTAAGCAATGAAGGATATCAAGTCGATGCGATTGAACTTGTTAAATATAATCTTGGTGTTTTAAAAGCTAAAAAAAGCAATGTGAAAGCCTATCAAGGAACCGCTTTAGATTTATCAAGATATCAAGATAACACTTTTGACATCACCCTACTATTTGGACCTATGTACCACTTATTTAGTTATGAAGATAAATTAAAAGCATTATCCGAAGCTAAACGCGTTACAAAAAAAGATGGAATTATTTTTGTGGCTTACGTTATGAATGAATATAGCGTCTTGGTCCACGGCTTTCGAGATGGACACATCAAAGAATCATTAGCAGCAAAAAAACTCGATGAAACATTTCAAACGCAAACAAATATAGATGATTTATATAGTTACATTCGTCTAGATACAATTAATCAATTAAATGAAGATGTTGGTTTAGAACGAATCCAAATTATTGCCGCTGATGGTCCAAGCGATTATATGCGTCCTATCTTAAACAAGATGGATGATGAAACATTTGAACTGTTCATAAAATATCATCTTGCCACTTGTGAAAGACAAGAGCTCATTGGTGCAAGTTCACATACAATAGATATACTAAAAAAATAATGTCACTTTTGTGGCATTATTTTCATATTATATATTCCATTATTAAAACGACTAAACAACATGCAATGGATACTTGAAATAAGCTCTTGTCTTTCCATGCCAACATAATTCCAACTATTAGCGCTGCAAGTCCTGCTAACTGAGAATTAGTTTCATATAATATAGTAGGAAAGGTCATCACAGCCAAAGTCACATAAGGAACATAATATAGAAATGACTGAACATATATATTGGTAATGGGTTTATTAAAAAGCGTTAACGGCAAGACACGAATCAAATATGTAACAACCGCCATTGTAGCTACATACATCATTGGATTAGACATTTTCTTCCTTCTTTCTAGGTTTTATAATGGCCGCTGCCATTGAAATTATGATTGTTAATAAAATGGTTCTTGTTCCACCTGAGATTGGCACATCCTTACAAATGTAACTCAATAAGAAACTTATAATAATGAGTAGTCCAATCACACGATCTTTTTTTGCCTGAGGAATAATAATAGCCAAAAACATACCGTATAACGCAACACTTAAACTTGCTACAATTTTTGTAGGAAGACTATTACCAGCAACTATTCCCAATGCAGTTCCTAGTGCCCAACATGGAAGTGCCACCAAATATGTACCATATATATATTTATGATTCACTTTCCCTTCGTGATTGATTGCCAAACCAAATAATTCATCTGTTAAATCAAAACCTATACACATCCTATGAAGCAGATTCGTTTTTTCTTCGATTTTTTGACTGAGCGCAAAGCTCATTAAGAAATAGCGAGCATTACTGACTAAAGTCATGATAACCATCTGAATGAAAGTACCATGTGTACTAATCATTAAAAAGACCGCATATTCTCCTGCCGATGCATTTATGAATAGGCTAGTCAAAAAGCCTTGTATCGGTGATAAACCTACATTTTTTGCGATGATTCCAAGTGAAAAGGAAACTGCAAAATATCCTAGTCCAACTGGAATACTATCTTTGATTCCTTTTTTAAACTCCATAATCTCACTCCCATTTTTTTGCATTATAAGGACTGTATTGTTATTTGTAAATCAAATATTTATAATACTTCCATAAGGAAATGTGATAGATATGAATCTAACAAAATATGATATTTTTTTCAAAGTATTAGAAACAAAAACAATTAGTCAAGCTGCTAAAGATCTTGGCTATTCACAAAGTGCAGTTTCTCAAACAATAAAATCTTTAGAAGAAGAATTAGAAACCACTTTATTCATTCGACAAAAAAGTGGTGTCATTCTTAGTAAAGATGGACATGCATATCTTCCCTATTTAAAATCTGTTCAGGCAAGTCTTGATAATCTTCGTACTAAAAAGCAGGAAATGAAAGGGTTGGACCAAGTCACATTAAGAATTGGTACATTCACAAGTGTATCTCGACATCTTTTGCCTTCATTAATGGAAGAATTCATTGAAATGTATCCAAACATACAATTTGAACTGTATCAAAGTGAATATACAAATATTGAACAACAATTATTAGAAGGAAGTCTTGATTTAGGATTCACTTGTATTGATGCCATCCAACGAGTTCAATATCAAGAATTGTATTATGATGAAATGCTTGCGTTGGTGCCACAAAGTCATGTGTTAGCTAATTATGAAGTATTAAGTATGAAACAAATCGCAAAATATCCTTTTATTCAATTGGATGAGGGAGAGTATTCTTTACCAATAAAAACATTTCAAAATCTAGGATTACATGTACAGATTAAACACAAAGTATATGATGACTTTACTATTTTAGCTATGATTCGTCAGAACTTAGGTATTTCCATACTTTATCAAAATGCTTTAAGTGATTATGACGATTTGTGTTTGATTCCAATACAAGAAAATCTATTTCGTCATGTTGGCATTGCCTATAATAATTACGATACTTTATCTTATGCAGGCAAGACATTTCTAGATTTCATTCTTAGAAAGACACCAGAAATTCTTAAAAATAAGGATAGTTTTCATATTATATAGATTTAACATAATTTTTATACTGTTAAGGTTGACTCACTTACTAATTTATATTATTCTTTTCACGTACATAAAGATATACGGTAGGTGAGGTTACCGCAGGGATTTGGATTTCCTAAGATTACTGCCGCAAAGTTGTGGAGACACGACTCGTTGGTCAGCAGGCTAAGTCGCAAAGGCTTGGCTTAATGTAATTAATATGCCCTGTGATACTAAAGCTTGAACGGTGATATTTAGGTTAATGACGTCATTGTTTAGGCAATGGCGTTTTCTTTATATAAGGAGGTGAGGCTTGTATGTGTACGGATCCGGATGGGAATAGTTTGAATTATTTAAAGAAAGCAGAGGTACATAATTATGATGAACAAAGAAGAATTCATTCAATTACTACAAGACAAAAAATACAAAACTGCACAAAATATACTTTCCGAAATGAACGATATGGATACAGCTGCCTTTTTAGAAGAGTTAGATGCGAAAGAATGTGCTTTGGCATTCCGTTTAATTTCTAAAGAAAAAGCTGCCAATGTATTCTCATGCATGAGTTCGAAGATGCAGACATATCTGGTAGACATGTTTTCAGAAACTGAATTAAAAGAACTATTGGATGATCTTTATATGGATGATACAGTAGATATGTTAGAGGATCTACCTGCAAACTTAGTAACGCGTATTTTGAAAAACTTAGATTCAAATAAGCGTTCAACCATCAACAAACTTTTAAAATATCCTGAAGACAGTGCCGGTTCCATCATGACGACTGAATATGTCACATTGAAAAAAACAATGACTGTAAAACAGGCCATGAACCATATTAAGGATATTGGTATCCATAAAGAGACAATTTATACTTGTTATGTCACTGAAAATAAAAGATTGATGGGTATTGTGACAGCTAAAAGCTTAATGACGAGTGATGATGATGAAAATATCACAAATCTAATGAATACGAACATTATTTCTGTACACACTCATACAGATCAGGAGCAGGTCGCTCACTTATTTAGAAAATATGACTTGATTGCGATGCCCGTACTTGATAGTGATGGATGCCTTGTTGGTATTGTTACATTTGACGATGCCATGGATGTTATGGTTGATGAAACCAACGAAGATATTTCTCGTATGGCTGCCATGGAACCCAATGAAAAAACATATTTTGAAACTACGGTTTGGCAACAAGCAAAACACCGTATCTTATGGTTACTTGTCTTAATGTTTTCTGCCACAATCACAGGAAGTATTATCACCCGATATGAAAATGCCTTCAGCGCCGTACCATTACTAGTATCCTTTATTCCAATGTTGATGGATACAGGTGGAAACTGTGGATCACAGAGTTCAACTTTGATTATTCGTGGTTTAGCTTTGGGAGAAATTCATTTTAAAGAAATTTTTAAAGTCATGTTTAAAGAATTTAGAATTTCACTTGTTGTTGGATTTATTTTAGCTGCAGCTAATGGTTTACGTATTTTCATTCAATACCAAAACTTTAATATCGCAATTGTCGTTGCCCTTTCATTAATGGTTGTTGTTATTGTTGCAAAATTAATTGGTTGTATTCTTCCATTATTTGCAAATAAGATTGGTGTAGATCCAGCTATTATGGCCAGTCCATTAATCACAACAATTGTGGATACTTGCTCTATTCTAGTTTATTTCAATATTGCAGTACATGTTTTTAATATCGTAGTTTAAGAGATGAGAAATCATCTCTTTTTTCATAGCACGAAAAAAAGAACCTCAATTGAGATTCTTTTATCGAAAAATATAATTATTTAAATTAGATATCCATATCTTTTTGAGCAGCAGTTACAATAGCCATCTTGTAGATTTCATCTGAAGTACATCCACGAGATAAGTCATTGATTGGTGCGTTCAATCCTTGTAAGATTGGTCCAACTGCTTCATATCCACCTAAACGAGCAGCAATCTTGTATCCAATATTTCCACTTGACAAGTTAGGGAAGATAAAAGTATTTGCATGTCCAGCAACTTTTGAATTAGGGGCTTTTAAACGAGCAACTTCTTCACTTACTGCACAGTCAAATTGCATTTCTCCATCAATATCGAAATCAGCAATACGACGCAAACGATCACTTGCTTCAGTCATCTTAGCAACACATTCACCTTTTGCACTACCCATTGTTGAATATGATAATAATGCAACTTTTGGTTCTACACCAAATTGACGAGCTGACTTAGCTGTTTGCATTGTGATTTCTACTAAATCATCTGTGTTAGGGTTGATGTTAATTGAGCAGTCACCCATAATCAATTGAGATTCTTCTTTAATTAAAATGAAACAAGAAGAAACTAATTTGTTTCCTGGAGCTGCTTTTACTAATTGTAATGCAGGACGTACAGTATCCGCTGTAGAATATGTAGCACCACCTAATAATCCATCAGCATATCCCATTTGAACTAACATAGTTCCAAAATAGTTTGTGCTCTTCAATGCTGTACGAACTTTTTCTTCGTCCATTTTACCACGACGTAACTCAACCATTTTACGAACCATTTCATCCATATGTTCAAAGTTATTTGGATCGATTTGTTCGATTCCTTCAACATTTAAACCATTCTTTTGTGCACAACCAGCGATTTCCTCTGGAGTTCCTAACAATACTGGGCAAACAACATCATTATTTTTCAAATCAATAGCTGCCTTTTGTACACGTGGATCCCAACCTTCGGTAAATACGATTCGTACTCCCTTTCCTTGGACCTTTTTTTCTAATTCATCAATAATCATAACTTTAACTACCTCTTTTCTATCAAAGTATAGTCCAAAAATGCTTTATTTACCACAAAAACAATGTGAACTTTTTCTCATAGTTTATCCATAAAATGTGTATATGATAAATAACATATTGTTCATATAATGTATACATTATGTATAAATTGTAATTATTTTACATACAGATGTAAAATAATGTAAATTTTGCTTGCATTTTTCATTGTAAAGTTTTACACTAGTGACATCACAAGAAGGGATAGGTGCAAATTATGAAAACAAGTCACTATTTAAAGAAGGCCGGTGCCATATGTATGGCAGCTGCAATGATGACTGGTTGTGCTAGTGGATCATCTGGTGCAAATGGTAAAACGTTGACAGTGGGCTTAAACACAGGTTTCAATGGAATTTTCTCTCCATTGTATTATCAAACTGTATATGATGATTACGTTATTGAAATGGTTTATCAAAGTATGTTGAGCTATGATCGTGATAATCAATTACAACCAGAACTTGCTACTGAACAACCAACTATTAGTGAGGATGGATCAACATTAACATTCAAATTGAAAAAGGGAGTTAAATTTTCTGATGGATCTAAATTGGATGCAGATGATGTTGTATTGACATTTACAGCTATGGCTGATCCAAGCTATACTGGTCGTTTCTCAACATATGTTGATTACTTAGAAGGTTATAAAGAATATCATGATGGAGATGCCGAAACTCTAAGTGGTGTTGAAAAAATTGATGATTACACAGTTGCTTTCCACTTGGCAACACCAAGAATCGATGCAATCAGCCAAGTTGGTACATTCCCAATCATCTCTAATTCACAATTCAAAAAATACAAAAAAGGTGATACAAAGATGTTTGAAGACAAGGCTAGTGAACCAATTGGTACTGGACCATATGTATTGAAAAACTTCCAAAAAGATTCAGCTGCCACATTTGTCAAGAATGATAAATTTAAAGCTAAAGATGGAGAATACCAAATTGATAATGTTGTAATGAAGATTTGTGATACTTCAACAGAACTTCAAGAACTTCAAAAAGGAACGGTTGATTTATTACCACAAGCTGATAACGCTGATAAAGTTGGTACTGCAAGTTTAGATAAGAACTTAACTTACAACAACTACGCATCAAGCTCAATGCAATACTTTATTTACAACTGTGAAGCTGGAGCCACTGCAGATCCTGCTGTACGTCAAGCATTAACTTATGCGATTGACCGTCAATCATTTGTTGATAGCTACTACTCATTCTCTAAAGGAAGTAAGGATGTTAAGAAAACTCAACCTGGTTTCGTTCCAGTATTAATGGCTAACCCAATTTCATCACAATTAGGTGATATCGTTACCGGTAAAGAAAAAGATGACAACATGACTTACTATGATTATGATATCGAAAAAGCTAAACAAATCTTAGATGATGCTGGATGGACTGTAGGTAGCGATGGAAAACGTGAAAAAGATGGACAAAAATTAACTGTTCGTATGGTTTCTACAAAAGGTAAAGATCAATTAGACACAATGCTTCCAATGCTAGAAAAAGCTTGGGGCGAAGAACTTGGCGTTGATTTCAAAACAAACTTAAGTGAATTCAACACAATGGTTGCGACTGTTCAAGGTGATGATACAGTTAACGATTGGGAAGTATCTTACATGGGATGGCAATTTGGTTCAGGTGATGACACTGGTATCAACTTATTATGCCAAACTGGTCAAACAGATAATACAGCTCGTTTATCAGATCCTGATTTAGATGCATTATTAGATACTGCATTACACACAACTGATCAAGCTGCAAGTACTGCTGCTTATAAAGAAGTTTACGAAAAAGTTTCTGCTTTATGTCCATATGTAGCAATCAATGGTTTAAGTTACTATGATCTATACAACAAAAAGATCAAAAACTTAGATACAGCTGCATTGTATGACTTCGTTAAAGCGTTAGACAAAGCTACAATCGAATAACAATTAAAGAGATCTGTTGACAGATCTCTTTTTAATACATATAATTCAACTACATGCAGAGTAAAAATATGTGCGTTAAGTGTCTTTAACACGGGGAGTTGGTTAAGGAACGAAAAGTTATTCTTGCGGTACATATTTTGCATCCCGCTGTTGTGATCGAAAAAATTAAAGACTTTCTTTTTTTTGTATCGCAATATGGAAAAAGGAGGTCTTTTTATATATGAATCAATACTTTGTAATGTTAAAAGAAAATGCACGCTCATTAAAAAACGTGCGTGTTATCGTAGGTGTGGCATTATTTTTTGCCCTAAATGTTATTCTTAACTTATTTGGATCCATCCAAATCACAAACCAGTTAAAACTAGGCTTTGCTTCCATTGCGACAGCTGCCAGCTGCTTACTTTATGGACCCGTTCCAAACTTAGTGCTTGCACCATTACTAGATTTAGTCAATTACATGGTCAAACCTGTGGGTGCATATTATCCAATCTTTATGATTTCAACTATGGCAAGCGCATGTATTTTTTCAGCTTACTTCTATAACTGCGAAAGAATCACTTGGGTTCGCGTCATCTTATGTCGAATAACATATGATGTCGTTGTCAGTTTATTTCTAAACACACTATTTACATCTATGTTGTGGGGAACTCCATTCTTAGTTATTGCGAGTCCTAAATTAATCAAAAACTTAATTTCATTACCATTCCAAGTCGTTATTTTATATTTAGTAATGAAAACATGTATTCAATTAAAGCCAAAGGTGAACCGTTAATAGGTCCACCTTTTTTACTGCAATTTAAACATGTCTTTTTTAGCTCCACAAACTGGACATACATAATCATCTGGTTCACTTTCAAAATCATCACCATCATATACATATCCACAAACACTGCATACCCACTTTTCTTCTTTTCTGTATGTAGGTGCTTTTGCCGGTGCGCTTTGTTTTAATACATTATGATAATATGCATAGGTCATTGGTTTACCAGAATCACCTTTCTTGGCATCAACGACTTTTGCCAAGAATACAAAGTGTGTTCCTGCATCCATCTGACTTTGTACTTCACACATCATGTATCCTAACGCATCATCTACAACAGGCAATTCTCTAAACAAATGATGATTCAACTTCGCCCACTTATCTTTATCTTTTCCTGTTTGAAAACCTAAATCCGTAATTACTTGTGAATCTATTGTTTCAGGCAAGATTGATAAAGAAAAACACTTATTTTTTTCAATCAATGAACAAGTATAATTATCCTTGTTCATACTCAAGGCAATTAGCGGTCCTATCGTAGAAACCTGAAATACAGTATTCACAATACATCCGCATTCGCGCATGCCGTCTTTTACACCCACGGCATACATACCATAAGAAAGATCATACAAAACTGTGTTGTCCATAAGAACACCTCCCTTGTTACTTCTATTGTAGCAAGTTTAGTGGTTATATGCTATATAACTATTCTTCTTTTTCAACACACTTCTGTAATTTACTCATCGTCTGCTTCAAGCTTTTCATTTCTTCTACAGACACATCATTAAATAATGTTTTATTGATTTTACCAATCTCTTCATCAATAATCTTTAAAATAGGTTTACACTCGCCTGTGAGTTGTAAATGGTGTATTCGACTATCTTTTTCATCTATGCAAGTACAAATAAGTCCCTTTTTTTCCAACGAATCAACACTTCTAGAAATCAGAGTCTTTGAAACGCCTAACACCACTTTTAATTCCGTACTTGTTGTAATAGTTGAATTATTCTTTAAAACAATCAAGATAGATATTTCATTTGGTGAAAAATTAAATTCTTGAAAACTATCTTTTATTTTTTTTGCATAATAATCCCTCATTTGATTCGATACACGCAAAAAATCCTCTATTGTAAACATATTATCGCTCCAGTCTCAACAGAACAATTGTAAGTGCTAAAATAGGGTGTGTCAAACATTGCCCCATTTTTCTAATACTTCTCCTACATAATATAGAGAACCACATAATAAACTGTCTTCTTTTGTATCTAAAAGTCTTGAGATCAACTCATCCACTGTAATAATAGGATACCCTAATTCTTCTAATGGATATAAACGAGCACTCGATATTTCTACTAATGTAATGTCTTTACTAATGGATTGAAGTAATTCAATCATATGCGGTGCATCCTTCTCTTTTAATACCGAAAAATAAATCTTTCCTGTAAAATCCTTCAAAGATTGTATCAACGCTGTTATTCCATGTACATTGTGTGCTCCATCTAATAAAACCAATGGGTCTTTTCTAAGAACCATATATCTGCCTGCCCATTGAAAATGATCAATTACCTGTTGAATTTCATTTTCTTCGAGCCAAATTCCCAGTACATTCAACGTTTCTAATGCTAGAGATAAATTTTTAGCCTGATATAATGGTGGATTCAAATGAAATGTCATACCATTCCATCTCAATACATCAGTTTCTTGACAATCAATAAAACATAGTGGTGTTTTCATATAATCTGCAACAAGCTCCATTACTTTTTGGCATTCCGGTTTATCTTCGGTTGTCAAAGCAGGAACATTTGGCTTAAATACACCTGATTTTTCATAAGCGATTTGTTCAAATGTATCCCCTAAATATTCCGTATGATCAAGTCCTACATTAGTAATTAAGCAGGCTTTATAATCCAAAGCTGTTGTCGCATCCAAACGACCACCCATCCCAGCTTCAATAATGCAGTAATCAACTTGTTGTTCAATAAAATAGGCCATTGACATCCATAGATCCATTTCAAACATTGTCATCTTATGTAATAAGAATAACTCTTCATATTGATCATAGATTCTTTCCCAATCAGCTAAAGTAATACATGTATCATTCACGCGTATTCTTTCTGTATGATGAATCAAATGTGGAGATGTAAAAACCCCTACTTTATATCCTTTTTTCATCAACAAATCTCTTAGCCAAATTGAAGTACTTCCCTTTCCGTTTGTACCAGCTACCTGAATCTTTTTTAAGGCTGTATGATTTGGCATTGCATCCGTTAACCATTGTCTGAATTCTAATAGGTCATGGTTTTTTCCACGACAATTTTCCATTTTATTAATTTTCTCTTGTACATTCATGGTATTATTATATCACTAAAGAAAGAAGTGAATCACATGATTATGCATAATGACTGGGATCAACTGTTTGATCAAGAAATACAAAAAGATTATTTACTAAATTTACGCTATTTTTTAGCTAAGGAATATAAGACAAAAAATATTTATCCTGCAAAAGAAAATATTTTTGCAGCCTTTAAAACAACTTCTTTAAAAGATACAAAAGTTGTTATTTTAGGACAAGATCCATATCATGGTCCAGGACAAGCTCAAGGTTACTCATTCAGTGTACCAAGCAACTTTCCTTTACCTCCATCTTTACAAAACATGTATAAAGAACTAGAAAATGAGTATCAAACTCCTGTACATCGCACGGGTGATTTGACCGACTGGGCTAAACAAGGAGTACTATTAATGAATACTATCCTTACAGTTGAAGAGCATAAACCTTTATCTCATCAAGATAAAGGATGGCAGAATTTTACAAATGAAGCTTTAAGATGGATCAATGAAAAGGATGGCCCTGTTGTATTTTTATTATGGGGATCTAAGGCTATCCAGGCCAAGAAATTACTAACAAATCCAAAACATTTAATTCTTACAAGTCCGCATCCAAGTCCTTTAAGTGCTTATCGAGGTTTCTTTGGAAACAATCATTTTAAGCTTGCAAATGAATATCTAATTAAAAACAATGAAACGCCTATCCAATGGATATAGGCGTTTTTCTTATAGTGAAAAAGAAAAAAAGAAGCATCATTCTTGATACTTCTAGTCTTTCATTTCATTGAATACTTGTAATGCTAAGCAGCCAAGTCCCGTATGAATTCCGACTGCACTTACTAAATTGATTACTTTTACTTTAGCGCCTTCTATTTGGCTTTCAATCTTTTGAGCATACTCTTTTGCAGCATCTAATGCATCAACGTGCGCAACAATAAATGTATAATTAGAATCTACATTCAATTCTTTTAAATGTTTAATAACACGATCTTGAGCACGTTTCATTGTACGAACTTTATCTAATACATCTACTTTTCCATTCGTACTTTTACCAATGTGTAAAACAGGTTTGATTTTCAATAAACCACCTAGTGCCGCAGCCATTGGTGTCAATCTTCCACCACGTTTCATATGATCTAAATCATCACACAACAACACAGTTTCACAACTATCCGCAATGCTTTGTAGTTTTTTAATAACTTCATCAATTGGAATGTTTGCTTCATACATCTTTTTAGCTGTCTCAATCATACATCCTTGTTCAACCGCTGTACAATAACAATCAACGCCTACAAATTTCATTTCTAATTGATTTGCAATCATTTCCATAGAATCTAATGTTCCGGATAATCCTCGACAAATAGGAACCGCAAAAATTGTGTCATATCCTTCATTTTTTAATTCTTCAAAACAATCTTGAATTTTGCCTAAACTTGGTAAAGATGTTTTTAAAACCTTTTTCTCATGTAATTTTTGAATCACTTCAGAATATGTAATTTCGGTATATTCATCTTTTGATTCACCATCACAAGTAATTTGTAATGGAAGACAATAAATTCCTTTTTCTTTCCAATAGTCTGGATGCTGGCCTGTTCCGGTATCCGTCACAAATGCAATCTTCATGGCTAGGCCCCCTTTACTTTTTTCACAAATTGAACGCCTACAGCACCTAATCCTGTGTGTACTGCAATAACGGCATACATTGGATCTGTATGAATTTGAATGTCTTCACCAAACACATCGTGTAGCTCATCTATCGCAATTTGTGTACCTTCTTGATTTTCTCCGTTTAATACATAAAATTCATAATCTTGTGCATTCGCATCTTTTGAAATCACTTTAACAGCTTTTTTAATAGCTTTGGACATTGTACGTACTTTATCAAAAACATCGACTTTTCCTTCAGTATTTTTAGATACTTCCAAGATTGGTTTAATTTTCAACATTCCTGCAAGCTTAGCTGCCATTGGAGTTAATCGTCCTCCCTTAGCTAGATGATCTAAATCTTCTGGAATTAAAAAACCACGTGAATGATCTACGCTGTCTTTTAAACGTGAAATGATTTCTTCTGGGTGTATTTCTTGTTCAACTAATTTTTGAGCTGATAACACCAAATATTTTTCCACACCTAAAGTAGTATATATATCTAATGTATGAATTTTAACCCCATGCCATTTACCAGATGCCTGTATTGCCTGATTTGTTCCTGATAATCCATTTGATAGAGTTATCAAAATAACATCCGTAATACCATTATTTTTATATGATTCTAATAAAGCCTCAATATCGCCTAATGGTGGCATGCTTGTTTGAGGCATAAAGCCTCTTTCTAAGAATGAATTTAATTCTTCTACTGTTAAATTCACCCCATCTAAATATGTTTTATCTTCTATTTGAACCTGTAAAGGTAAAAAATCAATTCCTAACGCTTGTGCTTCTTGTTTGGTTAATCCACAACCACTTTCTGTCAATACTCGAACCTTCATTAAAACCCTCCTTTTTTTGAAATCATCCTAATCCTAACATGAAATATTAATTTTCTCAAATGTCTGATATAATTAGTTTGAGGTGATTTGTATGAGCGCTTTCATTTCTTTTGAAAATGTAAAAAAGACTTATCATATGGGCGAAATCGACATACATGCGTTAGATGATGTGAGTTTTGAAATACAACAAGGCGAGTTTGTGATTATCGCAGGAGCCAGTGGTGCTGGTAAAAGTACTATCCTAAATCTACTGGGTGGAATGGATACTGTCAGTGAAGGAAGAATCATTGTAGATGGTCGTGAAATCAGTTCTTATAAAGAAAAGGATATGACACTTTATAGAAGATATGATGTTGGATTTGTTTTCCAGTTTTATAATCTAGTTCAAAATCTTACTCTTCGCGAAAATGTTGAACTTGCAACACAAATTTGTAAGAAACCACTTGATATAGATGAAACTATAGAACTTGTTGGACTAAAAGATAGAATGTTCAACTTCCCTAGCCAGCTTTCTGGCGGTGAGCAGCAGCGTGTCGCAATCGCAAGGGCATTAGCTAAAAACCCAAAGCTTTTACTTTGTGATGAACCCACAGGTGCTTTGGATTATCAAACAGGTAAACAGGTTCTTAAGGTCTTACAAGATACGTGTAGAACGCAAAATAAAACTGTCATAGTTATTACCCACAACTTAGCATTAACACCAATGGGAGATAAGGTCATTAAAGTTCGTAGTGGAAAAATTGAAAGTATTACATGTAATGAGCATCCTATGGATGTAAATGACATAGAGTATTAATATGCCTTCTTCTTATTTAAAAGATATTTTCCGTGAAATTAAAATCTCCCTCGGTCGTTTTCTATCTATCCTTTGTATTGTCGCAATTGGTGTGGCATTCTTTGCCGGCATTAAAGCGAGTGCACCGGATATGAAAAACAGTGCCGATATGTATTTTGATAAATATAATGTTCAAGATATACAAATCTATTCAACTTTGGGACTTACCAAGAAAGATGTAAAGGCCATTCAAAAATTAAAAGGTGTCAAAGCCGTACAGCCAAACTTTTCAATGGATACATTGTCTCAGATTGATTCAACACAAATGGTTATTAAAGTCATTTCTTATGAGATTGATCAAAAGATGAATAAGATCCGTGTAGTCGAAGGAAGAATGCCTGAAAGAGAAAATGAGTGTTTGATTGAGGCTAGCTCTGCTACAAATAAATTATATGGTACTTTCCATATTGGAGATACAATCAAATTACAGAGTGGTACAGATGAAGCTTTATCTAACTCCTTGAAAAACACAAAATATAAAATTGTAGGTACTTGTTATAATCCGAATTACTTATCTTATGAGAAAGGATCAAGTAATATTGGATCAGGAACGGTAAACTCTTTTATATATATACAAAATTCAAATGTTTTAAAGTATTATTATACAGAAGTTGATGTTTGTGTTAAGGGTGCAAAAGAATTAGATTGTTATAGCGATGCATATTTTGATGTTGTTGATCCTGTATTAAAAAGAATCAAAAAAATTGCAAACAAACAAATCGATGTACGTATTCAGTCTTATCAATCTAAATTAGATGAAAAAAAGCAGGAAGCAAACGATGAATTGAATGATGCAGAAAATAAATTAAATGATGCTCAAGATAAGATTGATTCGGGTCTTGCAGAGATTCAAAGTAATGAAATTAAGCTCCAGAATTCTAAAAATCAAATTGATCAAGGGTGGAATGAATATTATGCAAATTTACAATTATTAGATAATATTCCTACTTTACAAAATGCGATTGCTCAAATTGAAGAGAGTGAACAAAAACTTCCTGAGTTATTGTCTCAGAAAGAACAAGCTGAAAATGGTTTGAATCAAATTAATGCAGCAATGGATGATCTTAATATGCAACGTAAAATGATTCAAGATTCTATTGATTTGATAGACATCTCAATTGAAAAGGCTCAAAACACACCTACTACAGATGAATCATCTGAAGCTATAAAGAATAAAGTAATTGAAAACCTAAACAATGGAAAAGTATATCTGCAAGGAAAAATCGCTGAAATTGACAGTACAATAGCTAAAAAAGCTGAGTTAGAAGCGGCTATACCACAACTTCAGGATGCGATCGACCAAATCCAAGCAGGTGTCGCAAAAAAGGCTGAATTACAATCTCAGTTAAATCAGTTATTAAATGCAAAAAATCAATTAAACAGTGCCTATGTTAATTTAATAAATGGTGAATCTCAATATGAGGATGGAGTATCCAAAATTCAAGATGCCAAAAATGAAATAAATTCAAACATTGAAAAGCTAGCACTATCTAAAGCAGAGTTTAATGTTCGAAAACACGATGCCTTAAGAGAAATAAATGAGGCACAAGAAGAAATTGATAAGATGGAAGGTAAATGGATTGTTTTAGATCGTGACTCCCATTATTCTTATCGTGATTATGGAGCCTGTGCAGACCGTATGGATGGTATTGCCAAAGTATTCCCTGTATTCTTCTTCTTAGTGGCTGCTCTAGTTTGCATGACAACGATGACAAGAATGGTTGATGAACAAAGAAATGAAATGGGAACTTTAAAAGCTCTTGGTTATTCAAAAAGTCATATTGCACTTAAATATATAATCTATGCATTTAGTGCAAGTGTTTTAGGATCTATTTTAGGATGTTCTTTAGGAATGTATTTGTTCCCAACTGTCATCTTTAATGCTTGGAACACTTTATATAACATTGAAAAAATTCATTTTTTATTCCAGCCTGGTCTTATCTTATTAGCCAGTGGCTCTGTAACTGGTATTACTTTACTAGCCACACTATATTCTATTTATAGTGAATTAATTGAAATGCCTAGTCAGTTAATGCGTCCTAAAGCTGCAAAAGCCGGTAAGAAAATTATGCTTGAAAAAATTCCACTTATATGGAAACGTTTGTCTTTCTTACAGAAGGTAACCGCAAGAAATATTTTCCGTTATAAAAAACGATTCTTCATGACAATTATAGGAATTGCAGGATGTTCTGCCTTATTGGTGGCTGGTTTTGGTATTAACGATAGTATTTCTGATATTGTAAACCAACAATATAATGTCATCTATCACTATGATGCCACAATTTCAGCCAAATCAAGTGAAATGACATCTCAAATACATTCTTTAAAGGGTGTTAAAGATGTATATGAGGAAGATCATCTTGCGGTAACTACGAAGATTGACAATAAAGACATTTCTACTACGGTCCATATTATTTCAAATGGTGATAAATTCAAAGATTTCTGTACTTTATTTAACGGTAACAAAGAATTTGATCTTGATGATTCTTCAGTATTAATATCTCAAAAAATGGCTACTAAATTGAATAAAAAGGCTGGAGACATGATTACTTTTAAAGATGCCAATAATAAAGTTATTAAAGCTAAAATCAAAGGTGTATTTACAAATTATGTTGGCCACCATATCTATGCAAGTGAATCGTTATACAAGAGTTGGAATACAAATGCAAAAACAACGCATATTTACTTAATTAAATCTAAAAAAACAACTAAGAAGTTTGAACGTAATTTAGGTAATAAAATTATGAATATTGACGGTGTGCAAAGTGTAACTTTCTATTCATCTCTACAAAAAAACTTTAAAGACATGATTAGTAGTATTTCCTATATCGTTGTTGTACTTGTTATTTCAGCAGCATGTCTTGCATTTGTAGTTTTATACAATCTAAGCAATGTTAATATTTCCGAAAGAAAACGTGAGATTGCAACAATTAAAGTTCTTGGTTTTACAAGAAAAGAAGTAGATGCATATATCAATCGTGAAACCGTTCTACTAACCATTTTAGGATCATTGATTGGTTTAGTAATTGGTGTTGGATTACATCACTTGATTATGAACTTAGCTGAAATGGATGATATTATGTTTGGTAGAACAATCAATTCAATGTCTTATGTGATTAGTTTTGTGATGACAATTGGTTTCAATGCAATTATCAATTTGTGCATGCATAAAAAATTAAATAACATTCAAATGGTTGAATCATTAAAAGCTGTGGAATAACCCCACAGCTTTTTTGTATTAAAGTCACATTTAATAAAATGGGATATAGACATCATTAATGTCAAATAGGCTTG
>OLFX01001919.1_pt1 | contig 19929 bp, 12 predicted proteins | sample 1605091 | NCBI WGS metagenome assembly OLFX01 (sample SAMEA3888906, study PRJEB22519) | human gut metagenome | biome: human gut; feature: human-associated habitat; material: faeces | place: Denmark | collected 2012 | reverse complement strand
CCCAACCTTTTCTTCTTGTACTAGCGAAAAAATCGCCTCATTCGGCGTTGGTATCTTGAGCTGAATTATGATATAATAAGCCTATCGCATATTTTTAGGAGAATAAAAATGGATATTCAACGTGAAAAAGAATTTGTCAGCCAATACCACTATGACGCTCGTAATTTTGAGTGGGAAAAAGAAAATGGGATCCCTGAAACAAAAGTAGATGTAAACTTTCAATTGATCAATCGTGATCAAGAACAAAACACGACTTCTTTGATTGTCATCTTGAGCTACATGATCGTTTTTGACGGTTTTGTGATCAGTGGAACTATCACTCAAATCAACCACTTGTTTGGTCGTTATGTCAATGAACCAAGTGAATTCAGCAAAGACGAAGTGGAAGAATTGGCTCGCCCTTGCTTGAATATGCTCAACCGTTTGACTTACGAAGTCACAGAAATCGCCCTCGATTTACCGGGTATTAATTTGGAGTTTTAATCAATGAAATTAGCAGTGATCACGGATTCGTCTGCCTATTTAACGCAAGACGTGCTCCATCACGACGACTTATTTATTTTAGAGATCCCGATCTATATAGATGGGGAGTCTTATGTTGAAGGGAAGAACCTGACACACGATGAGTTCTACCAAAAGATGGCTGCGTCTAAGGAATTGCCAAAGACTAGCCAGCCGAGTGTAGCAGAGTTAGAAGAAGTCCTATCTGGTTTGACAGCTAAGGGCTATACGCATGCTATCGGTCTTTTCTTGTCATCTGGTATTTCTGGTTTCTACCAAAATATCCAATATTTGAAGGACGAATTTGAAGGCTTGACCGTCGAATTTCCGGATTCAAAAATCACCAGTGCTCCTCTAGGAATGATGGCAGAAGACTGCTTGAAATGGTCTGGTGAAGGCCGTTCCTTCGATGAGATTGTGGCCAATGTCCAACACCAGATTGATGGTACCTCTGCCTATATCATGGTGGATGATTTAAACCACTTGGTTAAAGGTGGTCGTCTGTCAAATGGGGCTGCTATTCTTGGGAACCTCTTAAGCATCAAGCCTATTCTTTATTTTAATGATGAAGGCGTGATTGAGGTCTTTGAGAAAGTCCGGACGGAAAAGAAAGCCATGAAACGCTTGGTAGAGATTGTTGTATCAGATATCGCAGATGGTCATTACCAAGTCTTTGTCATCCATGCCAATGTTCCTGAAAAAGCAGAGGCACTTCGCCAACTACTCATCGAAGAAGGAGTGGAAGGTGACATTCCTTTTGCTACCTTTGGAGGGGTTATTGGGACGCACTTAGGTGACCATAGCTTAGCAGTTGGGTATATCCCTATCGTTTAAGGAGAATTCTATGTCAATTAAAGTCATTATCGCAGGTTTCAAGGGAAGAATGGGACAAGCAGCCTATAAGATGGTTTCTGAAGATCCTGAGCTAGAATTAGCCGGCTTGATCGATCCATTTACTGATGAGACAGAGGTTGCAGGAGTCCCTGTCTTTAACCGCAAAGAAGATGTTGTGGGTATAGAAGCAGATGTTTGGGTCGACTTTACCATGCCCAAGGTCGCTTACGAGAATACTCGCTTTGCAATTGAGAATGGCTTTGCGCCTGTTGTGGGAACGACTGGATTCACTCCTGAGCAGATCCAAGAATTGACAGAAATTTCACGTGAAAAGGGCTTGGGTGGCTTGATCGCGCCGAACTTTGCTATCGGGGCTGTGCTCTTGATGCAATTTGCAGCGCAAGCGGCCAAGTATTTCCCGAATGTGGAAATCATCGAATTGCACCACGATAAGAAAAAAGATGCACCGAGTGGAACAGCGATTAAGACCGCTGAGTTGATCTCTGAGAAGCGCGAGAAGATCCAGCAAGGTGCAGCAGATGAAGAAGAGTTGATGCCTGGAGCAAGAGGGGCAGAGTTTGAAGGGATGCGCATCCATTCAGTTCGATTGCCTGGCCTAGTCGCTCACCAAGAAGTGATTTTTGGTAGCCAAGGCGAAGGGCTGACTCTCCGTCATGATTCCTATGATCGTGTTTCCTTCATGACAGGAGTAAATCTAGGGATTAAAGAAGTTGTCAAGCGTCATGAGCTTGTCTATGGTTTGGAACACTTACTATGAGATTAGAAAAGATGCCTTCTGAGTTTCAGGAGGCTTTACCAATATTAGAGAAGATTAAAGCAGCTGGTTTTGAGGCCTATTTTGTTGGGGGATCTGTCCGAGATGCCCTCTTGGATCGTCCAATTCACGATGTCGATATCGCGTCCTCCTCTTACCCAGAAGAGACCAAGGCGATTTTTGATCGCACAGTAGATGTCGGTATCGAACATGGGACCGTCTTGGTCCTTGAAAATGGTCAAGAATATGAAATTACGACCTTCCGGACGGAGGATGTCTATGTCGATTATCGCCGTCCAAGCTCCGTGTCTTTTGTACGCTCACTAGAAGAAGACCTCAAGCGTCGTGATTTTACGGTTAATGCCTTTGCCTTAAATGAAAAAGGAGAAATTGTTGACCTCTTTCATGGACTAGAAGATTTGGAAAACAAGGTTCTTCGGGCCGTTGGGCTTCCTCACGAACGGTTTAACGAAGATGCACTCCGGATCATGCGAGGCTTTCGTTTTCAGGCCAGTCTTGGCTTTGAATTAGAAGAGGCGACCTTTGATGCCATGAAGGAGTGTGCTCCCTTACTAGAGAAGATTTCCGTAGAGCGCACTTTTATCGAGTTTGATAAACTCTTGCTTTCCCCATACTGGAGACAAGGCTTGAAGGCTATGATAGCAAGTGGAGCCTATCACTATCTGCCAGAGATGAAGGATCGCAAAGCAGCGATCGAGCGTTTGTTTGACATAGAGCTAGAATATACCTTTTCAACCTCTGAGCAAGCCTGGGCTGCTTTGGTCTTAGCATTAGAGATTCAAGATATTCAAAAATTCTTTAAGAAATGGAAGACCTCTAGAGAATTCGCCAAGACGGTGGAGCAGATCGTGGAGATTCTAAAGCTCCGAGAAAAAGGCAGTCTAGACAAGCGTGCCTGCTACAAGTATGAGAAACGTTTGTTACTGGTTGCTGAAGAGCTCCGTGAAGCGTATGCCTTGAGTGTGGATTATTTGGCCATTGAGCGCGTTTATGATAGCTTGACCATTCATGATAAACACGAGGTTGTGGTCAATGGCGGTATGTTGATCAAAGAATATGGTTTTCAACCAGGTCCAGCCTTAGGAGAGATTTTGACAAAAATTGAATATGCTATTGTCGATGGGGAACTGGCTAATGAGAAAGAGGCCATCATCGCCTATATCCAGCAAGCAAAAGAGGAGGAAAAATGAGCGATTTTATTGTCGATAAATTAACCAAATCTGTCGGAGATAAGACCGTCTTTCGTGAGATTTCCTTTATCATTCACGACTTGGATCGGATCGGATTGATCGGGGTCAATGGGACTGGGAAGACCACTCTGTTAGATGTATTGTCAGGTCGCTCTGGCTTTGATGGAGATGTGAGTCCTTTTTCTGCCAAGAGTGATTATACGATTGGTTACTTGACGCAGGAACCTGACTTTGATGATCAAAAAACGGTTTTGGATACGGTGCTATCTAGTGATTTGCGCGAAATGCAGCTGATTCGCGATTATGAATACTTGATGGCGAATTACCGAGAAGAGAACCAAGCCCGTCTTGAAAAGGTCATGGCGGAGATGGATTCGCTTAATGCTTGGGAAATCGAGAGTCAGGTCAAGACAGTCCTTTCCAAACTTGGGATTGAAGACCTGAATGCCAAAGTTGGGGATCTATCTGGGGGCTTGCGTCGTCGGGTGCAATTGGCACAGGTTTTGCTGTCTCATCACGACCTGCTCTTACTAGATGAGCCGACCAACCACCTAGACATTGATACCATCGAATGGTTGACCAATTTCTTGAAGAACTCTAAGAAAACCGTGCTTTTTATTACCCACGATCGCTATTTCTTGGATAATATCTCGACGCGGATCTTTGAGCTGGATCGGGCAAACTTGATCGAGTTTCAGGGTAACTACCAGGATTATGTCCGCTTAAAGGCTGAGCAAGACGAGCGTGATGCAGCCCTTCTTCATAAGAAGCAGCAACTCTATAAGCAGGAGTTGACCTGGATGCGGCGTCAACCCCAGGCGCGTGCGACCAAGCAACAGGCGCGGATTAATCGATTCCATGATCTCAAGCAAGACTTGTCTGGTCAAAGCAACCAGACAGATTTGGAGATGAACTTTGAGACCAGTCGGATCGGAAAGAAAGTCATTGAGTTTAAAGATGTGAGTTTTGCTTTTGAAAACAAGCCGATTTTACAGGACTTTAACCTCTTGGTGCAAAACAAGGATCGCATTGGGATCGTTGGGGATAATGGCGTCGGCAAGTCCACCTTACTCAATCTGATCGCCGAGCGACTCCAGCCTCAGTCTGGGCAAGTCATCATCGGGGAAACCGTGCGCGTGGCTTATTTCTCACAACAGATTGATGGGTTGGATGAGAGTAAGCGCGTGATTAATTTTCTCCAGGAAGTTGCCGAGGAAGTGAAGACGACTGTCGGAACAACTTCGATCGCAGATCTCTTGGAGCAATTTCTCTTCCCACGTTCCATGCACGGAACCTTGATCGAAAAACTCTCCGGTGGTGAGAAGAAGCGCCTCTTTCTTTTAAAACTCTTGATTGAAAAACCCAATGTGCTTCTCCTCGATGAGCCAACCAATGACTTGGATATCGCTACCTTGACGGTTTTGGAAAACTTTCTTCAAAACTTTGGAGGGCCAGTCATTACCGTTAGCCATGATCGCTATTTCCTAGACAAGGTCGCGAGCAAGATCCTTGCTTTTGAAAATGGGGGCATTCGTGAGTTCTTTGGCAATTATACGGATTATTTAGATGAAAAAGCCTTTGAAGCAGCCCAGGTAACAGCTAGTCAAAAGATTGAAAAAGAGAAGCCTGTCAAGCCAAAAGAAGAGAAGAAGCGCATGAGCTACATGGAAAAGCAGGAGTGGGCGAGTATTGAAGCAGATATCGAAGCCATTGAAAATCGGATCGCAGAGATTGAAGTGGAGATGAATGAAAACGGCTCTGACTTTGGCAAATTGTCAGCCCTTCAAAAGGAATTGGATCAGGAAAATGAGCGATTGCTTGAGAAGTACGATCGTTATGAATACCTCAGTGAATTAGATGAATAAGGAGGCCCTATGAATCAATTGAACCGGATATCCCTTGGGATTTCAGCCACTATTTTTACCATTATCGGTATCGTCTTGTTTATCAATCCAATTGAGCACATCGGCTCATTTAGCTGGTTGATTTCCTGTGGCTTCTTTTTAATTTCCCTTTCGCGTTTTTCACGCTATTATCGATTGCGTCAGGCTGGTATCATTCAGCAGCAACAGCTCTTTCACAGTATGGTCGCTTTGGTTTTTGCGGTCTACTTACTGCTCTATGGCTACAAAACCTTGCCGATTGTCTTTCCCGTTACTTTAGGAATTTGGCTGATCTACCGTTCGATTTTAAACTTCCGAAAAGCAAATTTCTACTCGAGGAAGGTTGAGGAACTGTCCAAGCGTTATATTTTCTTTGCCTTGCTACAACTCTTTATTGGATTGTTCTTAATCGTTAGTCCACTCTCGATAAGTGTCTTTCTATTAAATATTATTGGCTTGATTTTCCTCATTCTAGGATTTCAATCCTTTAGTCTCTTGTTAAAAAGTTAAGAAAAGTTACGTGCAAACCTTTGCGTTTGATAAAAAGTCTGATATAATAGATCTGTAAGTGTTTACAAGTTTGAAAGGAGTTACAGATGTCTAAAAAAATTATTGGGATTGACCTTGGGGGAACTTCAATTAAGTTTGCTATCCTCACTTTGGATGGGGAAGTTCAAGAAAAATGGTCTATTAAAACAAATATCTTGGATGAAGGTAGCCATATCGTAGATGATATGATCGAATCCATCGCGCATCGTTTGAAAATGCTTGAGCTTGATGCTTCTGAATTCCAAGGAATTGGAATGGGTTCACCTGGTGTCGTTGACCGTGAAAAAGGTACAGTTATCGGTGCCTACAACTTGAACTGGAAGACCCTCCAACCAGTTAAAGAGAAGATCGAAAGTGCCCTTCATATTCCATTCTTCATTGATAACGATGCCAACGTTGCTGCTTTGGGTGAACGTTGGAAAGGGGCTGGTGAAAACCAACCAGATGTTGTCTTCATGACACTTGGTACAGGTGTTGGCGGTGGTATCGTCGCTGAAGGTCGTCTCTTGCACGGTGTGCGTGGAGCTGCTGGGGAACTTGGTCACATCACGGTTGACTTTGATGATCCAATCCAATGTACCTGTGGTAAAAAAGGCTGTCTTGAAACGGTTGCATCAGCAACAGGGATCGTCAACTTGACTCGTCGTTATGCAGATGAGTACGAAGGGGACTCTCAATTGAAAGTCTTGATCGACAATGGTGAAGAAGTGACAGCTAAAACGGTCTTTGATCTAGCAAAAGAGGGTGACGCTCTTGCTTTGATCGTTTATAAGAACTTCTCACGTTACCTTGGACTTGCTGCAGCCAATATTGGTTCAACCTTGAACCCGTCTAAGATCGTTATCGGTGGTGGGGTATCTGCTGCTGGAGACTTCCTCTTGGATGGTGTGCGCAAGGTCTTTGAAGAAAACTCATTCCCACAAGTACGTGAATCTACTCAATTGGCGCTTGCTACTTTGGGAAATGATGCGGGTGTCATCGGTGCCGCATCTCTAGTATTACAATAAGATTAAAAGGAGATTTGCCTCTCCTTTTTTCTTTATCCTGTGATATAATGAAAGCAATAGTAGATTAAAGGAGGAGATATGACAAAAGCAGATACCATTTTTAAAGAGTATATTCGGAAAATCATGGAAGAAGGTGTTTGGTCTGAACAGGCCCGACCTAAATACAAGGATGGTAGAACGGCCAACTCCAAATACATCACGGGTGCCTTTATGGAGTTTGATCTTGCAAAAGGCGAGTTTCCCATTACGACCCTTCGTCCCATCGCGATTAAATCAGCTATCAAAGAGATGCTCTGGATTTACCAAGACCAGTCCAATCGTTTAGATGTCTTAGAAGAAAAGTACAATGTCCATTATTGGAACGACTGGGAAGTGGGGGATAGTCAGACTATCGGTCAGCGCTATGGTGCGGTGGTCAAAAAGCATGACATTACCAATAAAATTCTCAAGCAATTAGAAGCCAATCCTTGGAATCGCCGCAATATTATCTCGCTTTGGGATTATGATGCCTTTGAAGAGACAGAAGGTCTTCTGCCATGTGCTTTTCAAACCATGTTTGACGTGCGTCGCGTGGATGGAGAAATCTATCTAGATGCGACCTTAACCCAGCGTTCTAATGATATGTTGGTGGCCCACCATATCAACGCCATGCAGTATGTAGCGCTACAGATGATGATTGCCAAGCACTTTGGCTGGAAGGTCGGAAAGTTCTTTTACTTCATTAATAATCTTCACATTTATGATAATCAATTTGAACAGGCTGAAGAGTTACTCCGTCGGGAGCCTTCAGATTGTCGGCCACACTTGGTTTTGAATGTACCAGATGGAACCAATTTCTTTGACATCAAACCAGAAGATTTTGAACTGGTCGATTATGATCCAGTGAAGCCACAATTGAAGTTCGATCTTGCCATTTAGTAATAAATCAAGGTTTTTTGATACCTTGATCAATTGGTAAAATCCTTTTAGAATTAAAACAATTTTAGCTAAAAATTTTTACTCATTTTTGAGTCAATATGTTTTGAAAATCGTTCGGTTATTGTTAAAATAGATAAGGTTTGTAAAAACTAAACAATTTTAAAAAGAATGTTAATTTATAGATAAATATGGAGGTCCATTAGATGGGGAAAGACTTATTTAATGATCGTATTAGCAGATTCTCAATTCGTAAATTGAATGTGGGTGTTTGCTCTGTACTATTGGGAACACTTGTCATGGTTGGTACAGCCGCAAGTGCAGCCGCAGAAGAAAAGACAGATACGACAAGTGAAAGTGTAGCAGCAGTTGCAACAGCGTCAGAAGCGCCTGAAGCGTCAACAGCTACAGCAACTTCAGCAACATCAACAGCTGCAACGACATCTACTTATGATGCAAACGCAGCAATCACTGCACCAGAGACTTCAACTGCTGCAGCAACATCAACAGCACCTGCTTCAACTAGTGAAGCAAGTAGCACAAGTACAGCAGCTTCAGCAACATCTGCTACCTCAACTGCACCGGGAACATCAACCGCTGCAACACCAAAATTAGAAGCAACTACGCCAGCAAACAAGGCGGCAGAAGCAGCTGCAACAGATAAGAAAGAAGAAGTGGCTGCTGGTGTCGTAGCACCAGCCTCAGAAAACAATGCTGTGACAGCAGAGACTTCTGGTCCTAAGCGTCGTAATCGTCGTGCTCTTGGTGACCCAAATGATCCAAGCTTAATCGGGGATGACGTTGAAGATGCAACTTCAACACCAAAAGTTGAAAAACCAGGCCTTACAACAAATATCGATGCTAAAGACATAGCCAGCCAAATCTCTTGGTTGGACTTTGGCGATACAGCCAACTGGACAGGGACTACTACAACATCAAAAGGTGAACTTGCTCTCCAAGTCGGCGCGACCTACACCAAGGAAATTATGCCGGGCTATGTGGTTACCATCAAAGTCAAGTCTTTGAAACCATTCCAAGCGACAGAAATATACAAAAAACGCCTTGAAGAACGAGGAGCAACAGAAGCTGAAAAAGCGACCTATGACCCCAATGCTAGAAATGGTTATGTGAATGGAAATGCAAATCCGTTTACCTTGGCGGAATTTAATGCCGGTGAAGAAGCTAAGGTTATTGCCGAGCCTCAAAACCGTTGGACTGAAATTAAAAACGAGGGGATTGATACTGGTACAACTAAGAAAACTACTATTAGTTCAGAATTAACCGGCGGGAACATTGGGATCCAGTTTGAAGTTTCTGCGACCTTCCGTGGCAAAGCCGTCAAACCTGCCATTGTCATGGCAGATGGTGAGTCGGCTAACCCTGGTGAATTGGTTCTGTTTACCACCAATGGAGAAGGATGGAAACATATAGGGGAATGGAAAAAATCGACTAGAAGATATAATGTAACCTACATTCCACAAGATACAGACAATTTATTTGGTTCAAACCCTACCACAAATATAAATGGCATGAATTTCTATGGGTTGAATCTTAACCAACTTCGAGGTTCAACTCAAGCTGGGCCGGATAAAAAAGCGGTTGCTTGGAAGTACTTCGGAAGTGCTGATTTAACAACTGGAGGTCTCGGAACAGGGGTCTTCGGACCAAATATTTCTGCAAATGATGTTGATGTTCCTCTTGTTATGACAAAGGGAGCTTCTGAAATCGGTCTTTACATCGCTTCAGGTGGTAAACAGTCTGCTATGCTAGGATTCTTCCCACTTGATGAAGGAGATGCGCCTGAATCATACGGTAAGGCGATTCATTCGATCGCAACTGTAGATGGAATTACTGGTAAGAAAGTGAACCAACCTTATCTCGGTCACTTGAGTCCTGATATGGATGAAAACAATACCCTTGATTGGACGGGTGATGACAAGGCGACCACTGCGGATGAAGGCATCGACCAATTACTTCCAAATGATCTCAAAGGAAAAACCAATGAGCTGATCAAGATGGACCGGACACGTCCAGGTAATTACACCATTTCAGTGGAAGCTCATACGGGTGGAGCAGCAAAAGCTAACATCTATGGTTGGATAGATTTCAACCAAAACGGAACCTTCGATGAAGATGAACGTTCTGATTTAACAACCATTACTCAAGATGGGACGGCTACGTTAAGCTTTACAAAGAGTAAAACCTATATTGATCCTAGTGTCAATGAATTGGGTGTTCGGATCCGTATCGCAAAGAATGATAAGGAGATTGAAAGCCCAACGGGTATGGCTTTCTCTGGTGAGGTTGAAGACTTTAAGACTCAAATCACTCACCCACCAAAAGGGGAATTTAAAGAAACAACTGGCCCTCAAGGTGCAAAACAAACCGCTACTGTAGCCTTTACTGCTCGAGGTTTGCAAGGCTATAGCCTAACTGAGTCAGCAAAAATTGATGAAACAGTAGCTCCACAAATGATAGATAACCGTACAGGGCAAGTCGTAACACCTGGTGCAGATGGCTACTATGCTGTAGCTGGTCAAGGGAAGTACAAGATCACTTCAAACGGAACTTCTGTGGATGTTGAGTTCATTCCCGAAGATCACTTCCTTGGAACAGCTGACGGTATCTCTATCCGTCGTACAGACAGCAATGGCTACGATACTGGTTGGTCAACAAAATTCCCAGCTGATGAAGCCAATGTAGATACTGTTTTGAATACTATGGATGGTCTTTATATCCCAACTGTTACACCAACGGAAATTGAAGGGGTTGATAAGACTTCAACTGATGTCCAAGGTGCGACTCAAACTGGTACACCAACCTTTAACACAACTACAACGAATGCTAATGGCGAAAAGATCTCTGTCACTCCAAGCTTGGAATACCCTGCTAAATTGGTGGACCCAGCGACTGGTCAAGTAACCAATGCAACCTCTGTAACAGTAGCAGGTGAAGGAACTTACAGCATTGACGATGCAACTGGTAAAGTAACCTTTGTTCCAGAACCAGGATTCACAGGTACAGCTCAAGGTGTTACCGTATCAGTAACAGCACCTGTCGGAAAAGATAAAGACGGTACCGTCCGTGATGAATACCTTAAGACAGCAACCGCTAAGTACACACCAACGGTTACTCCAATCACAGTGACTCCTACAGACAAGGTTTCTGCGGACATTCAAAACGTTCCTCAAACCCAAACACCAACCTTTGAATTGAGTAACGACAAGACTGCTGAAATCACTAGCAAGAAATTGGTGGATCCCGCAACTGGTCAACCAACTGATGAAACAACAGTGACAGTAGCAGGTGAAGGTAGCTATACTATCGACCCAACGACTGGAGCAGTAACATTTACGCCAGAAAAAGACTTTGTCGGTACTGCAAAAGGAGTAACTGTTCAGGCAACTGCTACTATTACAAATGCTAATGGTAAGACTGCAACCATTACTTCAGATGCGACCTACACACCAACTGTTGTGCCAGCAGTTCCAACTGCAAACCCTGCAACTTCAAAAGATATCCAAGGTGCGACTCAAACCGGTACACCAACCTTTGCAGGAACTACTGTTCAAGTAAATGGTGAAGATAAAGCTATTACCATAAAAGACAATAGCTACACATTGCTAGATAAAGATGGTAACGAAGTTTCAACGACACCAGCTTATGCGGCAGACGGTACAACCGTGATCGGTAACTTCACAATCGACCCAGCAAATGGTCAAGTAACTTTCACACCGACTGATAAATCATACACTGGTGCAGTCACACCAGCCAAGGTTCAAGCTGAAAGCTCAAACGGTATCAAGGTGGATACAACTTACACACCAGAAATCGTTCCAGTAACCCCAACTGCAAAATCAGTTGAAACAAAAGATATCCAAGGTGCTACTCAAACAGGTAAACCTGAATTCAAGGGTGGAACTGTAACAGTTGATGGCGTTGAGAAGACTGTTGAAATCAACGAAGATGTTCCAGCGACATTTGACGATGGATCAACAACTAAGACCGTTGAAGGTGTTGGTACTTACACAGTAGCAGCAGACGGTACTGTTACATTTGTACCAGAAAAATCATTTGTCGGAACTGCGCCAGCTGTAACGGTTGTTCGTGAAGACATGAATGGATCTAAGGCTTCAGCGACTTACACACCAACCGTAACACCAGTAACCCCAACAGCAACACCAGCTGAAACAACAGGTGTTCAAGGTGCTACACAAACTGGTAAGCCTGTATTCACTGAAGGTAACAGTCGTGTGCCGATGAATGATGATGTTGCTGCAACATTTGACGATGGCTCAACTACTAAGACAGTAGATGGCGTTGGTACTTATACAGTAGCAGCAGACGGTACTGTTACATTTGTTCCAGACCCAAGCTTTACTGGTACTGCACCAGCCGTAACAGTTGTTCGTGAAGATAAGAACGGAAGCAAAGCTTCTGCAACTTACACACCAACTGTAAATCCAGTTACTCTTACTCCAACAAATAAAGTTTCTGAAGACATTCAAAATGTTCCTCAAACAGAGACTCCTACATTTGCATTAAGTAACGATGAAACTGCTCAAATTACAAGTAAGAAATTGATTGACCCTGCAACAGGTCAACCAACCGATGAAACAACTGTAACAGTAGCAGGTGAAGGAACTTACACAATCGATCCTACTACAGGAGCAGTAACCTTCACTCCTGAAAAAGACTTCGTTGGAACTGCAACTGGCGTGAAAGTCCAAGCAACTGCAACAATTACCAATGCAGACGGCAAGACTTCAACCATCACTTCAGATGCAAGTTACACACCAACAGTTGTAGCAGCTGTTCCAACAGCTAATCCAGCTACATCTAAAGATATCCAAGGTGCGACACAAACTGGAACACCAACCTTTGCAGGAACAACTGTTCAAGTAAATGGTCAAGATAAAGCGATCACGATTAAAGATAATAGCTACACACTTTTGGATAAAGATGGAAATGAAGTTTCAAGTACAACAGCTTATGCTGAAGATGGTACAACTGAAATCGGTACTTACTCAATTGATCCAGCAACTGGACAAGTAACCTTCACACCAACTGACAAATCTTATACTGGTAAAGTAACGCCTGTTAAGGTTCAAGCTGAAAGTTCAAACGGCATCAAGGTAGATACAACCTACACTCCTGAAATTGTTCCAGTAACTCCAACAGCAACACCAGCTGAAACAACTGATATTCAAGGGGCGACTCAAACAGGTAAACCTGAATTCAAGGGTGGAACCGTAACAGTTGATGGCGTTGAGAAAACAGTAGAAATCAATGAAGATGTTCCAGCCACATTTGACGATGGTTCAACTACCAAGACAGTTGATGGAGTTGGTACATACACAGTAGCAGCAGACGGAACCGTAACCTTTGTCCCTGAGAAATCATTTACTGGAACTGCTCCAGCAGTGACGGTTGTTCGCGAAGATAAGAACGGAACCAAAGCTTCTGCAACATACACACCAACTGTAACTCCAGTAACACCTACTGCGAAACCAGCTGAAACAACTGATATCCAAGGTGCGACACAAACAGGTAAGCCTGAATTTACTGAAGGTGACAGCCGTGTGCCAATGAACGATGATGTTCCAGCAACATTTGATGATGGTTCAACAACTAAGACAGTTGACGGCGTTGGTACTTACACAGTAGCAGCAGACGGAACAGTGACATTCGTACCTGAGAAATCATTTACTGGTACTGCTCCAGCAGTGACGGTTGTTCGTGAAGATAAGAACGGAACAAAAGCTTCTGCAACTTACACACCAACTGTAACTCCAGTAACACCTACTGCGACACCAGTTGAAACAACTGGTAAACAGGGTCAAACTCAAACAGGTAAGCCTGAATTTACTGAAGGCAACAGCCGTGTGCCAATGAACGATGATGTTCCAGCAACCTTCGATGATGGCTCAACTACCAAGACAGTTGATGGTGTTGGTACATACACAGTAGCAGCAGACGGAACCGTAACCTTTGTCCCTGAAAAATCATTCACAGGTAAAGCACCAGCCGTAACAGTTGTTCGTGAAGATAAGAACGGAACCAAAGCTTCTGCAACATACACACCAACTGTAACTCCAGTAACTCCAACAGCAACACCAGCTGAATCTACTGGACCTCAAGGTCTTGTTCAAACTGGAACTGTAACCTTTACTGAAGGTGATGAAGTAGCTCCAATTAACAAGGATTCGATTACTCTTCTTGATGAAAATGGTCAACCAGCAGCATCGGTAGAAGCGAAATCACCAGCAGGTGATGTGATCGGTACATACACAGTTGATAAAGATACAGGCGTAGTTACTTTCACACCGACAGATAAATCTTATTCAGGTGATGTTGTCCCAGTTAAGGTTCAAGCAGCTGATACAAATGGAACTACAGTTGAAACAACTTATACACCGAAGATTACTCCGGTTGTTCCAACTTCTGAAGATGCTACATCTACAGATATTCAAGGTCAAACACAATCTGGTAAACCAACCTTCACAGAAGGTAATCCAAATGTACCAATCGATGAAGATACACCAGCTACCTTCGAAGATGGTTCAACCACTAAGACAGTAGATGGTGAAGGAACTTACACTGTTTCTCCAGATGGAACCGTAACCTTCGTACCAGAAAAATCATTCACTGGAACTGCTTCAGGCGTAACAGTGAAACGCGTGGATAAGAACGGCACTGAAATCACAGCCAAGTACACACCAACTGTGACACCAGTAACTCCAACAGCAACACCAGCTGAATCAACAGATATCCAAGGTGCAACTCAAACTGGTAAACCTAAATTCACCGAAGGTGACAGCCGTGTACCTATGAACGATGATGTTCCAGCAACCTTCGATGATGGATCAACTACGAAGACTGTAGATGGTGTTGGTACATACACAGTAGCAGCAGACGGTACAGTAACCTTTGTACCAGAAAAATCATTCGTTGGAACTGCACCAGCCGTAACAGTGGTTCGTGAAGATAAGAACGGAACAAAAGCTTCTGCGACTTATACACCAACCGTAACACCAGTTACACCAACTGCAGAAGATACAACATCTACTGACAAACAAGGTCAAACGCAAACAGGTACACCAACCTTCACACCAGGTAATCCAAATGTTCCAATGGATGATGATACACCTGCAACATTTGAAGATGGATCAACAACCAAGACTATTCCAGGTGAAGGTACTTATACAGTAGCTCCAGATGGAACTGTTACTTTCGTACCGGAAAAATCATTCACAGGAACAGGTACAGGCGTAACCGTGAAACGTGTTGATAAGAACGGTACTCCAGTTACTGCTAAGTACACACCAACTGTGACACCAGTAACCCCAACAGCAAGTCCAGCTGAATCAGAAGCACCTCAAGGTGTGGTTCAAACTGGAACTGTAACCTTCACTGAAGGTGACCCAGTTGCACCAATCGACAAGGATACCATTACTCTTCTTGACGAAAATGGCCAACCAGCAGAATCTGTAGTTGCTAAGTCACCAGAAGGTAAAGAAATTGGTACTTTCACGGTCGATAAAGAAACAGGTGTTGTGACCTTCACACCAACGGATAAATCTTACTCAGGTGATGTTGTTCCAGTTAAGGTTCAAGGTAAAGATACAAACGGAACAGTTGCTGAAACAACCTACACACCTAAGATTACTCCGGTTGTACCAACTGCTGACCCTGCAACATCTACAGATATCCAAGGTAAAACTCAAACAGGTACACCAAGCTTCACACCTGGTAACCCTGCAATCCCAATGGATGATGATGTGCCAGCAACCTTTGAAGATGGTTCAACTACGAAGACAATTCCAGGTGAAGGAACTTACACAGTTGCTCCAGACGGAACCGTAACCTTCGTACCAGAAAAATCATTCACAGGAACAGGTACAGGCGTAACAGTGAAACGTGTTGATAAGAACGGTACTCCAGTTACTGCTAAGTACACACCAACTGTAACACCAGTAACTCCAACCGCTGAGCCAGCAACATCTACTGACATCCAAGGTGCAACACAAACTGGTAAACCTGTATTTACTGAAGGTGACAGCCGTGTACCAATGAACGATGATGTTCCAGCAACATTTGACGATGGTTCAACTACGAAGACAGTTAAAGGTGTTGGTACTTACACAGTTGCTCCAGACGGAACAGTGACATTCGTACCTGAGAAATCATTTGTCGGAACTGCACCAGCAGTAACAGTTGTTCGTGAAGATAAGAACGGAACAAAAGCTTCCGCAACTTACACACCAACTGTTACACCTGTGACACCAACAGCTGATCCTGCTACATCAACAGATATCCAAGGTCAAACTCAAACAGGTAAACCAAGCTTCACGCCTGGTAACCCAAGTGTACCAATGGATGATGATGTACCTGCAACCTTTGAAGATGGATCAACTACTAAAGTTATTCCAGGTGAAGGAACTTACACCGTTTCTCCAGACGGAACCGTAACCTTCGTACCAGAAAAATCATTCACAGGAACCGGTACAGGCGTAACAGTGAAACGTGTTGATAAGAACGGTACACCAATTACCGCAACTTACACACCAACTGTAACACCAGTTACACCAACTGCAGAACCAGCTACTTCAATTGGTAAGAAGGGTGCCACTCAAACAGGCAAACCAACCTTCACAGAAGGCGATAGCCGTGTACCAATGAATGACGGAGTTCCAGCAACCTTTGAAGATGGTTCAACTACGAAGACAATTCCAGGTGTTGGTACATACACAGTAGCAGCAGATGGAACTGTAACCTTCACACCAGAACCTGAATTCACTGGAACAGCACCAGCTGTAACAGTGGTTCGTGAAGATGTGAACGGAACAAAAGCTTCTGCAACTTACACACCAACTGTCCTTCCAATCACTAAGTTTGTTGATAAAGAAGGTAAGGAAATCCCAGGATATCCTGCAGTTGATGGAGAAGAGCCAAAATCTGAAATTCCAGGTTACCGCTTTGTGGAAACGAAGAAATTGCCTAACGGTGATACTGAACACGTCTATGAAAAAGTGACGACTTCATATGTAGACGAAAATGGGGACCCAATCCCAGGTAACCCAACAGAAGATGGGGAACAACCGAAGAAAGATATCCCAGGTTATGACTTCGTGAAGACTGTTGTAGATAAAGATGGAAACATTCAACATATCTACAAGAAGACTGTGACACCAACTCCAATGCCGGATCCAACTCCGACACCAGAGCCACAGCCACAACCTACTCCACAACCGCAACCAACACCACAACCACAACCTACTCCACAACCAAAACCAGAAGAACAAACTATTCCTGTCGTTCCAGAAACGAAAGAAGAAGTGAAGTATATCGATCCACAAAATCCTACTGCACAACTTCCAAATACAGGAACAAAAGAATCTTCTACTGCTGGTCTTGCAATCTTTAGCGCTTTAGCAGGTCTGTCATTATTCGGATTTGCAAAACGTAAAAAAGAAGACTAAGCTAACTTGTGGCTAAGAAAAACCGCGAAAATCTCGCGGTTTTTCTGTTTGTATCTAAAAAAATATCCTCCAAACTAGATAGTTGAAATCAGTCTTTTATAAGAAAATTTGATAAAATAGAAGTATCAGTGTAAAGGATGAGAGAATGAAAAAGATAATTGGTATCTGGGCTCAAACTGAAAATGGCATTATTGGGAAGGACCAAGTCATGCCTTGGCATTTGCCAGCTGAGCTTCAGCATTTCAAAGAAACAACCATGGGACAAGCCATTCTCATGGGAAGAGTGACCTTTGATGGTATGAAAAAACGGGTTCTACCAGGTCGGACTAGTATTATCTTAACGCAAGATCAAGCCTATGATCCTGAAAATGATGCTGTACTCGTCATGCACAGCAAAGAAGAAGTCTTGGAGTGGTACCAGAACCAAGAGAAGAATCTTTACATTATTGGAGGCAGTCAGATTTTAAAGCTCTTCTCTGACCAGTTAGAAGAATTGATCCAGACCATGATTCATGCAACGATTGATGGAGATACATTGGCACCAAAATTTGAAGAGAACCGCTATGAAAGAGTCCGTCAAGTCCATCATCCGAAAGATGAGAAGAACCCATATGATTTTACGGTCAACTATTATAAGAGAAAGGATTTAGACTAATGGAGCGAAGTGTCTTTGGTTTTTTTACAGCTGTCTTATGCGTCATCTGTTTGATTTGCGCCTTACAAACCTTTCGTAAAAAACGGTTTGGCCTCGCTATTTTATTCTTACTAAATGCTTTTACCAATCTTGTGAATTCCATTCACGCCTTTTACATGACCTTATTTTAAACTAAATAGAAACAGAAAATGACAGAAAGAGGAAATACATGCCAACGAATCAAAATAATGATATGATGGTTTATTGTTCATTTTGCGGAAAGAGTCAAGATGAAGTCCAAAAAATTATTGCAGGAAACAACGCGTTTATCTGTAATGAATGTGTAGAGTTAGCACAAGAAATTATCCGTGAAGAGCTAGCAGAAGAAGTTCTTGCAGACCTTAGCGAAGTTCCAAAACCAATCGAATTGCTCAATATCTTGAACCACTATGTGATCGGTCAAGATCGTGCCAAACGTGCCCTTGCTGTAGCGGTATACAACCACTACAAACGCATCAACTTCCACGATACGCGCGAAGACGAGACAGATGTTGAATTGCAAAAATCAAACATCCTCATGATTGGTCCTACTGGTTCAGGTAAGACTTTCTTGGCCCAAACCTTAGCACGTAGCTTGAATGTCCCATTTGCCATTGCAGATGCAACAGCCTTGACAGAAGCTGGTTATGTAGGAGAAGACGTTGAAAACATTCTCTTGAAACTTCTTCAAGCAGCTGATTTCAACATCGAGCGTGCAGAACGAGGCATCATCTACGTCGATGAAATCGATAAGATCGCTAAGAAAAGTGAAAATGTCTCTATCACGCGTGACGTTTCTGGTGAAGGTGTACAACAAGCCCTCTTGAAGATCATCGAAGGAACCGTCGCTAGTGTCCCACCTCAAGGGGGACGCAAACACCCTCAACAAGAGATGATCCAAGTGGATACCAAGAATATTCTCTTCATCGTAGGTGGAGCTTTTGACGGGATCGAAGAAATTGTTAAGCAACGTCTTGGTGAAAAAGTCATCGGTTTCGGTAAGAACAATAAAGCTATTGATGAATCAAGCTCTTACATGCAAGAAATCGTGGCAGAAGATATTCAAAAATTCGGGATTATCCCAGAATTGATCGGACGTCTTCCAGTCTTTGCTGCTCTTGAGCAATTGACAGTTGACGACCTTGTCCGTATCTTGAAAGAGCCACGCAATGCCTTGGTAAAACAATACCAAACCTTGCTCTCTTATGATAATGTTGAATTGGAATTTGATGATGAAGCTCTTCAAGAGATTGCTAATAAAGCCATCGAAAGAAAAACAGGAGCTCGTGGACTTCGTTCGATTATCGAAGAAACCATGATGGATGTCATGTTTGAAATTCCAAGTCAAGAAGATGTCAAACTTGTTCGAATTACAAAAGAAGCTGTAGACGGAACTGAAAAACCAATTCTCGAAACAGCCTAGAAAGATAAAATATGGAAATTAACACACATAATGCGGATATCCTCTTAAGCGCTGCAAATAAGAGTCATTATCCTCAAGATGAGATTCCAGAAGTTGCACTTGCCGGTCGATCCAATGTCGGCAAGTCTTCTTTTATTAATACTCTCTTAAATCGAAAAAACCTGGCCAGAACATCTGGGAAACCAGGAAAAACCCAATTGCTCAATTTCTTCAATATCGATGATAAACTCCGTTTGGTAGACGTACCTGGTTATGGATATGCCCGTGTCTCTAAAAAAGAGCGCGAGAAATGGGGGCGGATGATTGAAGAATATCTTACTAGTCGTGAGAACCTAAAAGCAGTCGTTAGTCTAGTCGATTTTCGTCATGAACCTTCAGCAGATGATGTTCAGATGTATGAATTCTTAAAATATTATGAGATCCCTGTGATATTAGTTGCTACCAAGGCAGATAAGATTCCGCGTGGAAAATGGAATAAACATGAATCCATCATCAAGAAAAAACTCGATTTTGATCCAGCTGACACCTTTATTGTCTTTTCTTCTGTAACCAGGGAAGGACTAGAGAAGTCATGGGATGCTATTTTAGAAAATGCATTTTACGAAATAAATTGAAATGACATGAAAATGTCATTTTTGTTTTGGATTTATCTCGCAATTGTAATACAAGTGTAATA
>OLFX01001917.1_pt1 | contig 19953 bp, 15 predicted proteins | sample 1605091 | NCBI WGS metagenome assembly OLFX01 (sample SAMEA3888906, study PRJEB22519) | human gut metagenome | biome: human gut; feature: human-associated habitat; material: faeces | place: Denmark | collected 2012 | reverse complement strand
CCCCGTTCGATTTCTACCAGTACTGGAGAAACGTAGACGACAGCGACGTTTTGAAGTGCATCAAGATGCTGACGTTCCTGCCGCTTGACGAGATTGAAAAGATGGAAAGCTGGGAAGGCAGCCAGCTGAACCGCGCAAAGGAGATCCTCGCGTTCGAGCTCACCCAGATGGTACATGGCGCTGAGGAAGCCCAAAAGGCACAGGAAGCCGCACGCGCACTGTTCGGCAGCGGTGCAAACTCCGAGAACATGCCGACCACCGAGATCACCGCAGCCGACCTCACCGACGGCGCAATCAACATTCTCGACCTCATGCAGAAGGCCGGACTCATCGCATCTAAGGGCGAGGGCCGCCGCCTCGTGCAGCAGGGCGGCGTTTCCGTCGACGACGTAAAGGTCACCGATATCGCCAAGACCTGCACCGCAGCCGACTTTGAAAAAGGCCATGTCATCATCAAAAAAGGCAAAAAGGTCTTCCATAAGGTCGTTTTGAAGTAAGTAAAAAAGTATAGCAAAAGGCATACGCTCCGTTTTCAGGAACGTATGCCTTTTTTGTTTACACCGTCACATACGGCAGCAGTTTCTCAAGCAGCTTTTCGCCGATGCCTTTTACATTCGTGAGCTCGCGCACATCTTTGTATCCACCGTTTGCTTCGCGGTATTCGATGATTCTGTCGGCGAGTACTTCTCCGATGCCGTTCAGGCCAATCAACTCTTCCTTCGACGCGGTGTTGATGTTGACTTTTTCTTCGCTTAAAGCGGATACAGCCGGCGCGCTCGATGCTGCTTCGCTTTGCCCTGTCGATGTCACTCTGTACGGTTCAAGCGGTGTATTCTCAAAGGAAACGCAGAACAGCACCGCCGCACACGCCATTAAAAACAGCGCGAACAGCAAAATTGTCCGTTGACTTCCTGCGCGCACAAGCGCTCCCCCTTACTCGTCCTCCGCGTGCAGCGTCTTCACAAAATCCGTAAAATATGGCGGCAGCGGCGCTTCAAACTCCATATATTCGCCCGTGCGCGGGTGGATGAACCCGATGAGCCCCGCGTGCAGGCACTGCCCGTGCAGCTGCGTGATGACTTTTTTCGGTCCGTAGACCGGGTCGCCCGCGACAGGATGCCCGATATACGCCATGTGCACACGGATCTGGTGCGTGCGTCCGGTCTCAAGGCGCAGGCGCAGCTGCGTAAATCCCGTAAAATTTTTTGTGACAAAATAGTGCGTCACGGCGTTTCTCGCGTTCGGCGTGTTTTGTACCGCCATGCGCTTTCTATCCTGCGGATGACGTGCGATGGGCGCATCCACCGTGCCGTCCTCGCGAATTTTCCCGTACACCACGGCGCGGTATTCGCGCGTAAAGCTGTGCGCCTTGATCTGCTCCGCCAAGTGCCGGTGCGCGGTGTCGTTCTTCGCGACGATGAGCAGCCCGCTCGTGTCCTTGTCAATGCGGTGCACAATGCCCGGGCGAATCACACCGTTGATGCCCGAAAGCGAATCGCCGCAGTGGTACAGCAGCGCATTCACAAGTGTGCCGTCATAATTGCCCGCTGCCGGGTGCACCACCATACCCTTCGGCTTGTTCACCACAAGTAGGTCGTCATCTTCATATACGATGTCAAGCGGAATGTTCTCCGCCTTCACGTCGAGCGGGCGTGCTTCGGGAATCTCCACGCACAAAACGCTCCCCGGCGCAAGCTTCGTGCTTTTCTGCACAATCTTATTATCGCAGGTCACATGCCCGTCGCGGATCAAATTCTGCACCGCAGAGCGGGAAAGCTCCGGCAGCGCCTCCGCAATCAGCTTATCGGCGCGCTGGCCCGCCGCTGTGACCTCAATCTCATGCAGCTCCGCCATACTTATTTCCCGACCCCGTCGGCAGTCGTTTCCGTCGTCTCGTTCACTTTTTTATCTGCCGCTTCTTTTTTGTCTTTAAAGAATAAGTACCACACGGCAAACAAAATCGCACCGACCACCACGCAGCAGTCTGCAAAGTTGAATACATACGGAAAGAACAGCACATGGATGTAATCGACCACATAGCCGAAAATAAAACGGTCAATGAGGTTACCAATGCCGCCCGCGATGATGAGCACGCACGACGTGCGCGACATCCATGTGTGGTGCTTATAGCGGAACAAAAACACGAGCAACGCTGCCATAAGCCCTATCGTCAGTATGATCAAAAGCCACGAAAGCCCGGCAAAAAAGCCGAATGCCGCGCCGTTGTTTTCAAGGTAACGGAACTCCAAAAGGCCCGGAATGCACGTCACGCTGCCGATGGGCTTCAAGTTTGTGATAACCGTCATTTTTATAAACTGATCGACAGCTGTCAGCACGGCGATCAGCAAAAGAATGAGAATGGACAAAAGAAATATCCCCTTATAACCCGAAAAAGGCGCAAGCCGGGCAAAACCGGTTTGCACCTTGGTTCGGTTCAATTATTCAACAGCACGGCGTCATTAAGCACGTACCGTTTAAAACAAATTCAATGTGTCCGAAATTATTCGGAAAGTGCTTTTGCGCAGCGCTCGCACAGATCCACGTATGCCGGGTTTTTGCCGACCGTGGAGGAATATGTCCAGCAGCGCATGCACTTGCAGCCTTCTGCCTTATCGACCTGCACGGAGAGGCCAAGTGCATCGTCGGAAAGTGTGCCGCCCTCGCCGTCCACGATCTCGACCTGAGATACGATGAACACGGTTGCAAGCTCGTCTTCCACAGACTTGAGGAACGCATACAGCTCGCCGGTGCAGAACAGCGTGACCTTTGCATCGAGCGATGCACCGATCGTCTTCTCTGCACGTGCGTTTTCAAGCGCCTTCTTCACAACATCGCGGATGGCATGGATTCTATCCCAGCGTGCGATGAATTCTTCCGTCACGTCGATGCCGTACTTTTCGCTCGTCGGCTTCGGCATCTCGTTGTAAACAACGTGGCGTGCATCGCAATCGGAAGCGTGCGGCATGCTCTGCCAGATTTCGTCGGAGGTGAACGCCAAGATCGGCGCGACCAGACGGGTCATCGCATCGAGGATGATATACATCGCAGTCTGCGCGGCGCGGCGTGCAGCAGAGTTCTTCTTCTCGGTGTACAGACGATCCTTGATGACGTCGAGATAGAAGTTCGACATATCCACAACGCAGAAGTTATGGATGGCGTGGTAAGCCTGGTGGAACTCGAAGGACTCATAGCCCTCGCGCACCTTCACCATCAGCCGATCCAAACGGTTCAGCGCCCACTTATCGATGGAAAGCATCTCAGAGACCTCTACACTGTCGGTATCCGGATGAAAATCGGAAAGGTTGCCGAGCATATAGCGTGCTGTGTTGCGGATCTTTCTGTATGCGTCGGAAAGCTGTTTGAGGATTTCCGGGGAGATGCGGATATCGGCATGGTAGTCGGAAGAAGCGACCCACAGACGCAGGATATCTGCGCCGTACTTATCCACAATCTCCTGCGGCAGAATGCCGTTGCCGAGGGACTTACTCATCTTTCTGCCCTGACCGTCCACGACCCAGCCGTGTGTGACGACAGCCTTGTACGGCGCTTTGCCGCGCCATGCAATGGACGTGAGCAGCGAAGACTGGAACCAGCCGCGATACTGGTCTGCACCCTCAAGGTACAGGTCAGCCGGCCAATGGAGATAATCGCGTGTATCGCAAACGGCAGCATGGGTCACGCCGGAATCAAACCAAACGTCCATGATGTCGCGCTCTTTTGTAAAGGAGGTACAGCCGCACTTCTTGCACTTTGTGCCTGCGGGCAGAATTTCTTCCGCTTCCTTGATGTACCAAGCATCGGAGCCCTCTGCGCGGAACAGCTCGGAAACTGCGTGCATCGCGTCCTTCTCGATGAGCGGCTCGCCGCAGTCCTTGCAGTAGAAAATCGGAATCGGCACACCCCAGCGACGCTGACGGGAGATACACCAGTCGTTGCGGTCACGGACCATGGAGGAAATGCGGTCTTCGCCCCAGCCCGGGATCCACTTTACGCCCTTGATGGCTTCAATCGCCTGATCCTTGATAGCGTCCACGGAGCAGAACCACTGCTCGGTCGCACGGAACAGAACCGGCTTCTTGCAGCGCCAGCAGTGCGGATACTGGTGGATGATCTTCTGTAAAGCGAACAGTGCACCTGTATCCTCAAGGTGCTGTGCAATCGCCTTGTTCGCTTCCTCGGTCGTCAGGCCTGCAAACTGGCCCGCTTCCTCGGTCATCTTGCCATGGCTGTCCACCGGCACAACGATCGGAATTTCGGGATAGTGATTGTGGCAGACGTCATAGTCTTCGACGCCGTGGCCCGGAGCCGTGTGAACGCAGCCGGTACCGCTTTCCAACGTAACGTGGTCGCCCACGATGACGAGAGATGTGCGGTCGATGAACGGGTGCGCCGTCTTCATATACTCAAGGTCGCTGCCCTTTAAGGTGCCAAGAATCTCGTAATCGGTCTTGCCCGCCGCCTGCATGGCAGATTCGGTCAGGGCCGTTGCCATCACATAGTATTCGTCGCCGGACTTTACAAGTGCATATTCAAATTCCGGGCCGACGCAAATTGCGACGTTCGCGGGGAGCGTCCAGGTCGTCGTCGTCCAGATTACAAAGTAGGTCTTGCTCAGGTCTGCGCCCATCGGGGTCAAAAGGCCCTTGTCGTCCGTCACGCGGAACTTCACATAGATGGAGTGGCAGGGATCCTCTGCGTATTCAATCTCGGCTTCCGCCAGTGCAGTCTCGCACTCCGGGCACCAGTAAACCGGCTTTAAGCCCTTATAGATGAGGCCCTTCGTCGCCATTTCGGAAAAGATCTCGATCTGCTTTGCTTCAAATTCCTTGCGCAGGGTGACATACGGGTTGTCCCATTCACCGATGCCGCCAAGACGCTTGAAGGAGTTGCGCTGCTCATCGAGGTAGCCGAGGGCAAACTCGCGGCAGAGCTTGCGCAGCTCGATGTCGGAGATTGCAGTGGAATTCGAAACGCCCGCTTTCTTTCTGGCCTTCAGCTCGGTCGGCAAGCCGTGGGTATCCCAGCCGGGAACGTACGGTGCCTTAAAGCCGGACATATTCTTGTAGCGAACGATAAAGTCCTTCAGCGTCTTATTCAGCGCCGTGCCGAGGTGGATATCGCCGTTTGCATACGGAGGGCCGTCGTGCAGAACATAAAGCGGCTTACCGTCGTTCTTTTCGAGAACGGTCTCGTAAACCTTGTCTTCATACCACTTTTCGAGCATTACCGGCTCGCGCTTCGGTAGGCCGGCCTGCATGGCAAAGTCGGTCTTAGGGAGGTTCAATGTGCTTTTGTAATCCATATATTGATCCGTGCCTTTCTGCTGGTTTTATCTTCTTTTAAATTTACCCTTTTTCTTGTCGCCTTCGTCTTCAACGCCGAACTCCAGCGTGCTGAAAAGGGCATCCTTTTCTTTCTGCAAAGATTCCGGGATGTCGGCGTAAGCGTTCAAATCAAGACCGATGCCGCTGAACTGCTCCTTAATATAAGAGTCCTTGTCGTAAACAGGCTGCGGCTGTACCGGCGCCGGTGCGGGGATCGGCTCCGGGACAGGTGCGGGAGCGGGCTTCGGCTCTGCGGGGGCCGGTGCGGGTTCCTCTTCGACCTGCTGTGCTGCAGGCACCGGGATTTCTTCTTCCGGCTCCTCAATCACTTCGGGCTCGGTGTATACCGGCGTCGGTTCCTCGGCGGGCGCTTTTTCCTCCTGCTCTTCCTCCGGCAAATCAAACGTCGGAATCTTCTCAATCACGGCAAGGTGTTCTTTATAAATGCCGTAGAGCGATGCGCGGAAGTTTGTCACCTCGCGCTTCATGTTCTCCAGCTCTTTCTCTTTTGCGGCGATCTGCTTTTCATAGGACTTCACAAGCGTTTCGGAGCGGCCCTTCGCATCTTTTACAAGAGCGTCCGCCTTCGCGTTTGCGTCGTTCACAATCTTCTCGGCCTTCGCCTTTGCCTCACGGATGGAAGCATTGCCAAGGCGCTGTGCGCTGAGGATTGCGTCCTTAATACCGTCTTCCTCTGCACGGTAAGACTCAATTTTTGCAGCCAAAATAGAAAGCTTCTCCTGCAGCTCGGCATTTTTCGCCTGCAGCTGCTGCACAGCGGCGGAATCATCCGTCTTGCGCGTTTTAATCTCTGCGTTTTCCTTTGTGAGCGCCGCTACGGTCTCCAAAACTTCATCAATAAACTGATCGACATCATCAGAATTGTAACCGGAAAAATTTGATTTTCTGAAGCTGACTTCATTGATGTCTTTAATCGATAACATATGTGTAAGCCTCCTATATGTATTTTCTGCATTTCACAGATAAACGGCCCTTTTTCGTGACCGGGCCGAGCATATCAACAATAAATCGCCCGCAGCGACGTATGGAGATGATGTCTCCTTCATTTACACGGTGCGAAACGGAATCCGTCTCCCTATGGTTGACGGAAACCAAACCCGCGTGCACCATCTGCGCGGCTTTTTCCCTGCCGGTGCCCGCCAAAAAGGCAACCAAGCAGTCTAAGCGTTCCGAAGCGACCACGCCGCCCATCGGCTGAAAGCTGTGCGCCTGCGGCAGCGGATCTGTAAAGCCCTTTGTAATCTGCACCCCCACCCGACCGATCTTATCGATCTGCGAAAGAAAGTGCGGCGCAAGCTCTGTTTTCACAAACAGCACGGCGCGCCCCTCTTCGGCCAGAATATCGCCGAGTGATGCACGCACCACGCCCTGTGCCAGAAATGAGCCCATAAAATCGCGGTGTGAAAGCACATCCTGCCGGCGAAACTTCACCGTGAGCCCCGTCACCGGGAACGCCTCGTCTAAGGGCTCCATGTAGTCCGGGAACACTCCCAAAACCGTTCGTTCCGCCTCCGGAAACCCGCCGAAAAAGCGGTAGTTTTCCGCATGCGCATGGCGCAGATATTCTTCTGCATACGCGCGCTCGGAAAGATCCAAAAAGCCCAAAAACGCCGGCCTTTTTTCGCCAAGGCGCAGGCAGTCCTCTATTTTCGCTTCAAAAAGCTTGTCTTCCTGTGCGGCCATATCAGAACGTTACGCCGTTCTGTGCAAGATCATCGCGAATCTCCGCACCGCTCAGGCTCACGCCCGCAGGCGTGAAAATATACGTCTTCGCGGCGATGGGTCTCACCTCGCCGTGGTTCGCGTAAGAAGCGCCGCTGAGGAACGCCAGAATATAGCGCGCCTCGCTCGCGTTCGTCTCTTCAAAATTCACAACGACCGTATGGCCCTGGTTGATCTCATCCGCAATGCTATTTGTGTCATCACGGAAAGAGTTCGGCTTAAACACAACCACCTGTGCGCCTGCGCGTGCGTGGTTAATGTTCACAACGCGGTTCGAGCTTGAAGAGGAGAACGAACGGCGTGCGGAAGGCTGCTCCTCGCGGCTGTCTGCCGTGGGCTCCGTGGCCTCGTCCTCGTAGTATTCATCATACTCGTCGTCGGGCGGGTTCCACATTTTCTGAAGCTTCTCTACAATGCCTGCCATATATTATACCTCCATTTTCTGCATAACAGGGTCGGTCAGCGTGTAGTCGCGCGGGCCGAAAAGCGAAGAGCCGATGCGCACCATAGTGGCGCCGCACTCGATGGCCTCCGCGTAATCGGAAGACATACCCATCGAAAGGCAATTCATAAATACATTATCTATTTTTTTGGCGCGGATGTCAATAAAAGATTGATGCATTTGGGAAAAATAATTGCATAGCGCGGATTTTTCCGCACAAATTGGTGGAATTGCCATCAATCCGTTCACCTGAATGCCCGGCAGCACGGCAATTTCTTCCAATAACGCGGGCAGCGCAGCTTTTTCGATGCCGCCCTTGCTTTCTTCCCCGCCGATATTCACTTCAATGAGCACCGGCATTTTGCGGCCTATTTTCTCCGCAAGGCGGGAAATTTCCTTTGCAAGCTTTACGGAATCCACCGACTGGATGCAGTCGACCTTATCGATGATATATTTCACCTTGTTCGTCTGCAAGCGCCCGATGATCTGGCCGGAAACGCCCTTGTCCCAATCGATCTTTTCATATTTGTCCATGAATTCCTGCACGCGGTTTTCGCCGATAAAGCGCAGGCCGCAGCCGATGGCGTGATTGATGACCTCCGCCGGCACGGTCTTCGTCGCCGCAAGGAACGTGATGTCCTCGGGCTTCCTGCCGGAGCGCACCGCTGCCTCCGCAATGCGGTTCGTGATGACCTTATAGTTTTCCTCTACGTCCCTAAAACGCTCCTCAAAGCATTTTTCCGTCATAAAGATCCGTCCCTTCCACAATGACTTCATCGTAAAGCTGTATCGTTCTCGAGGTGACGAGCTGCTCTTTTTCCGAGGAGGAAAGGTTCAGCTTGCACACGGCATAGCCGTCGATCGTCGCATCGGAGAATACCTGTACAAAGCGCACGCGGCTGCCGGACTTGATGTAAACACCCTTCACGTTCTGTTCCACATGCTCCGTCACATTGCCGTCCGTATCCGTCACGGTCACATCCGCAAAGTGGATGGCCTTTTCGTTCACGAGCACACCGGTATACGACTGTAAATCGATGCGCAGCGGCTCTTTGCGCGCGGCGGCAAGGTCTGTGTTCATGTAAGAGCACTTCAAAATGACCACTGCGTCCCCGCTCGCTTCGTCCCTATTGATCTTCACGACCTCGGCCGGGATTGTCTCCGCCGTCGCAAACGGCATCTCCACCTTCACATTCGTCGTGCGGTCAAGCCGCACAAGGTCGTTTTCATCGATGATGCACGCAATGTACCAGTTGAATTCCTTTGCCACCTTGCCGATGACCGTGCTGTCCGCATTGCTGCCCGCTTCGCCTTCTTCCAGCGCACGCACATCGCTTACGGTCAGCTGCTCCACATCGTCGATGTCCACCGCGTTTTCGTAGCCGTCCACCGTATGGATAAAATAACCGGAAGCCGGCGACGTTACCGTGCCGGTGCTTGAAGAGGTCGTCGTCTCCAGCGTTGCACGTTCCGATTTCAAATTCTCAATATGCGCCACATAGCTCGCGGAATCCTCCGCGCCCGTCACAATCTGCTTTTGGCCCATCAAGAGGTACAGGTCGTTTTTATCGTTCGAGATCGACGAAAACGCACCGGATTTCAAATCGGAAAGCAGCCCTGTGACCGTTTTATTGATCTGGCTGCCGATGTTCTTCGGGTTCGAGGACGCAACCTCCGTGGGGTTCTCCAGCACGGCTAGCCGCGTAAGCTCCTCGTCGATGCGCAGCATGCGGTTGTGTGCGGCGGCGTCCTCTTCCGCGGGGTACAGCTCTGCTACCGTGCCGCCGAACGCCGTTTTCTCTCCGTCATCGAGCGTGTAGTTCAAAACGCCGTCGTACCGCGAGTACACAAGCTCCTCATTGCGGATAATAAAGCCCGTGGTGTCGATGGATGCGGAAAGGTCAGCGTACATGGCCGTTTCCGTTTTAAATCCGGTGTATTGGCTTCTGTAAATCTGATAGCCTACATATATCAAAAGCAAGATCGCCACGGCGATCGAGCCGATTTTACGAAATAACGTGTTGCTTCCCATAGCGGGGCTTCCTTTCAGTTTTCAAAATGCGCGCGGGCCATGTTCTCCGCCGCGCTTATCAGGTCTGCCGGGGCATCAAAATCATCCGCAAAAAGCCACACGGCATCTTCCTCCCGGCGGAACCACGTCAATTGGCGCTTGGCATAGCGCCGTGTTTCCCTTTTTATATTTTCCTTTGCTTCGTCTAAGGAGCACTGCCCCTCAAAATACGGGAACAGCTCCTTGTAGCCGATGGCCTGCACGGAGGTCTGCCCCGGCGTGCCATACTGCTCAAAATAATCCTTGGCTTCTTTTAATAAGCCGTCCGCGAACATCTGCTCCACGCGCAGGTTGATACGCCCGTAAAGCGTCTCGCGGTCTCTGAAAGACAGCACCAACATTTTCCCGTCATACGGCGATTCCACCGCTTTCGAGTCCTTCGCCTGCTTCGAGAACGGCTCGCCCGTCACCATGCAGTATTCAAGCGCGCGAATGACCCTACGCGTATTATTCGGATGGATACCCTCGGCCCCCTCAGGATCAAGCTCTTTTAGCCGCGCATAAAGCGGTTCAATGCCGTCTGCCGCAAATTCCGCTTCCAAATTACCGCGGATTTCATCATCGCGGCTGTTTTCCGTAAACGGCACCGCCTTTAAAAGCGAGCGCGCATATAAGCCCGTGCCACCGACAAGCAACACGTTTTTGCCACGCGCATGTATGTCTTCGATCACCTTTCCCGCAAGCGCCACATAGTCACTCACGCTGAACGGCTCCGCAGGATCCTGAAAACCCATCAGGTGGTGCGGCACACCCTGCATCTCGTCCGCGGTCGGCTTCGCCGTGCCAATCTCCATGCCCTTATAGATCTGCATCGAGTCGCACGAGACGACCTCTGCGTCAAGCTTTTTTGCAAGCGCCACAGAAAGCGAGGTCTTGCCGGAGGCCGTCGGCCCGCACACCGCGAATACCTTGATTTTCTCTTGTACTTCCGTCATTCCGGCGCCTCCTTTTGTTTACATAACTTTATAATAACACAACTTTCACCCGTGTTTGTGAGCAAACCGTTAAACTCTGCCGAATTCTTTTTCCAGCGTCCGCTTTTTCAGCATCACGTAGATCGGTCTGCCGTGCGGGCAGTAGCGCACATCGGGGTTCGCTTCCAGCTCTTCCGCAAGTGCAATAAGCTCCTCTTTTTTCGAGGCGTTCCCACCCTTAATGGCTGCGCGGCATGCGATGTTGTGGTACAGCCAGTCCATGTGCTCCGTCGTCGCGTCGGTCTTGTTTTCTTCAAGGTATCCCGCCATTTCGAGCACGGAGTCCTTGATGTCCGCACCGTTCAAATTAAGCGGCGCGCTGCGCACCAAAACGGTACCGCTGCCGAAATCCTCCACGTCAAAGCCCGCCTGCTCAAAAACAGAGAGGTTCTGCAAAACCGCGGTGTACTCGTTTTTGTCCATCGTCACCGTCACGGGCACAAGCAGCGTCTGCGCCATAGCAGCTTCTTCGCGCCGTTTGAGCTTTTCGTACAGCAAACGCTCGTGCGCCGCGTGCTTGTCGATAAACATCAGCGTCTGCGCGTCGTATTCAAGGATGATATACGTGTCAAACACCTCGCCGATCACCTTATGCGCCGTGCGGGACAAATCACGCTCCGTCTCCGGCACAATGCGTGTTTCCGGCTGTGCGTTGCTTTCCGGATTTTCCTGCACCGTTTCCGTCTGCACGGGTGTTTCCTCCCACGCCGGCGGCACGGGCTCCGTCTCGGGCGGCTGCGGCAGGGGCGGTTCTTCCGTTATCACTTCCGGCTTTGTCACCGGCTGCGGCTCCGCCTCCAAAACGCGCTCGATCGACGTACGAATCCTTTCAAGCTGCGGCTTTTCCTTCCGCTCTGCGCTGTCCGAGAACGTATGCGGCATCGGCGGCATATCGACGGGCGGCTCATACGGCGCTTCCGCCTCTTTTTTGCTCGTGTTGATAACGGGCGCAGACTTCACGACCGGCGCAGGCATCGGCTTCACCGTCTCCGTTTTCGGCGGCTGATTCAGCACCATCTGCTGCGGTTTTACGACCACATCCGGCTTATACGGGTCGACGGGCCGCCTTGCGTGCTGCGCAAGGTCAACGGACTTCATGTCGCGGCTCGCCGTCACGGCGGATTTCACCCCGTGGTACACCGCATCAAACACCGGACGCTCGTTCACAAAGCGCACCTCCAGCTTCGCCGGATGCACGTTCACGTCGACGACCGATGACGGCAGCTCGATATGCAGCACGCACGCCGGGAATTTGCCCACCATGATCGCGCCCTTGTACGCTTCCTCCAGCGCCACACACGCTGTGCGGCTGCGCACAAAACGCCCGTTGATGAAGAAATTCTGCATGCTGCGGTTTGGTCGGCTCGCAATCGGCGACGAGATATACCCGTGCACACGAATGCCGCCCAAGGTATAATCCACCGGCAGCAAAGCGCCGGAAAACTCCTTGCCGAACACCGCATAGATCGCCGAGCTCAGCTTGCCGTCGCCCGGCGTGTGCAGCACTTCCTTGCCCTCACGGATCAGGCGGAACGAGATTTCCGGGTGCGAAAGCGCAATTTTGTCCATCAGCCCCGCCACGGAGTTGCCCTCTGCGGTGTCTTTCTTCAGAAACTTCATACGCGCCGGCACGTTAAAAAACAGGTCGCGCGCCGTAATGGTCGTGCCAAGTGGGCAGCCCGCGTCTTCAATCTCCACGTCGCTGCCGCCCTCGGAGGAATAGTGCGTGCCGATTGAACTGTCCGCCGTGCGCGTGATGAGGTCAACGCGCGACACAGCCGAAATGGACGCCAGCGCCTCACCGCGGAAGCCGAGCGTCAAAATCGCGTCTAAGTCGTCCTTTTCGCGCACCTTGCTCGTTGCATGGCGCAGAAATGCCGTCGCCACGTCCTCGCGCGCAATGCCGCAGCCGTTATCCGTCACACGGATATACGTCACGCCGCCGCGGCGAATTTCCACCGTGACAATCGACGCGCCGGAGTCAATGGAGTTTTCCACAAGCTCCTTAATGACGGAAGACGGGCGCTCCACCACCTCACCGGCAGCGATCAGCTCCGCGACCTGCTTTTCCAAAACGTGAATTTTCGGCATTTTCTGCACCTTCCTTTCGCGTTAAATTTATTTCAGCATATTTGCAAGTTCAAACAAAATGTTCATGGATTCGATCGGCGTCAGTGTGTTGACGTCCAGGCTTTTCAGGCGGTTTAAAACCTCCGTGTCCTTTGTCAGCATCGTCAGCTGTATCGGTTCCTCCTGCTGCACTTTCACGGCGTTTTTCGGTTTTTTCACCATCTCGCCGCTTTCAAGGCTCTTTAACACCTCTTTCGCACGCCGCACCACCTTGTCCGGCACGCCCGCGAGCTTCGCGACCTCAATACCGAAGCTGTCGTCCGCGCCGCCGCGCACGATACGCCGCAGGAACGTGATGTCGTCCCCGCGCTTTTTCACCGCAATACTGAAGTTCTGCACACCGGGCAAAAGGTCTTCCAGCTCCGTCAGCTCGTGGTAATGCGTCGCAAACAGCGTCTTCGCACCGCACAGCTTTTTGTCGTGTACGTATTCGATGACCGCCCGCGCAATGCTCATGCCGTCAAACGTCGAGGTACCGCGGCCGATCTCATCTAAAATCAGCAAGCTGTCCTTCGTGGCGCTCTTCAAAATTTCCGCCACCTCGGCCATTTCCACCATGAACGTGGACTGCCCCGCCGCAAGGTCGTCAGAAGCGCCCACGCGCGTGTAGATGCCGTCCACAATGCCGATCTCTGCCGCGCTCGCCGGCACAAAGCAGCCGATCTGCGCCATAATGACGATGACCGCCACCTGCCGCATATATGTAGATTTACCCGCCATGTTCGGGCCCGTAATGATAGACACACGGTTCTGGTTCGGGTCCATCTCAAGGTCGTTCGGCACAAACGGCGCGCTGCCCGTCAGCAGCGCCTCCACCACCGGGTGCCGGCTGTCCTTTAAAGACAGCCTGCCGTTCGCCGTAATGGTCGGGCGCGTGTAGTCGTTCCGCACAGATACCGCCGCAAACGATGCCAAAACATCCAGCTCCGCAATCGCCTTCGCCGTCTCCTGCACGCGGGTCAGCTGCTCCGCAATCGTCCTGCGCACTTCTTCAAACAGCTTGCCCTCAAGTGCAATAGAACGGTCGTGCGCACCTAAGATGCGGTTTTCAAGCTCCTTTAATTCCTGCGTGATGTACCGCTCGCCGTTTGCAAGCGTCTGCTTGCGCACGTAGTGCTCCGGCGTCTTGTCCTTAAACGCGTTCGAGACTTCAAGGTAATACCCGAACACGCGGTTATATCCCACGCGCAGTTTCGGAATGCCCGTCGCTTCGCGCTCGCGCGCCTCCAGCTCGGCGATGAGCTGCTTGCCGTTCGTCATGTCACTTTTCACTTCGTCAAGCTCCGCGTTGAAGCCCTCGCGGATAATGCCGCCCTCACGGATCGTGTGCGGCGGCTCCTCCACAACGGCGCGGTCGATGAGTTCGCAAATATCGGAGAGCACATCCATGCGGCTGTCGATGTCGCGCAGCATCGTCGCTTTAAACGTCGCAGAAAGCGCTTTCAGCTGCGGCAAGCGCGTCAGCGCCGACCACAGCGCACGCAGGTCTTTGCCGTTTACAGAGCCGTACACCACGCGCGTCATAATGCGCTCCAGGTCAAAAATGCCCGTCAGCGCCTCGGTCACATCGTCTAAAAGCGGGCGGTTCTCAAACAGCTCCTCCACCGCGTTTTGCCGCAGCGTAATGCCCGCCGGGCTCAAAAGCGGCTGCTCGAGCCATGTGCGGATAAGCCGCTTGCCCATCGCCGTTTTGGTCTTGTCAAGCACCCACAAAAGCGAGCCGCGGCGCTCCTTGCTGCGCATCGTCTCGAGTAATTCAAGGTTTCGGCGCGTGTTTAAATCAAGCCGCATCGTCTTCGCCTGCGAATATATGCGAATTTCCTCCATGCGCTCCAAACCCGTGATTTGTGTGCGGCTGAGATACTCGAGCAAAGCGCTCAGCGCCGCCGTGATCTCCGGGAAATTCAAAACGTCGGAGCGTTCCAAAACCTCGGGGTGAAACTGCGCCTTCACAGTTTCTTCCGCGTGCAGCGGTTCGTAAACCGCAAAATCCATGCACTCGAGTGACGCCGAAAGCTTATCGGAAATGAATTTCGCCACGTCCGTCAAATCGGTAAATTCCGGGTTGATGAGGATTTCGCGCGGCGTAAATCGCGACAGCGCGTCGATGACCGCGCGGGAGAGCGTCTCGCCCTTCTCCGCCGTCAGCGTCGTTGCCTCCAGCTCGCCCGTTGAAATATCCGCAAAGCAGATGCCCACCTTATCACCCTGATAATACGCGGAAGCGATGTAGTTGTTCTTCGCCTCGTCGAGCATGCTGCTTTCCATAACGGTGCCGGGCGTGATGACGCGGATAACGCTGCGCTTTACGATGCCCTTTGCAAGTGCCGGGTCTTCCATCTGCTCGCAGATGGCAACCTTGTAGCCCTTTGCCACAAGCCGCGCGATATACGTCTCCGCGCTGTGGAACGGCACGCCGCACATCGGCGCGCGCTCCTCCTGGCCGCAGTCACGGCCTGTCAGCGTCAGCTCCAGCTCACGCGACGCGATTTTCGCATCGTTAAAGAACATCTCGTAAAAGTCCCCAAGGCGAAAGAAAAGGATCGTGTTCGGGTACTTTTCCTTCACTTCAAAGTACTGTTTCATCATCGGGGAATAATCAGCCATGCCCGGCCTCCATATCGTTAAGATTCAGTCAACAAGTGAATTACTACCAAAGGCAGATTTTTGTAAAGTAGGTGCGCGAGATGCGCCGTCAGATTTTTCGTCATGAGCGTATACGCCTTGCGTAGTAAATTCCGCAGGCAGGCTGGCACCTGTCAAGGACTTTACGACCGGTATGGCGGAAAAGATGCAAGCAGATCACGTGCAAACTTTGCAAAATTCTGCCTTAGTGGCAGCCACCGCCGCAGGTCGCACAGCTGCCGGTGCAGCCGCAGGCATCGGGATCGCAGCCATCCGGGTCCTGACCCTCCGCGCACATGGAAAGCACACCCGTCACGCGCTGCATCAGCGCATCAAACTCGTTCTTTGCCGCCTGATACGCCGCCATATGCTCGTTCTGCATCACTTTGCCGTAAATCTCGCGCAGTTCTTTGTTGTACTGCTCGATTGTTCTGTCTGATGAGAAGAAGCCTGCCTTGGCCGCCTCGTTGTTGATGGCCATGCGCTTTAAGTTGAATTCGCCGATGGCGTTCTGCAAAGCTTCGTCCTCGTTGCACTGCTGCTCCGCAACGCTCATGTTGATGTAGGTCTGGTCCTGCTGCAAAGCGCGGCCGAGTTCTCTTGTCAGTTTCATGATATCCATAGTAATAGCTCCTTAAAATAAATTATAAATTTTATTGTATTTTGAAAAAGCAATGGGTCAAAACCCGTTTTGCTTAGTCTACACATTCGCCGCGCAAAATCCAGTTGCGCGCTTCGGTCACTTTTACATTTTTGAATTCGCCGATCCATTCGTCTTCGCCGGGGAATTCCACAATGATGCTGCTTGCGGTGCGACCGCTGAGCAAACCGTTTTTCTCGTTGCGCTCTTCAATAAGCACACGCTCCGTGCTGCCCACCATGGAAGCGCAGCGCTTTGCGGCGATCTCCTCCTGCGTCTTCAAAAGCTCCGAGAACCACTGCGTTTTCTCCTTGTACGTGACAGGGTCTTCCATTTCGGCGGCTCTCGTGCCGGGGCGCGGCGAGAAAATAAACGTAAAGAGCGACGTGAACTCCACCTCGCGGATGAGGCTCAGCGTCTCGCAGAACTCCTCATACGTCTCGCCCGGAAAGCCGACGATAATATCGGAGGTCAGCGACAGATCCGGCATTTTCTCTTTCGCATAGCGGATGAGGTCAAGGTATTTTTCGCGGTCGTAGCGGCGGTTCATCGCCTTTAACACACGGCTGCTGCCGGACTGGCACGGCAGGTGGATGTAGTGGCAGATGTGCCGGCTCTCCGCAATCGTGTCGAACAGCTCGTGCGTCGCGTCCTTCGGGTGCGAGGTCATAAAGCGCAAACGGTAGTCGCCGTCAATCGCGTCAATGCGGCGCAGAAGCTCCGAAAAATTCACTTTCTCCGGCAAGCCCTTGCCGTAGGAGTTCACGTTCTGTCCAAGCAGCGTAATTTCTTTGTAGCCCTGCTCAATGAGCTCGCGGCACTCGGCGACGATGGCATCCGGGTGGCGGCTCTTCTCCCGGCCGCGCACATACGGCACAATGCAGTACGAGCAGAAATTGTCGCAGCCGTACATCACGGTCACCCACGCGCGTGTGTTGCCGTCGCGGCGCACCGGCAGACCTTCAATGATCTCTTTCGATTCATGCCCGCGCAAAAAAACGCGCTTCGAGTCGGTCACGGCGGTGTACATCATCTCCGGCAGTCGATGGATGACGTGCGTGCCGAACACGATGTTCACAAACGGGAACGACGCCTTAATGCGCTCCGCCACGCGCTCCTGTTCCATCATGCAGCCGCATACGGCAATGAGCAGCGACGGGTTGCGGCGTTTCACGTTTTTCAGCGCGCCGATGTTGCCGAACACGCGGTCTTCGGCGTGCTCGCGAATGGCGCAGGTGTTGAACAGAATAAAATCGGCTTCATCTTCATCTTCAGTGAATTCAAAGCCCATTTCAGAGAGCATACCCTTAATGCGTTCGCCGTCCGCCACATTCTGCTGGCAGCCATACGTGCGCACAAGCGCCTTCGGCGTGCCGTGCATCGCGCGCACCTGCATGATCGCCGCAACGTCCGCCGTGTATAGCTTCTGCTTTTGCAGCTCGTCTGCCGTAACGGTGATTTCTTTATCCTTCAAAAAACATTCTCCTTTATCGCACGCAGACAAGCTGTCTGCGGTAAGCTGTCATAATGATACAGAGTATACTATACCACAAATCGGCATGATTCGCAAGGCGAAATCCACCGTTTCCCAATATTTACAATTTCGCAACACGTATTTCCCGCAATACGCAAAAACGGCGGCTCTAAAAATCAAAGCCGCCGTTAAACTTATTCGATTGTCACTTTCGTGCCGCCCGCGCTGCGCACGGAGAGCACATAGCAGCTCTTTTCGCCAAACACGCTCTGCATCTCTGCCTTGAACGCGTCCAGCATATCGAGCGGCACATATGCCTGCACCGTGCCGGCAAAGCCGCCGCCGTGCACGCGATACGCGCCCTTGCCACCGAGGATCTTCGCAATAAGTGCCAACGCGAGGGACAAGCCCTGCTCCTGCGGATTCACAACTGCGAACACATTTTGCAAATTCATCGCCGAGGAATGGCCCGAGGCAATCACGCACTGCTTGAACGTCTCAAAATCACCCGATTTCAGCGCTGCCACTTCCTTATCCACCACGCGGTTGTCGTCGAAGAAGTGAATCGCACGCAAAATGGCGCGGTCGCCGACTTCTTTTCTGAGCTCGGGAATTTTCTTATAAAACTCCTCCTCGCTTACCTCGCGCAGCACTTCACCGCCAAGCGCCTTCGCAACGCGCTTCATCTCCGCCGGAATGGCTGCGTATTCGCCGGTCAGGTCGGCATGGTTTCCGCCCGTATCGACGACGCACAGCGCATAGCCGTAACGGTCGAGGTCAAAATCGATCTTCTCAATCTTCGGCGCGGAAAGGTCTTTAAAGTCCATCGTCGTAAAGCCGCCCACACTCGCCGCCATCTGGTCGAGCAAGCCGGAGGGCTTGCCGAAGTACACGTTTTCGGCAAATTTTGAGATCTGTGCCGCCTCCACGGGGTCGATCGCGTCGTCATTATACAGGTGGCTCAAAATCGTCACCACAAGCACCTCAAACGCCGCTGAGCTCGAAAGGCCGGAGCCCTTTAAAACTCTCGAGGTCGTCACCGCGTCAAAGCCGCCCACTTCATAGCCGAGCGCCTTTAAGCGTGCGCACACGCCGCGGATGAGCGACGCCGAGCGCTCCTTTTCCGCTTCCTGCACGTTAAGGTCTGCCGTATCGACCGTGTCCATCGGGAACCCGACGGATTTCAGGCGGATCACGCCGTTCTCAGTCTTCTTCACCGCCGCAATAACGTCCAGATTCACAGCCGCCGCCAGCACCTTGCCGTTGTTGTGGTCGGTGTGGTTGCCGCCCACCTCGGTTCTGCCCGGCGCACTGAAATATGAAAGTGCATTAGCATCCCCGAACTCCTCCGCAAAGTAAGCGGAAAGCTCCTCATAACGCTTCTGCTGCTCGGTCGCTTCCGCGCCGTACAGTGTTTTTAAATCAATGACCATGTTGAAAAACCTCCCGGTTTATTTTTTGAGCATCTGTGTAAATTTCAATTTATGTACTTTAGATTCGATAAACGGGCGGAACCTTTCCAACGTTTCCTTTTCCATGTCTTCTTTTCTGAATACCATGGATTTGCCGTTATCAAAATACATGATGTAGTGCTGTCTGCTCTCGCCCACGTCGATCATGTGCTTGTAATCGACTTTGATGCGGTTGCCGTTTTTCATGTTGATGACGCTGTTCGTCATGAAAATAAGCGTCGTCTCCGTCAGGTGCATCACGGCAGGATTATTGTTGCGAATTTTAGAAAGCCAGCGCGTGCAGCGAATGACAACAATCAACGTAATCGCCACATACATGATAAGCAGCGATAAAATGAAATTGCCCACGTAAAAATGCCCCGCGTTGAACGCAAAGAGGAACGAGAACACGAGCGGCACGATGATAAACGCCGGGATAAGCCACTTAAAGCGCCCAAGCGTAGAGTAATAAATGAATGCCTTGTAGTCGTCCTCGCCGATCTGGCTCGTCACGCGGAATTCTTCTTTTTCCGGCGCTTTCTTTTCTTCCGCCTTCTTCTCCTTGTCCTTCGGCGTTTCCTTTCCCGTCAGCTCGCGGATATAGCGGTCAATGTCCTCATCGGTCTCCACGGCTTTTTCAAGCGCTTCGTCCGTTTTTCTTTCTTCTGCCATTATGCTTCGTTCCTTTCCGTGTTGTCCTCACCGTTTAAAAGCGTCAAAAGCTCCGCTTCCGTCAATACGGGGATGCCCAGCGTCTGCGCCTTCGTGAGCTTGCTGCCGGCTTCTTCGCCCGCCACAACATAGCTCGTCTTTTTCGAGACCGAGCCGCTCACCTTTCCGCCCGCCTTTTCAATCAGCGCCGCGGCCTCCGTGCGCTTCAAATTCGGCAGCGTACCCGTCAGCACAAACGTCTTGCCAAGGAATTTCGTATCCGTCGTGACCGCTTCCGCCGTCATGTTCACGCCCGCCGCTTTTAGCCGGTCAATGAGCTCTATCGCCGAGTGCCTTCTGAAAAATGCGTAAACCTCCTGCGCCATAATGCCGCCAAAGCCGTCTATCGCCGCAATCTGCTCCTCGTC
>OLFX01001888.1_pt1 | contig 20213 bp, 18 predicted proteins | sample 1605091 | NCBI WGS metagenome assembly OLFX01 (sample SAMEA3888906, study PRJEB22519) | human gut metagenome | biome: human gut; feature: human-associated habitat; material: faeces | place: Denmark | collected 2012 | reverse complement strand
ATAATGCAGGAAAAACCGTAACGGTTTCTTCTGCATTTAATGATACTCTCAACATCTGCTGATATTGCAAAGAATTGCTATTGCGGCCCGCCCTGCCGCGGTGTTATAATGATAAATTGTGAAAGTGTATAAACCACGCGCATGATTTTCTGCGCGAAAACAATCACGGAGGTTTACTCTTTTGAAAAAACATCGCTATACCGCGGCGGCCGTAATGCTCAGTCTTTCGATGCTGACCGGCGTCGCTGCCGCCGATTATTCCGATCTAAAGCCGCACTGGGCCGAGCAGGCCATGGAATTCGCCGTACAGTCCAATCTGATGGACGGCATTTCGGAATACACCTTTGCCGCAGATGCACCTGCGACCCGCGCCTGTCTGGTGCAGGCGCTGTACCGCATGGAGCACGCGCCTGCGGCTGACACAGTGCTTACCTTTCAGGATGTCGCGGAGGATGCGTCCTTCCTGACCGCGGTTCAGTGGGGTGTGTCCAACGGCATCATCACCGGTTACAGCGACACGGTATTTCGCCCCGGCACCTCACTTACGCGCGAGCAGTTCGCCGTTATGCTGTACCGCTTTGCCGAATACAAAAAGCTGGATGTGACGGCACAAAGCGCGCTCTCCGGCTACACGGATGCTTCTTCGATTCATCCGTATGCGCAGACCGCTATGCAGTGGGCCAACGCCGAGGAACTGATCACCGGCACGACCGCGACCACGCTGTCTCCGCAGCGCACGGTCTCCCGCGCACAGCTGGCGACTATTTTGCAGCGTTTTGCGCCGATGGTCTCCTACCAGCAGCGGGAAACCGATGCACCAAAGCCGCCGCAGACTCATTCCTACACAGCCTTCACCACCAAACTGGGCGACGTGACGCGCAGCGAGACCGAACAGTACCTGACCGAAGTTCATCGAGCGACCCGCCGCTACACGGACGGTCAGGGCTGCGCGGTTGAGATGGGGCACTCTGCCGCCGTACTGGACGCACCCGCGCACACAGCCGCGCAGTTTGAGATGAAGGGCACGTCCGGCACCGTTCGCTGGTACGACACCGCAGCGTCCTCGTGGAAACAGCAGCCGCTCACTGCGGGTACGCTGCCGAGCGGCATGTACTTCCTGCGGGTGGACGGCGTGGACAGCATTCTCGTCACGCCGATGACCTATGCCGCGCGAGACAACGGCATGATCGAGTATTTTCCGGGCAAAAACGGCTCTCTGAAGATCGAGCGGACAGCTTCGGGCTTCCGGTTCTCCGTGCAGGTCGCGGCTCTTACGCAGGGCACCTACAGCGACTATCTGCTGCTGACTTCTCAGCAGACGCTCATCGACTGGAGCGACCCGTCCATGCTCAGCCGCTGGGCGAACTACAGCCTGATCGGCACCAACCGCTGGTGCTACAACGGCTACTACTATACCGCACCTTCAACCTACTATCCGTTCGACGAGAACTACTTCTACTCACTTCCGGCGGCGCATATTGCCGGCAAGATGGCAAACGACACCGATCAGCCGGCCTCCCGCGCGATCGGTCTGGCGATGATCGACCTGATGCGCGAGCAGCAGAACGAGTACGGCTTTATCCCCTCTCAGGCGGGCAGCACATGGCTCAAGACGGATTACGGCATCGAACCCGGCTACTACGATACCCGCTTCAACACGGATTTCTGGCTGGCGAACATCAACGCAGCCGAAAACTTCGGCGTGACCGGCTGGCTGGACAAGACCCGCAAGTATGCGGATTTTCTCGTCAGCTTTGCCGAGCAGCATCACTTCACCTTCGGGCCCGGCGATGACGAGGGATGGCTCGTGCAGGATTACTGGCACCCGAACGGAGAGTCCTCGCCGACACACGCTTCGCTCAACCATCATGCCGCCGAAGCCGAATTCCTGTACCGGATGGCAGACGCAGTTGATGAGGACAGCTACGCCGTCCTCGCTGACCGCATGGTGCGCGGCATTGAGCAGAGCGAACTGCTGTGGTACAAGCCGGACGGTGATCTGAACTACTCCTACAAGCCGGACGGCACCTGTTCCGGGCAGGATTATCCGTATTTGACCTACAACGACCTGCTTGAGCTGCAGCGGCTGTATGCAGCCCGGCACGGTCAGGAAAATCCGGCGATCGCCCGTTTGCTGCAGGTCAAGCTGACCTGGATGAATAAAAACGGCGTGACCGGCTACAACAAATAATTTTGGGGACGGAGAGAAATAAACGTGACACCAAATTCATTCGCTTATATCGTCTTTCTGGTGATAGGCGCACTCATTTACCACCCACTGCCACAGAAGGCCAAGAAACCCTTCCTTCTGCTGCTGAACTTCATGTTTTACGCCATCGGCGGTGTAAAATTTCTGCCGCTGCTGGCGCTGACCGTTGCCTTCAACTTCTTTGCAGCGCAAAAGCTGGAACGCACCGAGCGTAAGCGCGGTCTGCTCACGCTGGTGCTTGTGCTCAACCTCGGCGCACTCGGGTTATTCAAATACCTCGGCTTTTTCGGAGAACTGCTCGGCTGCACCGGTGTGCAGCTCAGTCTTCCGCAGCTGGCCCTGCCGATCGGCATTTCGTTCTATACGTTCGTCATCTGCGGCTATATGATCGACGTGTACCGCGGTCGTGAAGCCGAGCGCAATTTCCTCGATTTTGCGCTGTTTACCACCTTCTTTCCAGCAATCCTGTCCGGCCCGATCGAGCGCTCGAAGAGCCTGCTCCCGCAGATCAAGCAGCCGCGCCGCGCAAACGCGGACGATGTGCGCTTTGCCGCCGAACGGCTCATCGAGGGCACGGTCAAGAAGGTGCTGCTCGCAGATAATCTGGCGATTCTGGTCAACACTGCGTACGCTGATCCGGCGCAGTTTTCCGGTCTGGAGCTGGCATTCGCCGCGGTGGCGTATGCCCTGCAGATCTACTGCGACTTTTCCGCCTACTCCGACATGGCGATCGGCTCCGCGCGGCTGTTCGGCATTACGCTGATGGAAAACTTCCACGCACCATACATGGCGCAAAGCTCCAAGGAATTCTGGCACAGATGGCACATTTCCTTGTCCACCTGGTTCCGCGACTACTTATATTTCCCGCTCGGCGGCAGCCGCAAGGGCAAAGCGCGCACCTACATCAACGTGCTGATCGTGTTCGCACTGAGCGGCCTGTGGCACGGTGCCGCCATGAAATATGTGCTCTGGGGACTGCTGTTCGGCGTTTTTCAGGTTATCGGCGGCCTGCTGACACCGGCAAAGCAGCGCCTGTGCGCCGCACTGCACATTCCGTGGGACGCAGGCTGGCTGCAGATCATCCGCGTGATTATCACCTTCGGCCTTTCCACGTTTGCGTGGATATTCTTCCGCGCGGATTCTGCTTTGCAGGCGTGTGCTATTATCAAACGCATTGTGACGGCGGCAGGCGCATGCTTCCCGCTTAACCTGACGCATCTCGGTCTGACCGAGCGTGCGCTGCATGTGCTTGCCGTCAGCCTCATCGGACTGGTGCTGACCGACATCATCGGTGACCGTTTTCCGCTGCGGGAAAAGCTGCTGGAGACCGTCTGGCTCCGGTACGCGGTCTGGGTTATCCTGCTGGCAGTGACGGCCGTCTGCGGCGCGTACGGCACCGGATTCAACCCGCAGGAATTCGTCTATTTCCAGTTTTAAGGAGGAATCGCCGTGAAACATATTTTCAAGAGAGAACTGGCGGCCTTCCTTGCCGCTGCGGCAGTGCTCGGCGGTATCCTCGCCGGTGCGACCCATTATCTCACACCGCAGCAGCATGATTACGGCTCGGTCTGGGGCATGTACGAACAGGAGCAGACGGATTCGATCGATGTGCTGTTCTTCGGCTCGTCCGTCACCTACTGCGATGTGGTACCTGCCGTATACTGGGAAAATTCCGGTCTGACCGCCTTTGTGCAGGCCGGACCCGAGCAGCCGCTTCCGCTGACGCTGGATTACTTAAAGGAAAGCCTGCGCACGCAGTCACCCAAAACGGTTTTCGTGGAGTGCACCGGTATAGCGTTCCACAAATACATGGGCTTTACCAAGACCAACATCGGTCAGATGCCGTGGGGCATCAATCGTCTGCACGCGACCTTTTTTAATGCCGAACCCGAAGTCCGCAAGGGACTGCTGTTTCCGCTGTACTTCTATCACGACCGCTGGACGACCCTCAAGAGCGAGGACGTGCAGCCGTACACCGAGGATATGCTGGCCGGCTACACCTTTCTGTCCGGCGGCACGGACAAGGGCCCGGACGACTGCGAAACGGTTGATATTGCCCCGGAGGACTGGGCGCGCAACATGGACGCCCTCGAAGATATTTACGCGCTCTGCCGCAGGAACAATATTCAGCTGGTGCTGTACCGTGCCCCGACAAAGCGTCTGCACGATGCCGACTGGAACAGGCTGACCGCGCAGTTTGACGGACGCGACGGCGTATCAACACTGAATTGCAGCGACTACACCGCGCAGATTGCCGCAGATCCGGAAAACGACTTCTACGACTCACTGCATTACAACTGTGTCGGTGCGGAGAAATTCAGTGCATTTCTCGCGGACTGGACGAAGAACAATCTCTCGATCTCGCCGGATGAACCGCAGGATACCACGCTGTGGACGGCACGCCTGCAGCATTTCCGCGATTTAACGGCAAATCCGCCGCAGGAGAACACAAACGCATAACAAAAAAGGACTGCTGCACAGGTTTTATCCTTGTGCAGCAGTCCTTTTCTTATGCGCTTATTTCCAGAAATCAGTTTCTTCCTTGATGCCAATGTTCTTCGCGTGAAATACCGGATTCTCACCGCGCTTGCGGCTTGCAACGTAATCATTCAGGCACCTGATTGCCGTGCCGCCAAGAATCAGGATGGTCGGCACGTTGACTACGACGATCATACCCTGCAGCATATCCGCAGTATCCCAGACCAGACCGGCGTTTGCAATCGCACCGATGAACACGATGGCCGTAGCAAACAGGCGGAAGAGGAGCAGCTCATGCTTTTTGATGCTGCGATGCAGAATGAACTCCAGACAGCCCTCGCAGTACGAGTAGTTGCCGAGCAGCGTGGTGAACGCGAACAGCATCATCGCCACAGCAAGGAATACCGGACCTGCCGTACCGAGCGTGGATGCGATAGCATTCTGTACATAAACCGCACCGGCGATTTCCTCGGTCGGAACAACGCTGGTGGACAGACACATGAACGCCGTTGCCGTACAGATGAGCAGCGTGTCGATGAATACGGACAGCATCTGCACCAGACCCTGCTTGGCCGGATGGGAAACAGATGCGGTTGCGGCTGCATTCGGTGCAGAGCCCATACCTGCTTCGTTCGAGTACAGACCGCGCTTCACGCCGTACATGATGCAGCTGCCGGAGAAGCCGCCCATCACGGACTGGAAGTCAAATGCGTTGCGGAAGATGGACGCGAACATGCCCGGTACATTCCTGATGTTCAGGAAGATGATGAGCAGCGAAACCAGTACATACAGGATACCCATGAACGGAACAAGGATTTCGGTGATACTTGCCAGACGCTTTGCGCCGCCGAGTACCATTACGCCGAACAGGAACGCCAGAATGACGCCGATGAACGCCGGCGTGATAACCGGATGGTAGAACTTGAACACCGAGAATGTGGACTGCAGATTGTACGCCGCCAGCATGTTATAGCCGACTGCGTAGATCAGGATGATGAGCACCGAGAAGATGACACCCATCCAGCGCTTGCCGAGTGCATCGCGCATGTAGTACGCAGGACCGCCGTAGCAGCTGCCGTCCGGCGCACGCTTTTTGTAAATCTGCGCGAGCGTAGACTCGATGAAGGCGGTTGCACCGCCGAGCAGTGCAGTTACCCACATCCAGAAGATAGCGCCCGGTCCGCCGAGGCAGATTGCCGTGGATACACCGATGATGTTGCCCGTGCCGACACGCGACGCGGTGGAGATCATGAGTGCGCCGAACGAGGAAATGCTCCCCTCGCTTTCCGGCTTCTCCATGATGACCTTGCACGCGTCCTTGAACAGACGAATCTGGATGAACCTGCATCGGAACGTGAAATAAATGCCGCTGACTACCAGAAACAACGGCACAAACCACGGCTGATACAGTACATCCGATATCGCTGCGATAACGGAGTTGATCGTTTCCAACATAATTTCTATTCCCTTTCCAAAGTACTTTTGTTATCGGTTGTAGTCAACCGGTAACATTTATTTATTATTATACAGGAATCCGACAGACTTCTCAAGCATAAGTTATACCTTAATAAAATAAGTGTTCCAGTACCCACGCAAACGCCTTTGCCGTGCGGCAGTCCGGCTGCTGAAAATGCCCGCCGCTGTTCCATTCCAGTGTGCAGCTTACGTTTTTCTCCTGCAGGAGCGCATACGCTGCCCGCATGCGGTCACCGACGGCAGCCATCACCGGATTGCGCGTCTTTTCCTCGCGGTTGCCCAGACTGAGATAGACGGCAGCGCTGTGCAGATCATGCGCCTGCATGTACTCCAGAAATTTCGGAAACCACAGAGACGGCGAGGCTGCCGCGATGCCGGAAAAACGGTCGGTCCGATATGCGCTCCACAGGGCAAACAGCCCTGCCATTGAGTATCCGCCGATGATGTATCGTCTGTCTGCGTCCTCACACAGCGGCAGGATTTCGCGGAGCAGTGCCGCAGCACCGTCTCCGAAGTCCTCATGACCGAAAACCGCCGGTGCGCACCACGGAGACAGGTCGTCGTTCCACCTTTCAACCTTGACGGCAATCAAACGGAACGGCTGTGCAGTCAGCCGCTTGATCTCTCGGATTTCATTCTCGATGGCTGGCAGGTCGTGGTCCCCAACCGGCTGCAGCAGCACGTTTTTCGCATTCGGCTCGCCGTATTCGTAAATCCTCATGCAATCCCCTTCTTCTATGCATTTTCGCACTGATTTTACCACAAAATGCACCGCACCGTCAAATTTGCAGTGATTGACAAGCCGCGTCCGCAACGGTATGATAGATGCAAAGAGTAAAAAGGAGTTTCCGCTATGGGAAAATATATACTGGCGCTCGATCAGGGCACGACAAGCTCGAGAGCGATCTTATTTGACAGCGAACAGAATATTCTCGCCATCCGGCAGCATGAGCTGACCCAGCATTATCCGCACGAGGGATGGGTCGAGCAGGACCCGATGGAAATCTGGTCCACGCAGTATGCAGCTATGCTCGAGGTGCTGGCGGCCGCCGATGTTTCTCCGTCCGATGTGGCGGGCATCGGCATCACCAACCAGCGCGAGACGACCATCCTGTGGGATAAAAATACCGGACGGCCGATTCACAACGCTATCGTCTGGCAGTGCCGCCGCACAGCGGATATTGTGGACAGGCTGGTGCAGGACGGTCTGTCCGGACACATCCGCCGCACGACCGGTCTGGTTCCGGATGCGTATTTTTCGGGAACGAAAATCAAGTGGCTGCTCGACCATGTGGAGGGCGCACGAGAGAAGGCCGATCGCGGAGAAATCCTGTTCGGCACGGTGGATTCCTGGCTGGTGTGGAAGCTGACCGGCGGCAAGGTGCACATTACGGACGCGACCAATGCCGCACGCACGATGATCTTCGACATTCACCGTCTGGACTGGGACGATACCTTACTTGAAGCGCTCGATATTCCCCGGGCGATGCTGCCGCGCGTGTGCTCCTCAAGCGAGGTGTACGGTTCTGTTGCCCTGCCGGGCGGCGATATTCCGATTGCAGGCATTGCAGGCGACCAGCAGGCGGCGCTGTTCGGTCAGACCTGCTTTGCGGCAGGCGATGCGAAAAACACCTACGGCACGGGCTGTTTTCTGCTGATGAACACCGGCACGACCGCCTGCGAGAGCAAAAACGGCCTGCTGACCACCATCGGCATTCAAATCAGCGGAGAGACGCAGTACGCGCTCGAGGGCAGCGTGTTTGTCGGCGGCGCCGTCATTCAGTGGCTGCGGGATGAGATGCGCTTTTTCTCCGAGAGCCGCGATGCGGAATACTACGCGGGCAAGGTGAAGGACACCGGCGGCGTGTACCTCGTGCCTGCATTCACCGGTCTGGGTGCGCCGCATTGGGATATGTACGCACGCGGCTGTCTCATCGGTCTGACGCGCGGCACGACCCGCGAGCACATTATCCGCGCCGCACAGGAGTCCATCGCCTATCAGGTGAACGACCTGCTGACCGCCATGAAACGCGATACCGGCACTGCCCTCTCCTCCCTTTCTGTGGACGGCGGTGCCAGCCGCGACAGCTTCCTGATGCAGTTCCAGAGCGATATTTCGGACTGCACGATTCGCCGTCCGGTCATCCGCGAAACGACCGCGCTCGGCGCATGCTATCTTGCCGGACTCGCGACCGGTGTGTGGCACAACCGCGAGGAGCTGAAGCAGCTCTGGCGGTGCGATACGCTGTATGCGCCCTCGATGGACGAGAATAAACGCCGCAAGCTGCTCTCCGGCTGGGATAAGGCGGTTGGACGGTCGCTTGATTGGGCGGAGCATTAAAAACAGCAAAAAGCAAACCCGAAGTGCAGGTGTAAAACCTGCACTTCGGGTTTTGTATTTAAGGCAACACCGCACAATTGAAGCGGCGGCTCCTTGTGCAGACTCCGGTCGCACTGCCGCATTACCTTAATCTGGTTTAGCCGTTCGCTTGAATCCATACGGGCAGCTGCTCGATATTCAGCAGCACATCATCGGCGCCGGCCTCGAGGAACATCTGCCGCGCACGGTCAAGTGCGGCCTGCTTTTTCTCAGCGGAGAGCGTCTCATAGGCTGCCTGCGTCATGCCCATCACACTGCTGTCCTCGAGCACGCCGAGCGAGCGGACACCGGCGTTCTTGCCCTCCCGGATGTCGGATACAGTGTCACCGACCTTGACGACCGCCTGTACGGACGGCACCCCCCACTCGCTCACGAAAAGACGGGTTGTCAGAAAGCTGATAAGTCATCAATCGTCCTCCTTTGGGTTTGCGTGTTCCATTGGAACACACTCGACTTGGTGATGTGTAAACGATACGACATTAACTTCACTCCATCGACATATGAGCGATTTCATCGAACTGTGCTTGATACTTTGCAGCGCAGGCAGGGCAAATATGCTGTTCACCGATTTGCACACGAGTTGTCTTACCACAAAAGACACAAGCCGTTGAATGTTTTGCGACAATTACTTTCCCGTCAGCAGCGGAAATTTCAACCTCCATGCCGATGGGCCAATTAAAGGTTTTCCGAAACTCCTTGGGAATGACTACGCGACCGAGATCATCTATCTTACGAACCGGACCCATTTCAGCCATTTCACAGCACCTCCTTCTGTTATACAGATATAAAAAACTTACCTTTGAGGTGTGTTCCTCGTGGTAAGTTTAATATTACATTTTTCGTCGAAAAATGTAATGCGGTTGCCACTTTACAAAAACGGTATATCGTGGTATTATAATCTATACCACGGTAAGGGAGGTTTCGCCATGGCTGTTGACAAAAAGGGCACAAAGCAGATTGCGGCCAACAAAAAGGCATGGCATGACTACTTTGTCGAGGAAAAGTATGAAGCGGGCATCGAGCTTGCGGGTACCGAGGTAAAGTCCATCCGTCTGGGACAGATCAATCTCAAGGATTCCTACTGTTCGTTCAAGGACGGTGAGATTTTCGTGCGCGGCATGCACATTTCGCCGTATGAAAAGGGCAATATCTTCAATAAGGACCCGTTGCGCGTGCGTAAGCTGCTCATGCACAAGCGCGAGATCGTCAACCTGTTCAGCAAAACCAAGCAGGACGGCTATTCAGTCATTCCGCTGGCGGTTTATTTCAAAAGCTCGCGCGTGAAGGTTGAAATCGGTTTGTGCAAGGGCAAAAAGCTGCACGATAAGCGTGACAGTATCGCCGCACGCGATGCAAAACGCGAGATGGACCGTGCGATGAAAGAGCGTAATCGTTAATCAAAAAATGGAAAAGCTGAGAGCAGAATCATTCTCTATTCTCAATTTTCCATTCTCCATTTCAAAATGGGGCCGTAACGGGTTCGACGGGGGTGTTGAAGCCGGGATAGCGGGCCGCAGTGGGGATCTGCGATAAAAGCTCCAACTGTTTATAAATTAAACAACAACAATTATACTCTTCAGGCTGCCTAATTAGGCTTAGCCCGTCGGCTCAGAGAGGACCACGGCTCAGAGACCCGGCGTCGATTAGTGGTGAACGTGTACGAGGTAAGAGTTGCCCTCGTCATGTAAAATGACTCTACCAAAACGGTAAGCCTGTTTGTCGGCGTGCCGCGGCGGGAATCTTAATTGACAAACTGCGCCCGGAGAAGTCCTCGTGGATGCGCTTTCGGACAGGGTTTCAACTCCCCTCGGCTCCACCAAATCCAACACAAAACCGACGGTTTAAGCCGTCGGTTTTGCTTTTATCTGCAGCAAATAATATTTTTGTGAGAATGCGATTTTGCGTTGCAGCAATTTGCAGCCATTAACAGCCGCAAAATTCCATGGCATCGTTAAGCCACAGAGTTGAGAAGCATGGCATATGGCAGCATTACGCAGCGCGGCGCGACAAGTACCGCGTGTGCTTTGACTACGGCGTTGACCGCGAGGGAAAGCGTGTTCGCAAGTACCGGACGTTCGACACAAAGCGTGCCGCGACCCGTGCGTTCAACGAGCACAAGGTCAAGATGGACAGGGGGACGCAGGTCATGCCGAGCGAGTACACGTTCGCGCAGTGGCTTGACTACTGGTACGATAATATTATCGTTATCGTGCCACAGATCGAGGAAACGACGGCATACGGTCATCAAGCGTCATAATCTGCTGACGAACACACTGAATGCGGCGGAGCGGCAGGAGTACATCACGAAAAATCCGATGCGTGCGGTCTCGCCGCCGAAAAAGCGTCAGCGCGAGGCGAAGTTTTACACGCCCGAACAGCTTGGTGTTCTGCTCGCCAAGGCTGTCGGAACGCGGCTCGAGCTTCCTGTGTATATCCGTGCGTATCTCGGACTGCGCCGCGGCGAACTGTGCGGTCTGCGGTGGAGCGATGTTGACCTTGAACACCAGACCATCACGATTGAGCATACGCGCACGCAGGCTGGTAAAAAGGAAATCGAGAAGGGCACGAAAACGGCGTCCTCGACGCGCACGCTTTATCTGCCGGATACACTGTGCGATATGCTGAAGGCGGCGAAGGAACGTGAACAGGAGTGCAAAACAGCGTATAAGAATGCGTATGACGATAATGATTATGTGGTCGTGATGGAGTACGGCAGGCCGTTCCGCCCGAATTATCTATCTGAGCTGTTCGGCAAGTTCCTTGCGGATAACGATCTGCCGAAAATCGTGCTGCATGAACCGCTGTCCGAGTTTCTTGCGTGTCAGCTTGCGGAGCAAGTTTGTCCGGCGGCGGTTCGATATGATTTGGACTTTTATTACCATAAACTAATTTCTAAATGCCGTCTGTTCACGGATGAGGCGCACGGCCTTGCGAAACTCAGTGATTTTCCCGATCACCCGAATAGTGTATCGGGATTGATGAAATTCTATGAGAAATTCGGAGCAGAGGATGTGCTTTGGCGGATATTCGTGCTCGATGCGCTGATTTTGAACACCGATCGCCACCCCGGCAATTTCGGTTTCCTGTTCGACAATCAGACGATGGAAGTCAAGACTGCGGCGCCGATGTTTGACCACAACCGCAGCCTGCTGTTTGACCTCGATGAAGATCAGCTGGCAAGACCGGACTGATATATCGGTAAGTGCCGTCCGCGCATCGGCGTGGATTTCATCAAGACGGCAAAGCTGCCGCAAAGGCGGCTTGAGGCGCTGAATGCTGTCGTGGAACGGCAGAGACGGGCGATTTTAGAGTGAATATGAGCCAGACAGCCGCTGGGCCTCTCACTTGAGAAGTCTGGCGGCGTCAAGTAAAGTTCGCAAAAAGGCTCCTGAAAAATGAAGTTAAGCTGCGGTGGTCAGTGTGGCCGCAATGGATTCATGGCTTATGTAGGCTCTGGAAACAGACCAGTCCTCGGCATATTCCATGAGATACGTTGTCACCAGGCGAACATAGGAACTTTCATTTGGAAAGATTCCGACCACGCGAGTACGTCTGCGAATTTCACGATTCAATCTCTCAATCATGTTGGAAGATGAGATTTTTCGCGCGTCCAGCATGGGGAATGCATAAAAAGCCAGAGAATCTTCCAATCCGTCTTCAAGGCACTGAACCGCTTTCGGAAAGCGCTTGGCATAGGAGTCCACATCGAGTGGGGGTGCGGTTCTAATGAGAACGCTAACCGTCTAATCCGGCGATGGTTTCCAAAGGTACTGACTTCTCCAAAGTGACGGCAGCACAGATCGCTGCCTTGCAGGACTGGATCAATAACTATCCACGCAAGGTTCTCAACTGGTCAATCTCCAATACAGTGTACGAACTGTATATGCAGCAGGAATAAACCGTCCAAATCGCATATTTTCTCATTTTAGGAGTGGCGAAAAAGTCACTCCTTATCGGCGTACTTAAAATACCGAAAAGCGTGATAAGACGGTGTATGCACGCCTAAAAAGTGAAGATATTGCATGCTTTATATATATTACCTAAATTATGCAATTCAGTTTTTGGCAAGTTTACTATTGCAACTCAGCCATTTCATTTTTCGATGGGTTTCGCAGTCTCCCCTGTTTTTCTGCAACTTCGAAAAGGAGAACGGCAGTCGGGTTACTCTTGCGTTTGTTTCGTGAAATATTCGCAATTCACAGATACCGTACTGCTACACATAGCGGCTGCTCTGCGCAACTCTTTTGTCTGGTGATCATGCACGGCGCCTGCGAATTACATTTATCAACACACTTTACCGTAGGGTGCGACGATATATGTAATATAAAACATGAAAAGGGTAAACCATCGTTTCTCTTCACTCTCCGAAAACTCCTAACTCCTGTCTTTCATCTAATCCCCATTCCCGCAAACAAAAAGAGGAAGGCTCAACGCCTTCCCCTTTCAAACTTTCTATATTACTGCTCCCTAAAGTGCACCTCACCGGTCTCAGCGTCCATGCCCTCCACGATAGCGAGCGACTCGAGCTGATAGCCCAGATTGCGGATAATACGGCCGCCCTGCTGGAAACCCTTCTCCACGGCGATGCCGATGCCCTCAACCGTACCGCCGGCCTGTGCCACGATGGAGATCAGGCCCTGCAGCGCACAGCCGTTTGCCAGAAAATCGTCAATAACAAGCACATGGTCGTCCGGACCGAGGAACTTCTTAGAAACGATAACCTGATTCTTACACTTATGCGTAAAGGATTCGACCTCGGCAACATAAACCTCACCGTCGATGTTTACGCTCTGGGTCTTCTTTGCAAACACGACCGGAACGCCGAAATGACGTGCCACAATGCAGGCAATGCCAATACCGGATGCCTCAATGGTAACGATCTTGTTGATCGGCTTATCCGCGAAACGGCGCTTGAACTCCTCGCCCATCTGATCAAACAGGTTAATATCCATCTGATGGTTCAGAAAGCTGTCTACCTTCAGAATGTTGCCTTCCTTAACAACGCCATCCTTGACAATTCGTTCCTCTAAAAAGTTCATGCTGCCACTCCCTGTTTTTTGCTTTATTTTCATCAGCTCTGCAATAGCTGCACTTAGTATTTTACCATTGTACTATACTTCGACAGGTTTTTCAATCATTCGTGCGGAAATTATTCCTCAATTTTCTCCACGTACTGCTGAATGATTTCCGCAACCTGCTCATGCGTGCCAACAGCGTTGATAAACTCCAGCAGAGCATTTGCCGTCATGTGCGCGGGCAAATCCAGCGCGTGCAGAACGGCAGCGCGGCGTGCGGTGCTGTCCGGTCTGCCGAACAGTCCCCACTCGTAAAAATCCGCCTTGGTGATGACAGGATGCACCGGCGTTTCGCTCTCGTCCTGCTGTGCAAAAGTTGCACCCGCTCGGCGGAGCGCATCCAGAATCACCTGCGGACGCATGCCCTCCACGCCCAGCTTGCCCTCCTTGGAGCCGTGCCGCTTGCGGCGTTCCTTGCCCGCGATATCGGGCACATACGCCTGCTTGATGCAGCCCTTCGGCAGCGCGCCCTTGAGATAGTTGCGGATGACAAAACCCGCACCGTCACTGTCGGTCAGCACAATGAGACCGCGCGTTTCCGCGATACGGCGCAGCAGCTTGAGCTGGTCTTTATTGTTAAAAATGCGGAATCCGCCGCTTTCAAGCACCACGGTGTCCACCACCTGCCGGACGGTGTTCACATCATACCGGCCCTCTACCAGAATTGCTTCCCTGATGCGTGTCATTCCTTTTCCCCCTTCAGCTCTGCCGCCATGGTGAGCAGCGTCAGCTCAATCTGCTTCTGCCGGTCTGCTGCGCCGCCCTTGAGTGCGGCATCGGTCTCCGCGCACAGCGACGCCGCCTTTCGCAGCCAGCTGAGCGGCACACGCCGTGCTGCATTCTGAATCTGCCTTGCGTAGTACGGCGATTTCGAGCCGATCATCTCCATCAGCTGTTTTTCGCCGCCGCGGTTCTCCGCGCACAACTTGGCAGCATACAGACGCTGGATGTGACGTGTGATGGCGGTGAAGATCATGACCTCGTTGTTCTTCTGCGCGAGCAGCTCCCCGACGAGTGCGACCGCCCGATCAAACCTGCCTGCGGTTACCGCGTCGGTCAGGTCGAACACGACTGCATCCAGCACCGGCGAGCATACCGCATCGATGTTATAGCGCTTGATAACGCCGGTCGTGGTGTGCGCGGCTGCCTTTTCCATCTCACCGGCGAGGTTGGTCATGGAATTGCCGCACAGGAAGATCATGTACGACGCATCTCCCGGTTCGATCATGCAGCCGAGCGCCTTGGCACGCCGTTCGAGCCACGCCACCAGCTCCTGCTCCTCTGCGTGTGCGAACTCGGCAAAGCAGGCGTGCTTCTCGAGCGTTTTGTACAGCTTGGTGCGCTTGTCCGGCTTGCCGTCCAGCACGTCGTAGTAGAACACGAGGCAGACGTACTCCGGCAGATCACCAAGTACGCTCGGCAGCACGTCTGCGAAGCCGGCAGGCGGCTTGAACAGGTCGAAGTCCTTGACGATGATGAGCTTTTTATCTGCCATCGCGGGATAGCTGTCAATGGCTTCGGTCAGCATTTCCGGTGTCAGGCCCTTGCCCTCAAACTCAATAAGATTGAAATCCGCAAATGTCTCGTCCACCACCTTCTGCCGCAGCTGCCGCAGATAGTATTCCTTCATGTAGCTTTCCTCGCCCGAGATGATGTACAGCGTGGCAAAGTCGCCGTTTTTCAGGTCGCGGATCAGCTGTGATTTTCCGTTTGGTTTGGTTTCTCTTGCCGCCATGTGTTACTCCTTTTCGAACTGCCGTGCGATCTCGCCTTCCTTATAGGTGCTCTGCACGTCCAGTCCCTTGTGCGACCGCAGTCCCTTCTCCGAACTCGCCGCAATGGTGATATGCTGTGCGCCTGCCGCTTCAGCGTATTGTGCCATGCTTTCGCCGCTGCTCAGATGGTTCGCGCTGAGCACCAGCTCCGCTGCGGCAGGCAGCGTGTTTTGTTCCAAATAGGCTGAAAGCTGCTTCTCGGTCGGACTGTGCAGGATGAGCACCTCGTCCGCTATGCTTACGGCCAGTTTTCCCTCGGTGATCGGGAAAAGCTCCACCGGCGCGATCGGGTTCGTGAGCGTCACCGGCTCGCTTACCTCCTGCGCCTCACGCTCGTGCACGAAGGAAAGCAAATCGGCGTTGGTCCTGCGCTCCTGACAGCCTGCGGGCATGAGCAGTTCCCCAACCTCGACCGTTTCCATCAGCTCCGGCAGGTTGCGCGCATGTCCCTGATCGACCGCGGTCAGCACGACCGTATCCAGCCGCTTCAGACCATTCCAGCGCAGCCACTCTCGTACCTGACGCGCAGCGTTCCGGTAGCTGCCGCAGTCTATGAGCATCGCGTGTTCGGTGTCGCTCAGCAGAATGGCCTGACCGCTGCCGCACGGCAGATACGTCACCGTATACCGGCCGTTCTGGTACTGCACCTCGGCAATACATAAGCCGATCAGCACCACCGCCAGACACGGCAGCACGGCTTTCCATTTGACGTGCTTTCCGGCAGTCAGCCACACGAGCAGCGCCGCGAACACGATGCCGAGCGCCGCCAGACCGAAGGTGTTGTTCGGGTGCAGCGTGCCGAAGCCGAGGTCCGCGATGATATTCGCTGACCAGAGCAGATAGCTTATGAGCGGACGCACCAGTCCGGCGAGCATCGGCACAAGCGCCGGACAGACGGCCGCTGCAACACACAGCACGAACCCACCCACAAAGCAGAGCGAGGTCACGCCGACCGTCATCAGGTTGCTGATGGGCGACAGCACGGACACCGCGCCGAACGAGGTCAGCAGAATCGGTACTGTAAATATCGTAGCGCAAACCGTGCAGCTGAGTGCGCTCGTGATGACCGCAAGCGCCTTGCGCACGAGTTTCGGCGCACCGGCAAACGGCTTTTCGAGTGCATGCTGCAGCTTCCCTGCGAACAGGATAAGACCGAGCGTGGACGCGAATGAAAGCTGCAGGCCCACGCTTGCGATCGCGTACGGATTGACAAGCAGCAGAACAGCCAGTGCCATCAGCAGCGCGTTCAATCCGCCCGACCGGCGCCGGAACAGAAATCCGCCTGCGGCCGTCAGGTACATCAGTGCCGCGCGCAGCACGGACGGCGTGGCTCCCGCGACCGGCACAAACAGCAGCACCAGCGGGATGGACACAACCGTTCCCCACCGTTTGCCGAACAGCAGCGTGCAGAACCCGACGAGAAAGCCGATGTGCAGTCCGGAAACGGCCACCAAGTGGCTCAGACCCGCAATGCGGAACGCGGTCTGGTCGGTGTCGCTCAGATTTTTGCTGCCGCCGACCAGCAGTCCGGTCAGCAGTCCGGCTTCACGTTCCGGAAGGGCACGCTGCACCGCATTTCGGCAGAACCGCGCGATCCTCTGCGGCGCAAAGCGCAGGCTGTCCCGTTTAGAGTCCAAGACCTCGAACTGCACCGCGTTGTGCTCCTCGTCGGTCGCATACGCGCCCGCGATATAGCAGCCCTCGGACGCCTGATACGCCGCACGGTCAAAGCCGCCGAGCGTGTCCGGCACATAAAGTGTGGCCATGACGCGTACCCTGTCTCCTGCCAGCAATGGCGGTTCGGTTTCCGGCAAGTAGCACCGCAGGCGAAACCGCCTGCCGTCCGCAGTCTCCGCCGAGAGCAGCACGCGCTGGTCGGTGTCGTACACCTCGGCATCCCGCAGGGCGGCTGCGGTGATCTCCTGCGTTTCGCCGGCTAAAGCACGAATGGGCACGACCCGCAAATCCCGGAACACGGCAAAGCCGGTCAGCGCAAGAGCGGCAGCCGCCAGCACAACAAACACATTCAGCAGACACTTGCGGCGGCGCAGAAACACAGCCGCAAGCACCAGAAGAAGCGCGATCGGCGCAATGATATGCAGCTGCACCGGCAGCTCCAGACAGACTGCCGCGTACAGCGCGGCAGCCATCGGCGGCACCAGATAAACCAGAGGGCGTTCTCGCATACGGGGTCACTCCCTTGCCTTTTCTACTATTATAGCAAAGACCGGAACGCGCCGCAACCGCAGACCGCCTTACAGCGTATTTCTGCGGAACTGGGTCGGTGTTGCGCCGGTTTTCTCGGTGAAGGCTGTAATAAAGTTGACCTCACTGCGGTAGCCGACGCGGAACGCAATTTCCTTGACCGAAAGCGTCGTGGACTGCAGCAGGGCCTTGGCCTCGTCGATCCGATGCAGCATAATGTACTCGTGTGGGGAAAATCCGGTCGTGCTGCGGAACAGCCGCGAGAAATGCGACGGACTCAGGCTGACCGCGTCCGCTACCTTCTCCACGGACAACGATTCAAACAGGTGTTCTCCGATATACTTGACCGCCTGTGCAATGGCATCGTTTTTCCGGTCGGGTCCCGCCTGCGCCGGAAACAGCAGCGCGCACAGGATTCGGTAGATGCGCTGCGAGCGGTCCAGCTCGGTCATGTCGCCGGTGCGCAAGCCGGAAATGATCTGTGCCAGCTCCTGCTCGATGCGTAAATCCGCCGGCGGCGTAAGCACCTGCCTGCCGCCGCGGAACGCGAGTATCTGCTCGAAAAATGCCGCCGCATTTGCGCCGTCAAAGTGAATCCAGAGCGCTTCCGCGTCGCCCTTGGTATAAAAATGATGCGGTCTGCGGCAGTCCACCAGTCCGATCTGTCCGCGCTCGGCGCAGTAGAGCTGGTCGGTCTCGAAGTACATCGTACCCGAGCGAACGTAGGTCAGAAAGAGATTCTTGTGGCTTTCCAGATGGGCGATGTCGCAGCTGTCGAGAAAATTATACCGCGCATCGTAGTAATAATGTCCCACGCGGGTGACATAGTAAAACAGCCGCCGAGCCGTTGCGGACGGCGTTGAGAAAAATCGTTCCGAGCGCGACAGCACACCCGGCTCACTGAAAACCTTCACGGCATTCCCTCCTCCGCCTTCTATGATAGCACAAAATATGAATAGATTGCAGTGTTTTGTTATTGCCAAATCAAAGAAAATTCGGTATGCTGTTAGCAGAAGTAAAAAAGCTAAGCCGGAACGATAGAGATTGCGGTTCGTTCCGTCCGATCAGCTTTGAAGGCAAGGGGTTGTTGTAATGATAAAGGAAAAGACGTTTTATAAATCCTTTATGGTGCTGGCACTGTCGCTGGCGCTGCAAAACCTGCTCACCTACGGCGTAAACCTGATGGACACCATGATGCTCGGACGATACAGTCAGGATGCCATGGGCGGCGTAAGCCTGTGCAATCAGGTGCAGTTTCTGCTGCAGATGCTGGTCGTCGGTGCAGGCGAGGGCGCGGTCGTTATGGGCTCGCAGTACTGGGGCAAAAACAAGCTGGAGCCGATCCCGCACATCATCGGTGTGGCTTTGCGCTTCGGCGGTTCACTGGCGGTGCTGATGTTCGGCATTGTGCTGTTCTTCCCGCACCAGCTGCTGTCGCTGCTGTCCAACTCGCCAACGGTCATCGCAGAAGGTGAAAAGTATTTCCAGATCATTTGCTTTACCTATATTATTTTTACAATAACCAATATTCTGGTCGCATCCCTCCGCTCGATCGGTGTAGTAAAGATCGGTTACATGATCTCGGGTTCGACGCTCATCATCAACGTGTGCCTGAACTACTGCCTGATCTACGGCCACTTCGGCTGTCCGGAGCTGGGTGTGCGCGGTGCGGCTATCGCAACGCTGGTTTCCCGCTGTGTGGAGCTGCTCATCGTTATCTACTACCTGAAGTTTAAGGAGCACAAGCTGAACCTGAGCCTGCGCAAGCTGGTTCACATCGACACCAGCTATGTGCAGGATTACATGCACGTTTCCCTGCCGGTACTCATCAATCAGGCGCTCTGGGGCATCGCGCAGATGGTACAGACCGGTATCCTCGGTCATCTCGGCGGCGATGCCACGGCTGCCAACGCGATCGCGGTGCAGGTATATCAGGTTCTGTCGGTTGTCTGCTATGGCGCCGCGTCCGCATCCGGCATCGTGGTCGGCCGCACCATCGGCGAGGGCAACCAGCAGCGGCTGCGTCCGCTCGTGCATACGCTGCAGGTCCTGTTCGTCTCCATCGGACTGTGCTCGGGTCTTTTGATCTTCCTTCTGCGCGTACCGATCCTTGCGCTGCTCGGCGGTACGCTCACCGAAACGGCGTACAAGTATTCCCTGCAGTTCATGCTGGTGCTCGCCATCACGACGGTCGGCACCTCGTACCAGATGGCGTGCGATAACGGCATCATCCGCGGCGGCGGCGACACCAAGTTCAGCGCCAAGATGAATATCATCAGCATGTGGCTTATCGTTGTGCCGTTCTCGGCAATGGCGGCTTTCTGGTGGAAGTTCCCGCCGGTTGTCGTGTTCTTCCTGCTCAAGTGGGATCAGCTGTATAAGATCATTCCCGTGGCGATCCGCCTGCACAGCTGGAAATGGGTCAAGAAGGTGACTCGGCCGGATACCGCAGAAGGTTAAAATCGAATCTATCCTCTCTCTTTGGGGCTCGCTGCAAGGCGGGCTCCTTTTTCTGCACCGAGTTTCCGGGGCATACGAACTGCGTTAGCGTGTTCGCCCCTGCCGGGCGGCTCCTTTTTCTACGCCGGCTGACCGGGGCACACGAACTGCCGCAG
>OLFX01001880.1_pt1 | contig 20304 bp, 20 predicted proteins | sample 1605091 | NCBI WGS metagenome assembly OLFX01 (sample SAMEA3888906, study PRJEB22519) | human gut metagenome | biome: human gut; feature: human-associated habitat; material: faeces | place: Denmark | collected 2012 | reverse complement strand
TTTACCCATAAAAATATGCACCTCCAAAAGTGTCTAACTTTTGGGGTGCATATCAAAGTGACAGTCATTTTTTATTTGTCCTTCCGACAATATAATCAATACTTGTTTTATAAAAGTCTGCTAATTTCCATAACAAATCAATCGGAATTTCTCGTTTTTCATTTTCATATTGTGAATATGTGTTTTGTTTGATGTTTAAAAGTTTTGCTATTTGATATTGTTTCAAATCATTATCTTCTCGCAAATCCCGAAGCCGCACATAATCACCTCATTATTAGTATTTACTAAATAATACAATATCTCATAGCGAGATATTGACAATAATCAATAATCACAAAATGAGATGTATTTTAATTAGAATCGATTTTTAAGTAATAAATTTAAATTCAGAAAAATCGACAGTATAAGTCCTATAAATCGGACTTCAAAGGCAGATTAAGTACAATTATGTTGCTTTTAGGCTAAATTATGTTATAATTTATGTATAGACAAAATATAAAAGGGGTAATCAAATGAAATTGTTACATTTAGCAGATTTGCACATCGGCAAACGAGTAAATGAATTTTCAATGATCGAAGATCAAAGGTATATTTTAACTAAAATTATTAACATTATTGATGAAGAAAAGCCGGATGCAATTTTGATAGCCGGAGATGTTTATGACAAATCTGTTCCGTCATCAGAAGCTGTTGAAGTTTTGGATAAATTCATTAATGACATTGCTTCAAGAAAAATTGAAACATTTATTATTTCAGGAAACCATGATGGTGCAGAAAGACTTGCGTTTGCTTCAAAACTGATAGATACAACAGGTATACACATTTCACCTGCCTACAACGGAAATATTGATGCAAAAACTCTTAATGATGAATACGGAAGTGTTAATTTCTATATGTTGCCATTTATCAAACCTATAAATGTAAAGCAAATATTTAAACTTGAAGAAAACATTTCGTATTCTGAAGCAGTAAAAATCGCTATAGAGAAAATGAATATTGACAAGTCTCAACGCAATGTATTATTGTCGCATCAATTTGTAACAGGTGCTTCCGTTTGTGACAGTGAAGATTTATCAGTTGGCGGTACAGATGGAGTAAGTGCATCGGTTTATGAGGATTTTGATTATGTTGCACTTGGGCATATTCACGGACCACAAAGAGTGTCAAGAGATACAATAAGATATTCCGGAACACCACTTAAATATTCGTTTTCAGAAGTTAATCATAAGAAATCTGTTACTATTGTTAATATAGGAGAAAAAGGAAATGTAACTGTTTCAACCATTCCGCTTAATGCAAAGCGTGATTTGGTAGAGTTAAAGGGAAAATATGATGAACTTATGGATAAATCGTTTTATGATAAAAAGAATTTAGATGATTATTATCATATAACCTTGACAGATGAAAATGATGTTGTTGATGCTATTTTTAAGTTAGGTAAAATTTATAAAAACATAATGAAACTTGATTATGATAATGCCAGAACGCAGTCTATAGGAAAATTAACAGCAGTGAATGATGTAGAGCATAAACAGCCTATAGAACTTATTGATGATTTTTATAAAAAACAAAACGGTTTGGATATGGATGAAAATCAGTTATCTTATATCAATTCAATTATTGAAAAAGTTTGGGAGGAACAAAAATGAGACCAAAACAAATTACAATGTCGGCATTTGGACCATATGCGGAAAAAACTGTAATTGATATGGACAAGCTCGGAACAAAAGGTATTTATCTTATTACAGGTGATACGGGTGCAGGTAAAACAACTATTTTTGATGCTATTTCTTATGCACTGTTTGGTGAGGCAAGCGGTGATGTAAGAGATGCATCTATGTTTCGTTCAAAATATGCAGACAAAGAAACTCCTACCTTTGTTGAATTGGTATTTGAATATAACGGAAAAGAGTATAAGGTTAAACGAAATCCTGAATATATGCGTCCAAATAAAAAAGGAGACGGTGAAACCAAAGAAACAGCAAAAGCTGAAATGATATTACCGGACGGAAGTGATGTTAATAAAATAACAGAAGTAAATGAAAAAATTAAAGAATTATTAGGGGTTAATAAAAAACAGTTTTCTCAAATTTGTATGATAGCACAAGGTGATTTTAGAAAACTTCTTGATGCAGATACTAAAAGCAGAATAGAAATTTTCAGAAATATTTTTAAAACTGAAAAATTTAAGGAAATTCAAGATAATGTTGCCTGGGATACTAAAAACTTATCCGAAAAAAAAGAAGATACTAAAAAGAGTATTAATCAATATATAGATTCAATTAAGTGCGATGAAACCGATGTAAAATATCTTGAATTGCAGAAGGCACAAGCCGGAGAAATGTTAACAGAAGATACTGTTAAACTAATTGAGTCTATTATTGAAACAGATGAAAACAACAAAAAAGATGCCGATGAAAAATTAGAAAATATTGATAAAGATCTTAACGACATCAATGTGAAAATTGAAACTTTGAAAACACAAAAGGAAAACAAAAAGCAATTTGAAGAGAATGAAGAGAATTTAAAAAGTAAAAGATCTCATCTTGAACAAGCTGAAAAAGTTTTTGAATCGGAAAAAGAAAAACAAGCCGACAAAAAGAAGCTTGAAGAGAAATCTGCATTAATTAAAGATAAACTTCCTAAATTTGAAGAATTAGATCAACTCAATAGTGTTCTTTGTGAAAACACAATCCGAGCAAAAGAATTACAAGAAAAAATAACCAACGCTAAAAACGATATTGATCGATTAAAACAAGATGAAATTAATTATAAAGAAGAACTGGATTCGTTAAAAGATTGTAATGAAAAGTGCATTTTTGTAAAACGACAGCAAGAAGATTATAAAGCTAAAGCAGAAAATATAAATGAACTTAAGGATAAATTTAATGAGTATAATCATCTTGAAAAGGAACTTGAAGAAAATAAAAAAGATGTAGAATTAGCTATTAACGAGTCAACTCGGTTAATTGAAGTGTTTAATTGCAAAAATGCCTTGTTTTTGAAAGAACAGGCCGGAATAATTGCTCAGTCGTTGCAGAATAATAAGCCGTGCCCTGTTTGTGGTTCTTTGGAGCACCCTTCACCTGCCATTAAATCTGACGAAGCTCCTACTGAAGCTGATGTTAAACAAGCAAAAAAGTTTGCTGATGAAGCAACAGAAAAAGCAAACAGAATGTCGCAAGATGTAAAATCATTGGAAGGAAGAATTAAAGAACTTAAAAACAGTTTGAATCAAGACGGTAAAAAAATCATTTCAGATTTTGAACTTTTAACAGCTGAAGTTCAATTAAAAGTTGTTGAATCTGAAAATAATTCTGCATTGAGTGAAATTAAATCACAAATTGAAGAGTTAGAAAAAGCTGTTGAACGCAAAGATAAAATTGAAAAAGAACTTCCTGAAATTCAAAAGAAGATTAGTGATATTGATAAAAATCTTAGAGAATGGGAAAAAGAGCATGAAGGATGTGAAACACTAGCCGAAGAAAAATTTGAGCAAGTGAGCAAGATAAAGCAAGAACTTGAATTTGAAAGTGTGGACGTGGCTAAGAAAAAAATTAGTGAACTTAAAGCTCGAATAGATGAAATTGATGAGGCATATATAAAGGCTCAAAATGAAGTTAAAGAAACTACTGAATCAATTAAATTACTTGAAGGTGGACAAAAAACCTTAAAGACAGCACTTGAAACAATCGTTGATTATGATGAAGATGCTTTAAATTCTAAATATGAAGAACTGAATAATCAAAAAGAAGAAGTGACAAAAATTCGAGATTCAGTTAATTCAAGAATTACAAATAACAGCGATAATCTTAAGGAAATCAAATCAAAATCTGAAGAACTTATAGGGATTGAAAAAGAATACGAATGGATGAATGCTTTGTCCGAAACTTTAAACGGTAAAATCACCGGAAAAGAGCGTATTCAACTTGAAACCTATGTCCAAATGAGCTATTTTGACAAAATCATTAACAAAGCTAACCTTCGTCTTTTGACGATGACTGATAATCAGTATGAGCTTAAAAGAAGAGAGGAAAACAAAAATTCCGGTCAGGTAGGTTTGGATTTGGATGTAATAGACCATTATAATGGAACAGTAAGAAGTGTATCTTCGTTGTCCGGTGGTGAATCATTCAAAGCATCATTGTCGCTTGCACTTGGTCTTTCTGATGAAGTTCAATCGTCGGCAGGCGGTATAAAAATAGACACTATGTTTGTTGATGAAGGCTTTGGCTCTCTTGATGAGGAATCATTACAGCAAGCCTTAAAAGCTCTTATAGGATTAAGTGATGGTAACAGGTTGGTTGGAATTATATCACATGTAACTGCACTTAATGAAAGAATTGATAATAAGATTATTGTAAAAAAAGAAAGAGAACACGGCAGTAAAATTACAATAGAGGCTTAATGGAGGTACTTATATGAACATTAAAATTGATGTGGATAATCTTAGGGACGATCTCAGAGATTATTATGGCTCGGCAGTGGGATGTAATCCCACTGCTATGGCAGATGTAATAAATGTTGATTCTATGTCTGATGAGGATGTTGTAGAAAAAGCAGTAGAAAACGGATTTAATCTTTACGATTATGAAGTGTAATTAAGAGGGAGAGAAAAAGCTATGGCGTCTGCTGATATTAATACATTCTTCACTTTTAAAGGGACAAAAGAAGAATTAAAAGCGATGTTGGGTGTTGTTAAATATTATTCTGTGGATTGCAAAGAGCAATATCGTCATCATCAACCCGAAGATGGAAATTGCAGTTATTTGGATTGTGTAAGTGTTTCTTATGTAAATTCTAATTCCACAAAAGCAAGTCAAGATATTGATGAATGGTCAGAAAATCAAATAGAAACGATTTTGGATGAGTCAAACGGTACAATTTCCGGAAGAGGCAACGGTCCTTATGGTGTTTTCGATTTTATATCGGGAATCGGTATACCGGAAAAATTAGCAGAAGCTGCACCGGGTGCTTATTTTAAAGTTACAATAGAAAAAGACGGTTCTTATGAAGAGGAAACTTTGAAGGCAACATTAAAAGACGGAATTATTTATTTTGAGGATTATTATGTAGATTGTAATGATTGCGATAACAAGAGCAGATGGAAATACGACATTAAAAATCATCAAAGAATGAAGTGGAAGAAATAAAATTCATATAGCTCAAAATCACCTTTTCCGAGGATGCGGGGAAGGTGATTTTTTTGCAAAAACAACCCCCAGGGAGGGTTGCCTTGGATTTTGGGGTATGATAATATACAAGTGTATAAATCATATTTGAGGAGAAAATTATGCACATTCCTGAAAATTATCTTTCCCCGGCTACCTGTGCGGTTATGACAGCCGCTGCAATTCCTGCGTGGGGATATTCAATCAAAAAAGTATCTAAAGAAATCACAAAGGATAAAATGCCACTTCTCGGTATTTTTGCCGCTTTTTCATTCGTTGCAATGATGTTCAACATTCCTATTGTCGGCGGTTCAACCGGTCACGCAGTAGGCGGAACGCTGATTGCCATACTTTTGGGGCCGGAGGCGGCGTGCCTGTCGGTCAGCGTGACTTTGATTTTGCAGGCGCTGTTGTTCGGTGACGGCGGTATACTTGCAATAGGTGCAAACTGCTTCAATATGGCGTTTGTTTTGCCGTTTGTCGGCTACGCTGTGTATAACATTATTGCTCGCAAAATGAAAAACAAGACCGGTAAGTTCATCGGTGCGGCAGTCGGCAGTTATGTCGGCATCAACTGTGCGGCGCTTTGTGCGGCTGTTGAGTTTGGTATTCAACCGCTCCTGTTCAAATCCGCAGACGGTCAGGCGCTTTATTGTCCGTACGGACTCAATGTTTCAATCCCTGCAATGATGGCGGAACACCTCACACTTTTCGGCTTGGCAGAAGCAATTTTCACAGTTGCAATGCTTGCATTTGTAGAAAAAACTTCACCTGAAATTATGGCAAAAAAGCCAACAACCAAAAAGGGCAACACTTTCATCGGCGGACTTCTTGCGATGCTCACTCTTGCAACACCTATCGGACTTTTGGCAACAGGCACAGCCTGGGGCGAATGGGGTGCAGACGAGATGACCGACCTTGTCGGCTATGTTCCAAGCGGTCTTGAAAACGGCCCACTCTCCGCATTTGAGGCAATTTGCCCTGACTATTCAATCGGCGGTTTGCCTGATTGGGTTGGATATATTTTGTGTGCAGTAATCGGAATTGCACTTTCAACAATTCTGTTCAAACTCGCAAGCACATTTATGAAATCAAAGGTTAACTATGACTGAAAATGAAATACCGTCTTGGTTGACGGTAAACGAGGACTACACACCGCCAAAGGATAAAAGCGGATTTATCACAAAATCGCAAAAATCCGTTGTGGCGGTGATGTCAAAATTTAAAGTTAACAGAGGCTTATACAAGACGAAGGAGGCGAACACTTCCGTTCGTCTTTTTGCCATATTATTGCTAATAATTTTTACAGCATCGGCAAAAAATTACAGCTTCGTTTTATTTATGCTCGGTATAACTGCGGTGAGGATTGCTCTGCTCAAAGCAGACAAAATCAAGGCACTTTTGCATGTTTTGCTACCTGCATTGCTGATTTCAACCGTCATTCTGCTACCTGCCGTTTTTATGGGGCATTCCAAAACATTGCTGACCGTTCTCGGCAAAGTTGCCGTCAGCACAAGCCTGATTATGGTGGTCAATTTGACCGCACCGTTCAACAGCATAACGGCATCGCTAAAATCGTTTCGTGTTCCCGATGTGGTGATTTTCACCTTTGACATCACGATAAAATATATCTTCATTTTGAGCGAAATCTGCTTTGAAATGCTTGACGCACTGAAAATCCGCTCAATCGGTAAGAACGACAACAAAAAAGCATCCGCTTCGGGAATACTCGGCACGGTATTTATTAAAGCCAAGCAATCGGGCGAGGAAACTGTCAAAGCCATGGAATGTCGAGGATTCAGCGGAAAATACACGGTCACACGGCACGAAAAGTTGAAAGCGAGAGATTTTTTGTATATACTTTTTGTTGCCTGCGTGGTGGGAATATTTGTTTATTTTGAGGTGATTGCAAAATGATAAAACTTGACGATATTTGCTTTGCGTACGACAGCACTCCTGTGTTGAAGCACTTTAGCACGGAAATTGCAGACGGCGAATTTGTTGTCATCAAAGGTGACAACGGCTGTGGCAAAAGCACACTTTTGAACATCATAAACGCTCTTGAATTTGCCGAAATCGGTACTTACACCTTTGACGGCACCGTAATTGACAAAAAGGCTGTGAAAAATGAGCAATTTGCAAAAGCCTTTCACCAAAAAATCGGATATGTGTTCCAAAACACAGACGCACAGCTGTTTTGTTCAAGCGTGTACGACGAAATTGCCTTTGCTCCACGCCAAATGCAACTTGACGAGGCGGAAATTGTCAAGCGGGTTGAGGATATACTGAAACTCACGGGCACGGAACACCTCAAAGAGCGTGCACCGTTCCACCTCTCAATGGGAGAAAAGAAAAAAGTTGCCGTGGCGTCCGTGCTTGCAATGAATCCGCAAGTCCTCATTCTTGACGAACCGATGAATTTTCTCGATAAAAAATCAAGAGAGTGGCTTGTTGAATTTCTGAATCAAATGCACTCTGTCGGCAAAACAATCATAATCGTGTCGCACACCGATGATTTTGACAAAATGGCAGATAAGGTTATAAATTTATAAAGGCTTGTAAGTAGGTTAAGTGGTTGAATGAAATACAGTCATAATAAAAAACTTGTTCCAAATGCAAAAGAGTTACGAAAAAATATGACCAAAGAAGAACGACATTTATGGTACGATTATTTACGAAACAAAGACCTTAGGTTTGTTCGTCAAAAAATAATAGGTAATTATATAGTCGATTTTTATTGTGCAAAAGCAAATTTGGTGATCGAAATTGATGGTTCTCAGCATTTTGAGAAAGAAGCAATTAGATATGATACCGAACGAACAAAATATCTTGAAGAATTAGGACTTTTTGTTGTTAGAATTCCTAATAACGAAATTAACACTAATTTTGGTGGTGTTTGTGAATATTTGGATAAAATAATATTGAAATCCCTCAGTCACCTGCGGTGACAGCTCCCTTTACAAGGGAGCCTAATGGTTTTTAGCCTCCCTTGTAAAGGGAGGTGGGTGCGATTTATCGCACTCGGAGGGATTATAAAGTGCATTAATTTATGTTTTATTACATAACACAAAAAAGCTCCCGATTGGGAGCTTTTTATGTATGACATTTAATTTATCAGTCGATTTCAACAATCCAGCCTTCAGGGGCTTCGATTTCGCCCATCTGGATGCCTGTGAGTGTTTCGTAAAGCTTCTTGGTGTACGGACCCATTTCTTCCATACCTGACGGGAAGCAGATTTCCTTGCCGTGGTCAACAATCTTGCCGACAGGAGAAATAACAGCTGCGGTTCCGCAAAGACCACATTCTGCAAAATCCTTGAGTTCGTCAAAATAAACCTCTCTGTGTTCAACAGGCATATTGAGATAGTGCTCTGCAACATACATGAGTGAACGGCGAGTGATTGACGGAAGAATTGAGTTTGACTTTGGAGTTACAAGCTTGCCGTCTTTTGTGATGAAGATGAAGTTTGCACCGCCTGTTTCCTCAACCTTTGTACGAGTCTTAGGGTCAAGGTACATATTTTCATCAAATCCGCAATTGTGAGCGTCAACAATGTTGTGGAGTGACATAGCATAGTTAAGACCTGCTTTGATGTCGCCTGTTCCGTGAGGAGCGGCTCTGTCGACATCGGAAACTCTGATTGTGATTGGCTTTGCGCCACCCTTGAAGTATGGACCGACAGGAGTTGCAAAAATTCTGAATTGGAACTCATTAGCCGGTTTTACACCGATGATTGAATCATAGCCGAATACAAACGGACGAAGATAAAGTGTTGCACCCGAACCGAACGGAGGAACATATGCCTCATTTGCCTTAACTACCTTTTTAACCGCATCAATAAATTTTTCTTCAGGTACTTCAGGAATTTCGAGTCTACGGCAAGATTCCGCAAGTCTTTTTGCGTTCATATCAGGGCGGAAGCAAACAGTTCTGCCGTCCTTTGTTGTGTACGCCTTCAAGCCCTCAAATACTGTTTGAGCATATTGAAGCACGCAAGCACACTCGCTCATGGTGATGTTAGGGTCTTTTGTGAGAGCACCGTCATCCCATTTGCCGTCCTTGAACCACGAAACATATCTTTCGTCTGTCGGCATATAACCGAAGCCAAGGCTTGACCAGTCAATATCCTTTTTTGCCATTTTAAACATCTCCCTTGTTTGTTATAAATATAATTTTATTATAGCACTTTGAATAATTTTGTAAAGAGTAAATATTTTGAATTGCTGAAAAGTGTTTTTAAGTTACAGACTGTTGAGAAGGGTTCTGAATTTCGTTTTCTTGCGAACTTTGCTGTACGATTGTACCGCTTGTGAGCAAAAAACGAAAAACGCCAAAAATGCTGTAAGTTCGATACTTACAGCATTTTTAAAAACCCTCCGTCAACACTTCGTGTTGCCACCTCCACTTGCTTCAAGTGGAGGCATAATTCGGTTGATAATATTTGGCGTGCTTCAGGAGCTTTATCGACAGTCTGTTATTCGGCTGAACAAGTTATTTTGCCGTTGTGATTTGATGACACAAAGCCGATGTATGACTTGCCCTTATTGACTGAAAGAGTGTTGCCCACTGCGTCTTTCAAAACAAGTTTGCCGTCTGCAACCTCCCAAGTAATATCCGTTGCCGTGCCGTTTGAAATATACTTGCCGCTGCCTGAATTCCACTTGTAGTTGAGGTAGGTTGTGGTTGAGCCTTTGTACGGCACTGTTATGTAAGTTGATTCGGCTTTCAAGATAATGAGATTTTGGAACTTAACCTTTTTCTCCCAATCGTTTGTGCTGTACTTGCCGTCCTCTGCGTTGTAGGTGAATTTTCTTGTGTCGGTTCTGTCAGAGAACTTTACACCAACAGAAGTTGCACCGTCTGCACCGGCAGGAGCAACGGTTGAATTGAAGTGAAGTGGTGAGAAAGAGCTGTCTTTAAGCTCGGTTCTGTATCCTTTTTTCTCGATTGCTTTTTTTATCTTTTTGCCGTTGAGAATACCTCTGTGCTCGCTCGACACCTTTCTTGATGAATCACGGCTGAAAAGTTCGCCGCCCGACATACCGTCAATGTTGTTGACCTTTTCTTTTTTGATAGTTTCGTATCCGCCTGTATAGTTCTTTGTGCTGTGGCTTCCGCCCCAATGGATGAAAATTGCATCAAAAAATTTGCTGAATTTTACATAGCTTGGTCGTGCAGAACGGAGCGGACCAACCTTTTCAGGCACATCCTTGACATTTGCATAAAGCCAAAGCATACGGCTGATGCCACCCTCAACTTCGCCCTCACAGATGATATCGGGTGAAGTGATGCCCCATTGTGGTCGTGCAGGGCGGAGGTTTTCAACAACGATTGCAACAGGTCTTTTGCCGACTGCCGATTCGGAAAAACCTTCTTCGCCGGTCAACGGATTGAGCACCGGTGCTTTTGTTGTGGTTTCGGTTGCAGGCTGTATGGTTGTCGGTTCTTCATCTTGTTTTGCCGAGCAACCAAACAGTGCAACTACCATTAAAATAGCTAATAAAACTGCTGTGATTTTCTTCATTTTACATATCTCCCAAAAGTTAATATAAAATAATTTTACCACTTGGAATATACAATTTCAATCGTTAATAGGTAAAAATTCACAGCAAAATTTTGTACGGATTGAAAGGTGACGAAAATCGTTTGATTAATTGTTCGACTCCTCCACCATAGTTTGTGCAAAAACGGCATACCCCTTTTGCGGATTGCCCACAATCACATGGGTGAGAGCGCCCACAAGTTTACCGTTTTGAATAATCGGAGAGCCCGACATTCCCTGAACTATTCCGCCTGTTTTGTCGATTAACTCCCTGTCCGTTACCTTGACTATCATATTTTTTTCACGGTTGTTTTCATTGAAACCGATTCGAGTAATCTCAATTTCGTATTCCTTTGGCTGTCCGTTTTCAACAGTTGAAATCACGGTCGCCTTGCCTTTTTTCACTTCTTGAATTGATGCAACGGGGTATTCCTTTGCACAGTCCGACACTTCGGCATATGCACCGAAAATTCCGCAATCCGTGTTGGTGAGAAGTCTGCCAAGCGTTTGATTTGTGAAATCACATTCGAGCGAACCCGTTGTGCCCCTCGTGCTTTTTTCGATTTTTGAAACAGTCGCTTTGACCGCCTCTCCGTCAAGCATCGGCATAATTTCCTTTGTGTCAACATCGTTGATTTGGTGACCGAGCGCCCCGAAAATTCCGCTGCTTTTGTTGTAAAAGGTGATTGTGCCGATACCTGCGGTGGAATCACGCACCCACATTCCTGCCTTGTAACATCCCTCTCGTTCGCAGTAAATCGGGGTTACGGTGAAATTCCTGAACCTCTCGCCTCTCTTGATTTTTACATCAAAACTACTGCCGTTGTTTGCACCCAAAATTGACTGAACTTGGTCCGATGTGTACACATTTTCGCCGTCTATCGCAACAATAATGTCGCCGACTTCTATTCCTGCCGAACCTGACGGACTCTTTTTGCCCGAATCGGTTTGAACATCCTGAATACCAACAACAATTACGCCGTCCGTGTATAGTTTTATGCCAAAAACTTCACCGCTGACCATAACGGACTGCTGTGCTTTTTCGGTTACGCTGACCTCTTTGACGGGAATAACGCCAAACATTTTCAGGCTTTCCCGTCTTGGACTTGACGACTGCCTGTCCACCGCAAGGCTTGTGTCTTTTGCCGTGTAGGTGAACACCTTTGCAATGGGCGAATTGTTGCCGTCATATGTCACAACGCTGTCGGGCAGAGCAACATTTCCCCAAATGATTATGCCAAAAATCACACTGCAAACAAAAAACAAAATAACATCAAAAATTCTAATTGCTTTTTTCAAATTTAACACCTCGTTATAGTTTTGCCGAGGCAATCAAAATTCATACTTGCAACCATATATTATATGTGCTAAAATATTTTGTGTATAAATCTGACAGAAAGGTATTTTTTAATTATGAGCGGACATAATAAATGGAGCACCATCAAAAGAAAAAAAGGTGCAAATGACGCTGCAAGAGCAAAGGTATTTACAAAAATAGGAAGAGAGCTTGCCGTAGCGGTTAAAAACGGCGGTGCAGACCCAAACAATAATGCAAAACTTCGTGATGTTATCGCAAAGGCAAAGCAGAACAATGTGCCAAACGACAATATCGACAGAATGCTCAAGAAAGCCGCAGGCGACGCAGACACCACAAACTACGAAGAAATCGTATACGAGGGCTACGGTCCGTCAGGTGTTGCAGTTGTTGTTGAGGCACTTACAGACAACAGAAACAGAACTGCCGGCGAAGTAAGACATTATTTTGACAAGGCAGGCGGAAATATGGGCAACCCCGGTTCTGTAACCTTTATGTTTGAAAAACTCGGTGTAATCATCATCGAGAAAGAGGACACAGACGAGGATCAGCTTATGGAAGACGCACTCGAAGCAGGCGCTTCCGATTTCCTTACCGATGAAGAGGATATTTTTGAAATCCGCACAGAGCCAAACGATGTTGGTGCAATCCGTGATGAACTCGAAGCAAAGGGCTACACAGTTATTTCAAGTGAGGCTGCTTATGTTCCAAGCACCTACACCCGTCTTGAAAGCCAGGATGATATGAAAAAGATGGCAAAGATGATTGAAATGTTCGAGGAAAACGATGATGTTCAAAACATCTACCACAACTGGGAAAACGAAGATGAATACAACGAGGATTAATTTTATCCTTTGATAAAACTAACAAAAGACCGTAGAAATTTGATACACATCTCCTAAAGTCTGTTATTTTTGGAGGTGTGTTTTTTTTACATAAAAACAACATTTAATATAGAATTTAAAATTTCTATATAATTTTATTTAAGTATATCTAATATTACATTTAAGGAAATATTTATATATTATTCATAATAAAGTGCGGAATTGTTATTGAATTATTTTGATTGAGAAGGTATAATATCTATGATTGGATAAAAAAGGAGATGTACTAAATGGAAAAGGTATTTATTCCGTCGGGCGTATGCTCACGACAGATTACTATAGATGTAAACGAAAATGATCAGACCATCAATTCAGTCAGCTTTGTTGGCGGATGCAACGGCAACCTCAAGGGTATTGCTTCTCTCGTTAAGGGCAGAAAAATTGATGAGGTTATCGGCGACCTTAAGGGTATAGATTGCAATTTCAAGGGTACTTCCTGTCCTGACCAGCTTGCAAAGGCTCTTGAGGAAATCAAGGAAGAACTTTGATTTTGATTAATCTAAATTATAAACATATATAAGGGGATAGGTATGTTTAAATTATCAAGTAACAGACTAAAAAGAGAATTTAAAATAACGGACGGAAATTTCTACGCTTCCCAAATCAAGAATACCTATTCGGGGATGAGTTTTGTTCCTGATGGCAACGGCAACGAATTTGTTGTTCATTTTGTTGACGGAGGAGAATATTCGTCAAAAGGCTTGCCTGTTGAAAACAGCGGTTATGAGGACGATAAACTTGTTTTTAGATTTGTTGAAAGTGACGGACTTCAGGTCACCCTCAAATATTGGGTGCACAAGGACGGCAACACCGTTTGCAAGCAGATTTTTATTGACCAAACCGATGACAGAGCTGTTGATTTTATCGAGCTTGAAAATGTCGGAATAATCAATTCAAAGACACATTTTGATGTTTCGGTTGTTGAAGGCGGAGAAATTCCTGCGTTTTGGTCAATGCTCGGACAGCCTATTTATATTGACAGCTTGTTCTTTGGTTGCGAATTTCCTGCAACGGAAAACAGAATTATCCACGGTAGTGCGTCGGTCAGATATTTTGTCGGTCACGCACTCGGCAAGGGTTTCGTTTGCCCTGTAACCGTTATGGGCGGTGGCGAGGACAACACTTTGCCGTCAGTTCGCAAGGCTTTTTATGAATATATCGAATCAATCAGCGTTCCTACTTCACTTCGTTTTCAGTACAACAGCTGGTATGATTATATGAAAGACATTACCGAGCAGAACATTATGACTTCGTTTGCCGAGGTTCACAAACAGCTTCAGGCATACGGTGCTCCCGAGCTTGCGGCTTATGTTGTTGATGACGGCTGGCCAAATGTCAAGGCGGATTTCTGGTCATTCAACAAGAAGTTCCCTAACAAGCTCACAAATGTAACTGCTCTTTGCAACGAGATGGGTTCAAAGTTCGGCATGTGGCTCGGTCCTCGTGGCGGATACACCCGCCCGGATAAAATCGCAAAGCGTTATCAGCGTGCAGGCAACGGCTATCTTAATAAAGAAGCACAAGAAATTTGCGTTGCTTCATCAAAATATGTTGAAAAACTCGGCGATTTTCTTGTTGAAACCACAAACGAGTTTGATATTGATTATTGGAAACTTGACGGTTTTTGCCTGAAACCTTGCAAAAATCCAAAGCACGACCACGCAGTAGGCGGTTATAAGGATATGTATTTTGTAACCGATATGTGGCAAAAGTGGATTCAGCTTTACAATAAGCTCCGCTCTGCAAATCCAAACCTTTGGATAAATATGACTTGCTATGTTAATGTTTCACCGTGGTGGCTTCAGTGGGTTAATTCCCTTTGGGTGCAAAACAGCGGTGACATCGGCTTTGCCAAAAATCTTGAAAATCAGGCGCAGGTCAACAAGGAAATCACCTATCGTGACGGCAGATATTTTGACTGCCTTTGCAAGCGTGCACTTCAAATTCCGCTTAAAAATCTTTATAATCACGAGCCGATTTACGGCAACACCGCAAAGGTAAGTTATACCGATGAGGAGTTTGAAAGATATATTTATTGGTGCACCGTCAGAGGTCAGGCTCTCAACGAGCTTCATCTTTCGGTCAATATGATGAACGAAAGCAAGTGGCGCAGTCTTTCGTCTGCTATGAATTGGCAAAAGGCAAACTACCACATTCTTCAAAATGCACAGTTCATCGGCGGTGACCCTGTTGAAAATAATATCTACGGCTACATTTCTTGGGACGGTGACGATGGCGTAATCGCACTTCGCAACCCGACCGATGAAGAAACTTCGCTCACCCTTACTCTCAACAAACTTATGGGTGCACCGGAGAGCCTTCAAGGCGCAAGAAGATTTAATGTTTATTGCAAATCTCTTGCGGAAACAGACGAAACTTATAGCTATAACTCAAAGATGGAGCTTACCATGAAGCCGTTTGAATCTATGATTTTTAAAATTGCTAAGGAAAGATAATTATGAGCAAAAAAGTAAAAACATCAGCCGAAACCGAGGTTGAGGAGGAAGAAACCCAAAAATCCAAACTGCGTGAGTTCCTTGAATTTATCGCACCTATTGTTATTGCACTTGTTGTTGCGATGATACTCAAATATTGCATATTCGCAAATGCCGTAATTCCGACAGGTTCAATGCTTGAAACAATCCAAAAAGGCGACCGTGTTATCGCAAGCCGACTTGAATATAAGTTTAACGACCCTGAAAGATTTGACATTGCAATATTCAAATATCCTGATGACGAGAGCCAGCTTTTCGTCAAGCGTATCATCGGACTTCCGGGCGAAACAGTGGATATTGTTGACGGCACGGTTTATGTCACAGGTGCAGACGGCAAAACAATGAAACTGCGTGACGATTTTGTTGCACCTGAAAATATGGATAGATATAACGGAACATTCGTTGTGCCGGAGGACAGCTATTTTGTAATGGGCGACAACCGTGACAATTCCGTTGATTCACGATATTGGACAACAACAAATTTTGTATCTCGAGACAAGTTCGTTGGCAAAGTTATGTTCAGATATTACCCGTTCAACACCGCCGGAAAACTTGAATAGCTGTGTTTTTAAGAGTTTGAAATTATGAGCAAAAAAGGAATATCGACAACAAATGCCGAAGACAAAGAAATTAAAAAAACTAAATTAAGAGAAATATTGGAATTCCTTGCGCCTATAATTATAGCGCTTGTAGTTGCGATGATACTTAAATATTGTGTGTTTGCAAATATTCAAGTGCCTTCGGGTTCAATGCTTAACACAATTCAAGAAAATGACAGACTTATTGTTAGCCGTTTGGATTATAAGTTTGGTGACCCCGAACGGTTTGATATTGCTGTTTTTAAAAATCCGGAAGATGAAAAAATACTTTTCGTTAAGCGTATTATTGGACTTCCGGGCGAAACGGTGGATATTGTTGACGGCACGGTTTATGTCACAGGTGCAGACGGCAAAACAATGAAACTGCGTGACGATTTTGTTGCACCTGAAAATATGGATAGATATAACGGAACATTCGTTGTGCCGGAGGACAGCTATTTTGTAATGGGCGACAACCGTGACAATTCCGTAGATTCACGATATTGGACAACAACAAATTTTGTATCTCGTGACAAGTTCGTCGGCAAAGTTATGTTCAGGTATTATCCGTTCAACACCGCCGGCAAACTTGAATAGCAGAAATTTTTTTCAAAAAATTGTTGACAAATGAGTTTTGTTGTGCTAATGTTAAGTAAACCGATGAGAAAGAGTAAGTAAGTTTTTTACCGCTTTTCAGAGAGTCGCCGATGGTGGAATGGCGATAGGTAAGGGAAGAACCGAATGGGCTTTTGAGGGCGAGCCGAAATTTTAGTAGGCAAGACGGAGCAGGCACTTCGTTAACAACAGTCTGCGTATGATAGTACGTGCAAAGTGGGCACAGTATATGTGTCAAGACGGGTGGCACCGCAGGAGTTAGATTATCACTCTTGTCCCGACAGAAATGTCAGGACGAGAGTTTTTTTATTTATCAAAAGGAGATTTGCGGCAATGTTTATTTTGAAAAGACGATGGCGACAGTAAACTTTTTACATATTATTTAACAACCATCTATCACAATTTTTAACATTTAACATTGAAAGGAAATTATTATGAAAAAGTTTAAGAAAATCATCGCAATACTCACAGCAATTTCAATCATCTTTGCTTTTGCAGCTTGCAGCAAAAAGGCAACAGACAGCAAAACAGAATCAGACGCAAAGACCACTTACAAGGTAGGTATTTGCAACTATGTAGACGACGCTTCACTCAATCAAATTGTTGAGAGCATTCAGTCACAGCTCACTTCACTCGGTGAAGAAAAAAATGTAACTTTTGATGTAACCGTAGAAAACTGCAACGCAGACGCTTCGGTTATGAACCAAATCATTTCAAATTATATTTCAACAGGTGTTGACCTTATGGTAGGCGTTGCCACACCTGTTGCAGTTGCAATGCAGGCAGCAACCGAGGACAACAAAATCCCTGTTGTGTTCGCAGCAGTTTCAGACCCTGTCGGTGCAGGTTTGGTAGCAGACGATAATGCTCCGGGTGCAAATGTAACCGGCACATCCGATTACCTCAACACAGACGCAATTATGGATTTGATTTTTGCAAACAACGAAAAGGCAAACAACATCGCACTTCTTTATGATATGGGTCAGGATTCATCAAAGACACCTATCGAAAACGCAAAGAAATATCTTGAAAAGAAGGGCGTTTCATACAAGGAATACACAGGCACAAATGTAACAGAAGTTCAGCAGGCTGTTTCAACAATCATCAACGACAAGTGCGATGCAGTGTTCACTCCGACCGACAACACAATTATGACAGCAGAGCTTTCAATCTACGAAGACCTTGCAAAGGCAGGCATCCCTCACTTCACAGGCGCCGATTCATTCGCACTCAACGGTGCATTCCTCGGCTACGGTGTTGACTATGTTGCTCTCGGTCAGCAAACAGCAGATATGGTTTCCGATATTCTTGTAAACGGCAAAGACCCTGCAACATATCCTGTAAAATTTTTCGACAACGGCACAGCAACAATCAACACAGAAACTTGCTCAACTCTTGGCTACAAACTTGATGATGTAAAGACAAAGTCAAATCCGTTCTGCACAGAGATTAAGGAAATCACAACAGCAGAAAGTTTCTGATAATAGTTAATTAAACAAATTTTTGGCACCTTGCAAATCGCAGGGTGCCCATAATTCTCGATATACATATTTATATGTAATTATGTACATTGTACGGGTGAATTTATATTTTTATATGTAGGGGCGAACTGTGTTCGCCTGTGAAATTTATGAAAGACAATGGTGAAAACAATGTCAACTTTAGCTTCAATATTCGATGCCGGACAAATGCAAACCGTTTTGGAACTTGGTTTAATCAGTTCACTCACGGTGCTTGCTTTGTTCCTCAGCTACACAATGCTCAATGTCTGCGACCTCTCAACAGACGGTTGCTTCACATTCGGTGCGGCAGTCGGTGCAATCGTTGCACTCAACGGACACCCTCTTTTGTCAATTCCGCTTGCAATGCTTGCCGGAGTTGCTTCGGGATTTATCACTGCAATTTTGCAAACTGTTCTTGGCATAGACAGCTTGCTTGCCGGTATCGTAGTAAATACGGGATTATACTCAATCAACATTGCGGTTATGAAAAAGTCGTCATTGCTCAATCTTAACAGTAGTGACACCGTGTTCTCGCTCCTAAAAGCAAAACTTGAGGGCACAGCACTTGAGGGCAAGCAAACACTTATTATTGCATTTTTGGCAGTGTTTTTCGTTGTGCTTTTCTTGTCAGTTTTCCTCAAGACAAAGCTCGGACTTTCGATTCGTGCAACAGGCAACAATCCTGATATGGTCAAGTCGTCATCAATCAATCCGATTGTCACCACAATTATCGGACTTTGCATTGCAAACTCATTCACCGCACTTTCGGGTTGCTTGCTCGCACAGGCTCAAAAGCAGGCAGAAATCAACATCGGCACAGGTATGGTAACCGTTGCTCTCGCTTCACTTCTTATCGGTGGAGTATTTGTCAGACGAGGCAAAATTCCGCTTCGTGCAATCGGTGCGGTTCTCGGTGCAGTTGTGTTCCGTTTGGTGTATCAAATCGCAATCGGACTCCATATGCCTCCGTTTATGCTAAAATTCGTGTCCTCGATTATCGTAATCATCGCAATTGCAGGACCGTATCTCAAAACAAAGCTTCCTGAATATGTCAGAAAAGCAAAGGTTCGTGTAGGAAAGAAGGTGCAATAATGCTCACATTGTCAGATGTAAAAATGGTGTTTTTCAAGGGCACACCTGATGAAAAGGTTGCACTTAACAATCTTTCTCTTGAAGTAAATCAGGGCGATTTTATCACAATTATCGGCGCTAACGGTGCGGGCAAATCAACTTTGTTCAACGCTATCGCAGGAACATATCTCACCGATGAGGGCAGAATTTTGCTCGAGGGCAACGACATCACCGCTATGCCGGAACATAAGCGTGCTCGTTTTATCGGCAGACTTTTCCAAGACCCGATGAAGGGCAGTGCGCCGGGTATGAGCATTGAGGAAAATCTCGCTCTTGCAGCAGGCCACGGCGGTTGGTTCAGCACAATTTCAAAAAAAGATAAAAAGCTGTTTAGGGAAAAACTCGCTCTTTTGGGTATGGGGCTTGAAGACAGAATGAACTCACCTGTCGGACTTCTTTCGGGAGGTCAGCGTCAGGCACTCACTCTTATGATGGCAACCATCAATCCGCCAAAGATTTTGCTCCTTGATGAACACACGGCGGCTCTCGACCCCGGCACAGCAGAAAAGGTGCTCACTCTCACCAACCAAATTGTTGACGAGAACAAAATCACTTGCTTGATGATTACTCACAATATGCAGTCGGCACTCGACCTTGGCAATCGCACAATTATGATGGATAAGGGCAGAGTTGTTTATGATGTCGCAAATGAGGAGCGTTCAGGACTTACCGTTCCCGATCTTCTCGAAAAATTCAAGATTTCCGTTGGCGAAAATCTCGATAACGACCGTATGCTCTTGTCATAATTTACGGATAATAAAAATATTTTTGCACCCCTATATATTTATACCTATTATATATGGCAAAACTGTGCACATCAATATATTATGTGCCACGATTGCTTGTACAACCAAAGTATACAATATATAAGGGTGTTGCATTTTAGTAACAAAAGTAACATCAAATTTACAGAAAAAACAACTTGAAAAAAATATCAAAATAGTTCTTGACATCTGTATCAAATTATGATAGAATTCACATTACCAAATGACGGAAGCGCAAGCGACCGTTACATATAGTCGGTGTTTATTACGCTGAGGGTCCACCCGTTCCCATACCGAACACGGTAG
>OLFX01001875.1_pt1 | contig 20416 bp, 19 predicted proteins | sample 1605091 | NCBI WGS metagenome assembly OLFX01 (sample SAMEA3888906, study PRJEB22519) | human gut metagenome | biome: human gut; feature: human-associated habitat; material: faeces | place: Denmark | collected 2012 | reverse complement strand
GAGGGTAGACACCTGCGGTTTCCACCCTCTTGTGAATCACCCCTTTCCCTTGGAGGGTCTGGCGCAGATTGCCGACATGTGACCGCTGCGAAAAGGGGAACGGCAGTCGGGTTACTCTTGCGTGTCTTTCGTGAAATATTCGCAGTTCACATATAGCGTACTGCTACACATACGGTCAACTCTACGCAGAGCGCGGCATAACAGTGCCGCGCAATTTTTTGCGTGTTGTAACGGAAGGCACCTGCGAATTTATGCGTTTGGAACAATTTATCCTCGTAGGCCCTGTCTAACATAACGCGCTAACGAATTGTGCGGCACTGCTATCCCCCAGGGGACCTTCTCTTGCCCTTCGGGCAATTCACCTTGTGCCGCACTCTGCGTTGATTTAACCACATGTGTAGCAGTGCAGTATCTGACACTGCGAACAGGCTGCGAAAGACACAGAAGAAAAAATCCTCTGCCGTTCTCCGTTTCGGAGCGGTCACATGTCGGCAATCTGCGCCAGACTAACAAATAAGGGAAAGGCAGGAGTTCAAAGAGGAAGGGAAACCGTAGGTGTCCCTTCCTTTTTGCCCACCGCCGTGGGTACGGCGCTGCCCCAGCCGCGGGTGCGGCAATCTCCCGCGCTCCGCAGAGCGCAACTCCTCGCTGAATTTCAGCGAAAAACTCTCCGCCCGTTAGGGACGAACACGCTTGCGCAGTTCGAGTACCCCGTTCAGCCGGTGCTGAGAAATGCCGCCCGAATAGGGCGAACCGCTTGCGCGGTTCGTGCATCCCAGCGGGTCGGTGCCGGAATAGCCTGCGTTGCGGTTAAACCACCGCAACTTCACATAAACTACGTTTGCGTTACTCCCACATATACGGTATAATATAACCCGTTAGACAAACTTTTCCGGAATCGAGGGAAATTATGCAACAAGTGACCCGAAAAACGCTGGGTGCGGGAATCAATCTCACCTGCGTGACCACACCGAAGTTTAAGCGGGCAGTGCTGCGCGCGATGCTGGTGCTGCCGCTCGGCGGCGAGGATGCCGCGCTGCGCGCGTGTCTGCCGCAGGTTTTGCGCCGCGGCACGGCCAGGCTGAACGACATGCAGGCGTTCGGCACCGCGCTTGACGAGCTGTACGGTGCGCGTATCGAAGCCGCAGTGCGCAAGGAGGGAGAGAACCTGTGCATCGGCTTTCTGTCCGACTGTATTGATGAGGCTTATGCACCGGGAGCCGACGGTCTGACCGCCGGTGTGATCGGTCTGCTGTGCGATCTGCTGTACAACCCGTATCTGCAGGACGGCCTGTTCTGCGCCGCTTATGTAGAGGGCGAGCGCGGCAATCTGATCGACCGCATTGCTGCACTCAAAAACGATCCGCGTTCGTGGGCGCCGCGCCGGCTGAACGAGCTCATGTGCGAAAACGAGGACTACGGCAAGTCTGCGCTCGGTACGATCGAGCAGGCGGAGCGCATTGCGCCGGAAACGTTGTACGCGGCCTATCGCCGTGCGCTGAGCGAGGCGCAGGTGGAGCTGTTCTACTGCGGTACGATGATGCCGGACGAGGTGGAAGCACACTTCATGGCAACGCCGCTGGCCCAGCCGCGCGAGGGCACGCTGTATCAGCCGCACACGGTCGTGCAGGCGCGGCCTGCCGGTGATGTTCGTGAGGTCGTTGAGGATGCCGAGGTAACCCAGGGCAAGCTGTCGCTCGGCTTCCGTACCGGCGGTGCATCACTGACCGGCGGAGAACCGGCGGCGTACTGGATGTTCCAGACCATCTACGGCGGCTCGACAAGCGCGAAGCTGTTTCTCAACGTACGCGAGAAAAAGTCGCTGTGCTACTATGCAAGCGCACAGTTTGTCGCCTCTAAGGGACTAATGATCGTCAACTCCGGCATTGAGAACAGAAATTTCGAGGTCGCACGCGATGAAATCCTGCACCAGCTGGATTTGTGCCGCAAGGGCGAAATTACGGACGCAGAACTCGAAAGCGCACGCAAAACGCTGGTCAACGGCTGGCGCACCATGCTCGACGACCCGCTTACACTCGAGCGCTACTGGATGGGACAGGCGGCTGCAGGCACGCTCGTATCGCCCGAGGAGCGCATCGAGCAGGTGACCGACATCACGCGCGAGCAGGTCATTGCCGCGGCACAGAGCACCGCGCTTGACACGGTATTCTTTATGAAGGGAGCGGCAAAATGACAAAGAATTATTCCGCTCTGCACGAGAGTATGCAGACCCGCACGCTGGCAAACGGTCTGCGCATCTGCTATCTGCCCAAGAAGGGTTTCAGCAAGACCTTCGCCATTCTGGCGACCGATTTCGGTTCGGTGGACGCATCGTTCACTTTTGAGGGCAAGCGGTATGACACGCCGGCGGGCGTTGCGCACTTCCTTGAGCATAAGATGTTCGAGGATGAGGACGGCAATGCACTGCAGAAATTCGCCCGCACCGGTGCAAGTCCGAACGCGTTCACAAGCCACACCATGACGGCGTATCACTTTTCCTGCACCGACCGGTTTGAGGAGAATCTGAAGATTCTGCTTAAATTCGTGTTCACGCCGTACTTCACGGATGAAAACGTGGAGAAGGAACGCGGCATTATCAATCAGGAGATCCGCATGGTAGAGGACACACCCAATTGGGAGGTGTTCGTCGGCGCGTATGAGGGCCTGTACCGCAATCATCCGGTGCGCGTGTCCATTCCGGGCAGCGAGGAGAGCATTTCGCATATTACACCGGAGCTGCTGTACACCTGTCACCGTGCGTTTTACAGTCCGAAGAACATGGCACTCGTGGTGTGCGGCACAGCGGACTTCGAGCAGGTATGCCGCATGGCAGAGGAGATTTCACCGAAGGACGCACCCGAGATCGGTCAGCGTCATTACGGCGAGCGCCGCGCGGAAGTCCATCAGCCGGTTGTGACGCGCAAAATGCAGGTGTCGCTGCCGCAGTGCATGGTCGGCTTTAAGGACGAGCCGGTTCCGGCAGGCGAAAGCCGCCTGCGCCGCAGTCTGATCGGTGATCTGGCGGTGCGTATTCTGTGCGGCGATACCTCTCCACTGTATGCAAAGCTGTACGAGAAGCGGCTGCTCGGACGTGATTTTGATGTGGATTATTCGCTCATTCCGGATGGCGCATGCGCGATCCTCGGCGGCGAGAGCCGAGATCCGGCGGCTGTGCGCGAAGCACTTGAGCGGGAGACTGCACGGCTGGCGCAGGAGGGCATCGAGCCGAAGCTGTTCCGCCGCATGAAGAACGCGCTGTACGGCATGCGTTTGCGTATGCTGGATGTGCCCGATCTGTATGCACGGCAGGAGATCGCTTCTGTTTTTGCGGGCGAGCATTATCTGGATTTTGCCGGGCTGTTTGACACCATCCATGCGGAGAATGTGCAGGAAATGTTCCGCCGCTGGGCACAGCCGAACCGCTCGACCATGTCGGTGGTAGAGCCGAAGTAACGATAGAAAGAAGAAAGATCATGGAACACGCAATTTCATTTCCGGCGCTCGGACTGGATTTTAACATCAACCGTGTCGCCGTCAATCTGTTCGGCAAGGATATTTACTGGTATGGTATCATTATCTGCCTTGGCTTTGTGCTGGCGGCGCTGTATGTCAATCGGCGGACGAAGGAGTTCGGCGTTACGTCGGACAATCTGATGGACTGCCTGATCATCTGTGTGCCGGTCGGCATCATCTGCGCCCGTATTTACTATGTGGCATTTGAATGGGGCTATTACAGCCAGCATCCGAATGAGATCATCGCCATCTGGAAGGGCGGCATCGCAATTTACGGTGCGGTTATCGGTGTTGTGATTGCACTGGCGGTGTACAGCAGAGTTAAGAAACTGTCATTTACCAGTCTGTGTGATCTGGCGGCGTTCGGTCTGCTGATCGGTCAGTGCATCGGAAGATGGGGCAACTTTGTCAACGGTGAGGCACATGGCGGTGCAACCTCTCTGCCGTGGGGCATGAGCATTGACGGCGCCTCTCCGGTGCATCCGACCTTCCTGTATGAGTCGCTGTGGAACTTTGTCGGTTTCCTTGTGCTGCATTTCTATTCGAAGAAGCGCAAGTTCAAGGGCGAAATGGCGCTGCTGTATGTAGCGTGGTACGGTCTGGGCCGTGCGTGGATCGAGGGCCTGCGGACGGACAGCCTGTATCTCGGCCCGGTGCGCGTATCGCAGCTGCTGGCCGGCATAAGCTGCATTGCGGCGATTGTTGTGCTGGTACGGCAGTATAAACGCATCAAGGTCGAGAAGGCATTCTACGCGCCTGAGCAGGACAAGGCGGACGAGAAAAAAGGCGAATAACATTTCACGATAAAGGAGAACGACAATATGAGTGCAGTAAGAATGGACGGCAAGGCACTGTCCGCGAAGGTGCGCGGCAGCATTCTGGCAGAGACCGAAGAACTGAAAAAGCAGGGTGTAACGCCGGGTCTGGCGGTTATTATCGTCGGCAACGATCCGGCGAGCGAGATTTACGTCCGCAATAAGGAGCGCGCCTGCGAGCAGTGCGGCTTTTACAGCGAGAAGTACGCGCTTCCCGAGGAGACCACGCAGGAGGAACTGCTCGGTCTGATCGCACAGCTGAACGAGAGCCCGGCAATTTCGGGCATCCTGTGCCAGATGCCGGTGCCGAAGCATATTTCCGAGCAGGCGGTCATCGACGCCATCGATCCGAAAAAGGACGTGGACGCGTTCCATCCGGTCAATGTCGGCAAGATCATGGTCGGCAATTTTGATTTCGTGCCGTGCACGCCCGCGGGTGTCATGGAGCTGCTCGACGAGTACAAGATCGACCCGAAGGGCAAGGAGTGCGTCGTGGTCGGCCGCTCGAATATCGTCGGCAAGCCGATGAGCATGCTGCTGCTGCACCGTCACGGTACGGTTACCATCTGCCACAGCCGCACGCAGGATCTTGCAGAGGTGTGCCGCCGTGCGGATATTCTGGTAGCCGCTGTCGGCAAGGCAGGCTTTATTACGCCGGATATGGTCAAGGAGGGCGCAGTGGTGATTGACGTTGGCATCAACCGCAACGCCGAGGGCAAAGTCTGCGGCGATGTGGCGCCGGAAGTTATGGAAAAGGCCTCTTACATGACGCCGGTTCCGGGCGGCGCCGGTCCGATGACCATCACCATGCTGATGAAGAATACGCTCAAGGCGGCAAAGCTGCAGAACGGCATCCAGTAAATAAAAAACGTCCGTATCCGGGTTGACAATCCGGATACGGACGGATATACTGAAAGTAACGAAAGGTGCTGCCGGTAGACAGTCAGCCCCTAAAACTGTGGAAAGAAGTAATCGCACATGTAGGAGTGTCGGCGGTTACTTCTTTTTTGTTCCTAAAATACGCTCAATGAGTACGAGTATCACTACAAGTATTACGAGATATTCCATAGAACCACCCCCTTGCAGGGGCAAGACTTAACCGCCTACCGTGAAAGCACAGCAGCACCTTTCTTACCGTTAAGTATAGCAAAGTTCGACAGAATGTGCAATACGGTGCGGCGGTAATCAATCACAGCCTTTTTCAATTCCTCCAGATTTCGGCGGGATTGTTTTTATTTTGTAAATTAGAAAAGATTGACCTTTGTCCGGATTCATTCTATAATAAAGCTAATGAGTTAACCGCAACATACGGTTTATCACGTCAGGGGAGGACGAATACAATGGATATGAAGAAGCTTGCCGGCGATAAGGCGGCAGAGTATGTAAAGGACGGCATGGTTGTTGGTCTGGGCACCGGTTCCACTGCGTACCACATGGTAAATGCAGTAGGCGAGATGGTAAAGAACGGCCTGAAGATTCAGGCGATCCCGACCTCCAAGGCTACCGAGGCGCAGGCTCGTGAACTGGGCATTCCGCTGCTGACCATCGACGAGCTGGATCACGTTGATCTGGCAATCGACGGCGTAGATGAGATCGACCCGCAGTTCAACGCCATCAAGGGCGGCGGCGGTGCGCTGTACCGCGAGAAGGTCGTTGCATCCATGGCGAAGGAAGTTATCTGGATCATGGACGAGTCCAAGCTGGTAGACAAGATCGGCGCTTTCCATCTGCCGGTTGAGATCGCACAGTACGGCTCCAAGCAGGCGATGGAGCGCATGGCAGCTTACGGTTGGAATCCGGTTCTGCGTGTACGCGACGGCAAGACCTTCGTTACCGATAACGGCAACTTCATCGCGGATCTGCACCTCGGCGCAGGCTTTGACATTCAGGACGTTTACTCCAAGCTGACCGGCATGCTCGGCGTGCTGGAGCATGGTCTGTTCCTCAACATGTGCAAGCGCATGATCGTCGGCCACTCCAACGGTGAGGTTCAGGTCATCGAAAATCCGTCCAAGTAAGCGCAGCTGAAAGGCAGGAGAATTAATGATGGATCAGAACGATCAGAACGACCGCTTCGACAGATTCGACCGCTTTGAGCCGGACTTCAGCCGGTTCGAAAGTGCCTCGGACCGCAGTGAGCGCTCGAGCAGCCTCGACCGCAGTGAGCGTCCCGCACGCACAGGCAGACGTCAGTCGGCACGTCCGGTGCGTTCCGGCATGCGCATGGGCAAAGGCAAGCCGATGCGCAGAGCATCGGTCAAGCTGAACTACCGCATGGTGCTCTGCATTGCCGTGCTGGTACTGCTTTTGCTGACGATCATCTTCGGCGGACTGTTCAAGTCCCGCGGCAGTAAAATTGCGGACCTGAACTCGCAGATCGAAACACTGAATAAGGATAAGGACAATCTGTCCGCACAGATTGGTGCGCTGACGCAGGAGAATCAGACCCTGCAGAGCAGCATCACCGCAACGCTTCCTGCGGCTAAGACCGCAGAGACTAACAGCATCGTGGACCTGATCCCGATGCTGAACGACGGCGTTTATGTAGTACAGAGCACCGGCTCGCAGCTGCGCTACATCAGCGTTCCGAAGGGCTATCTGCAGGACAAGCTGGGCGAGTACCGCGATGACGCTTCCGGCTATGCCGCCTCCACCGGCGATGCACCGATCTGCCAGTACTATGTGCTGTTCACCGACCGCGTGATCGGTCTTGCAGAGGGCGACACCGGCTTTGTCAGCACCGACCGCAGCGCAACCGGCTCGACGAGCACGATTCCGTCCGGCTTCTATGACTTTGTTGCTTCGTTCTTCAATAACAGCAGCAATACCACGGCTTCCGGCAGCAGTTCGAGCGATAGCAGCAGCTCGGATAACAGCTCTGACAGTTCAAGCGACAGCAGTGCGTCCGACAATTCGTCTGACAGCAGCGCTTCTTCCGCATCTGCGGATGCAAACGCATAATCTGCGGAAAAATTAAAAAAATCAGAGGCATGGACTTGACAGTTCGTGCCTCTTGTGTTATGCTATTAGAAGCCGCATTGTGCATAGGCTTTTGTAAGTGTGTATCAAACGATGCACCGCCGTGCCAAGCGTGACTCTACAACGAAAGAGAGGGAAAACACATGTATGCCATTCTGAAAACTGGCGGCAAGCAGTACAAGGTATCCGAGGGCGACGTAATCTACGTTGAGAAGCTCGGCGTAGAGGACGGTGCTACCGTATCCTTTGACGAGGTTCTGGTAGTAGGCGAGGGTGATTCCATCACCGTAGGCGCTCCGTACGTTTCCGGCGCGGTTGTAACCGGCACGGTTGAGAAGACCGGCAAGGGCAAGAAGATCAACATCTTCAAGATGAAGCCGAAGAAGGGTTATCGCCGTCGTCAGGGTCATCGTCAGCCGTACACCAAGGTGACCATCGCGTCCATCAAGGCGTAAGACCGTGACCAAAGTCACTTTTTCGCTGCAGGAGGATAAAATCTTCGCGGTGGATATTCTCGGCCACGCAGGCTATGCGGAGGAAGGGGAAGACATCGTTTGCGCAGCGATCTCCAGTGCGGTTATGCTGACGCATGCGCTGCTGTATGATGTACAGCATATTCCGGTCGATACTCTCATCGAGGATGACGGAGCGCATATCCGCTTTACGCTGCCGAAAGGCGATGTGGAACGCGGACAGGATGCACTTTGTGCTCTGAAGCTGCATTTTTCCGAACTGGAACAAAACTATTCTGATTTCTTGAACGTAATGGAGGTGCAAGCAGATGCTGAAGATTAGCTTACAGTTTTTCGCTCATAAAAAGGGCGTTGGTTCGACCAAGAACGGTCGTGATTCCGAGTCCAAGCGACTGGGTGTAAAGCGTGCAGACGGTCAGACCGTACCGGCAGGCAACATCCTGGTTCGCCAGCGCGGCACCAAGATCCACCCGGGTGTGAATGTTGGCCGCGGTAAGGACGACACCCTGTTCGCAAAGGTTGAGGGCGTTGTTCGCTTCGAGCGTCTGGGTAAGGACCGCAAGCAGGTTTCCGTTTACCCGCAGTAATTATAGCGTTGCGTATAGGGGGCTTCAAAAGCCCCCTATATTCAAATTCCGGTTCCTTGCGAAACCGAAATTTGATACCCCAACGGCGCTCGACGCTATCCTTGCGCGACTTCTTGGTCGCGCTGCGTCCCAATGCGGCTGGGTCGGGGTAACAAAACATCCGGCAAAGCTGGACGTTTTGTTGCGGCACGGAGTGCCGCGATTAAATGATTGCGCCGGAGGCGCAATTCGCTGCGGCGAGCCAATGGCTCGATTTTCCGTTCGGAAAATCTGCCATGTGGTTGCAGTTTGCAAGCAAACTGGTATTTTATTGTCCCAGACTTCGTCTGGGATTTTGTTGATTTTAGATAGATATTACACCTTTGAGAAGAAAGGAGGACTACCATGTTTATTGATATTGCAAAAATCAAGATCGTATCCGGCAAGGGCGGTGACGGCAAGGTTGGTTTCCACCGCGAAAAGTATGTGGCAGCCGGCGGTCCGGACGGCGGCGACGGCGGCCGCGGCGGCTCGGTCATCTTCAAGGTGGACGACAATCTGTCCACGCTGCTTGATTTCCGCTACAAGAAAAAGTATGTTGCGGCTCCCGGTGAGCCGGGCGGCGGCAAGCGCTGCAAGGGCAAGGACGGTGCGGACCTGATCATTCGCGTACCGCGCGGCACGATCATCCGTGACCAGAAAACCGGTCAGGTCATGAAGGATATGTCCGACAGCGAGCCGTTTGTAGCAGCCAAGGGCGGCAACGGCGGTTGGGGCAACACGCATTTTGCAACGCCGACGCGTCAGGCACCGCGTTTTGCCAAGCCGGGTCTGCCGGGTGTCGAGCGCGACATTATCCTCGAGCTCAAGCTGCTGGCCGATGTTGGTCTGGTCGGCTTCCCGAATGTCGGCAAGTCCACGCTGCTGAGCATGGTCTCGGCGGCGCGCCCGAAGATTGCAAACTACCACTTCACGACTCTGGTGCCCAACCTCGGTGTGGTTTCGGTCGGTGAGGAGCAGAACTTCGTCATGGCCGACATTCCGGGCATTATCGAGGGCGCGAGCGAGGGTGCCGGTCTGGGCCACGACTTCCTACGCCACATTGATCGCTGCCGACTGCTGCTGCATCTGGTTGACGCGGCAGGCAGTGAGGGCCGCGACCCGATCGACGACATTGAGAAGATCAACGCCGAGCTTGCCGGCTACAGCGAGTTTCTGGCAGCGCGTCCGCAGATCATTGTTGCCAACAAGACCGACCTGCTGGGCGATGACCGTGAGCCGGTCGAGAAGATCCGCAAGTACGCAGAGGAGCACGGCTTCCTGTTTGCGGAGCTGTCCGCGGCGACCAACCAGGGCGTCAAGGAGCTGATGAATCTGACGTGGCACGAGCTGCAGCAGCTCCCGCCGGTATTCGTGTACGAGCCGGAGTTCGTCGAGGTCGAGGAGAAGGCCGCAACCGAGAACGACTGGACCATCGAGCGCGACGGCGACGCATACGTTGTCACCGGTGCATGGGTGGACAAGATTATGGGCTCGGTCAACATCGACGACTATGAATCCCGCCAGTATATGGATCGTATGCTCCAGTCCGCAGGCATTTACGCCAAGCTGGAGGAAATGGGCATCGAGGAGGGCGCTCCGGTCGTGATCGGAGAGTTCGAGTTCGAGTACGTTTATTAAAGCGCGAGAAAGAGGACCTTGGGGTCCTCTTTTTTTATCGTATATACAGAGTGAAGTGTGGAGAACGTAGTGGGAGTAGCATAATGCAGAATCACTAAAAAATTATATCGTCCTATGTTCAACTCGCTGAAATAGTGCTACAATTAACTCAGAATGCACAAAAAAGGAGTTGACAAACTGTGCAACAACAAAAGAACGATAAAACAACCTGCCTGTTGCTTGCGCTGACCACGATTTTCTGGGGCAGCCTGTATACGGCAAGCAAGGTACTGCTCGATGTGATTCAGCCGTTCACGCTGCTGTGCCTGCGCTACATCATCGCAGCCATTGCCATGACCATCCTGCAGCGCCTGCGCAAACCCGACCCGAACGGAAAGCCGCGCAGGATCAAGGGCGGTGACTGGAAATATATTATCATGTTCGGTCTGGGCGGCTATGTGCTGTCGATCGGTCTGCAGCAGTACGGCACCAAGCTGGCGGGCGCATCGCTGGCATCGCTCATTAACTGCATGAACCCGATCGCTATCTGCTTCTTTGCGGTGCTGCTGCTGCATGAGCGCATGACGATGAAGAAGGTCGTCTGCATTGTCAGCGCAGTTGCCGGTGCAGTCTGCATCGTCGGGGGAGACGCCGGCGGCGGTCATATCCTCGGCATAGCGCTTTCGCTCGGTTCGGTGCTGACGTGGAGCGCGCTGAGCGTGTTCATGCGCTCGTTCACGCAGAAGTATGACGCGCTGACTGTCACCACCTGCGGTATCTACGTTGCCGCCATCGCCACTGTCCCGCTGATGGTGCGCGAGCTCATCACCCACCCGGAAATGGACTTCCTGCACGCGAAGTACATCCTTGTGCTGTTTTATGTGGCGATTTTCTGCACGACCATTCCGCATTCGCTGTGGAATTACTGTCTCTCCCGTGCAGAGGCGAGCACCTGTTCTCTGTTTTACCCGATTCAGCCGCTCACCTCGATGGTGCTCGGTGTCCTGCTGCTGAACGAGCACATGACGGTCGGCTTTATTGCCGGTGCGGTGCTTATCGTGTTCGGTGTGCTGTATTCAACGCTCGGCAAAGAGAAAAACAGATGAGCCGCCTCGGCTATGCCCGATGCTGCAGGTTAAGCTGAAAAATCCTCCTGTCTTCAGAAAGAAGGCAGGAGGATTTTTGCAATCATTCAAAACGGCGAAAGAGAGATGATGATGAAGCCCAAAGGGTAAAAACGCAGGGATGCAGTTCGGACGGTGTCGGATTGCAGCCGGTTTGCTGAATTTACAATCCCAAATCCTTAAATCGCGAATACATGGACTGTACGCCGTACAGTGCCGCCACCGGATTGTGCTGCAGTACCCGGTCCTTGACGATCATAACCGTTGTCGGAACCTTGCTGTGGCGCAGAAACAGGGTATCATGTCCGACACACAGACCAATCACGATGTTGAAATCGCAGCCGTGCGCGGCAAGCGTCCTGGCCTGCATGATCGGGTTGCACATGGACTCGTGTCCGCAGCCACCGTTGAGCTTTTTCTCGTTCGGCACGCCGATCTCGGTCTTGTCCTGTGCACCGACCTTGCAGCCGACCGTGAAATATTCGATGCCTTTTGCCTTGAGAATACGGGCGAAGATGGAAGCCTCTCGCATCAGACCGACGCAGGACGCGATGCCGATCTTTTTATAACCCATGCGCTTGATGAACTCGATGGTTTCCTCGACACGGGTCAGGCGGCCGTAAAACTCGCCTTCAATGCACGCGGAGGTGCGGGCAATCAGACCCTGTTCCGGGTCGTTGCGGTAGATTTCAAGTGTTTCCTCGAGCAGTGCCTTATCTACGTTCGTCGTCAGGCAGAACGGCGGGTACTGCTCCTCGCTGGCCGAACGGCAGCCGAGTCTGCTGCAGTCCGAGCAGCTGTGTGTGCATTTCAGTTCCGACATAATCCTTTCCTCCCTGTAAAAACGATGTTATGCCTTTGCGTTTGTGTCCTGTGCGGGCTTGGTGATTTTGCCGCTGCAGCAGTCGTCCTCAGCCTCGGCTGCTGCTGCCGGCTGGAAGCTGACAGAGGAGGCATTTGTGGATTTAGTGGCGGTATCGGTGGAAGCGTCGCTCTCCGGTGCATCCGGAACATCATCGAAGAAGATATATGCATTGTCTGCGAACTTGGTCGCATCGGTGCCTTCCTTGAGCACGCCAATCTGGGTCAGCTCCTCGGCGTTCTGCTTGAGTGCGTCATAGCCGCCCTGAACCGAAGGCTTGTAGTTGTAGGTCTTGAGAATCTGTGCGCAGAAGTCCACATCGCCGGAGACATACTCCTTTTCGGTGATGATCTTTGCAGTCTCGTCCGGATTTTCCTGTACCCACTGAGATGCCTTCTGTACGGCACGGGTGAAGGCTGCTGCAGCCTTCGGGTTCTCCTCAGCCAGCTTGCTGGTGACGAATGCTGCGCAGCAGTACTCGTCCTTGTACTCGGGATCGGTTGCGGTGTCGATGAGAGCGGTCAGACCGTACTGCTCCTCTGCAATAGAAGCCGCCGGGTCGCCGAGTGCGATTGCGTCAACGGCACCGTTCTGCAGTGCCTGTGCCAGATCGTTGCGGGAGTAAACCGAGAATTCAACCTCCATGTTCTGGTCGGTCACGCCGATGCCTGCCGCGCTCAGCGAGCGCTTGGAGACAACGGTTGCCGCGTCAGCCAGACCGGGTACGCCGATCTTCTTGCCCTTGAGGTCGGCAATGCTCTTGATATCGCTGTCGCCGGGTACGAGCAGCTTGGTGCAGCCGGTGTGCAGGCCGGTGGTGAACTTGATGGGCAGGCCGTTCTCGAGCGGCTGGAGCATTTTGCCGATCAGGCCCATGCCGACATCAACCTGATCCGCGCCGATGGCCTCGGAAACGTGTGCCGCGTCAACCGTTACCTGCTCAATATCCAGACCCTCGTCCTCAAAGTAGCCGTTCTCGATCGCGATGTACATCGGTGCAGCGCAGAGGGAAGGAGAGTAGATCAGACGCAGGTGGGTTGCGCCGGAATCGGCGGAATCTGCTGTCGCGGAGGCGTCCGAATTGCTGCTTGAGCCGCCGCAGGCGGTAAGCGAGAGTGTCAGTGCAGCTGCGAGAAGTCCGCTTGTTACTCGAAATAAAATACCGTTCTTTTTCATGGTTTTCTGACCTTTCAAGGAAAATGTATAATAAAAGTGATAATAATGAATGTACGTTCTTTAATGCAATCTTAAATATAGTAGTTGGGCTCTTTGATTGTGCCGCCGTAATGGAGCTGACGAAGGATCTCCGCACGGTAGTGAAGAAAATCCTCCGAGCTGCGTGCTCTTGGGCGGGCCAACTTGATATCCAGCGTGCCGGTGATGCGTCCCGGTCGGGGTGTCATAACGACCACCTTGTCCGAAAGATACACGGCCTCATCCACATCATGCGTTACCATGATGGCGGTCATGCCGGTTTCCTTCCAGATGCGCAGGATCTCGTCCTGCATGTTCATGCGGGTGAAGGCATCGAGTGCACCGAGCGGCTCATCGAGCAGGAGCACCTTGGGCTTGCCGACGAGTGCTCTTGCGAGAGACGCGCGCTGGCACATGCCGCCGGAAAGCTGGTGCGGATACGAATGCTCGAAGCCCTTGAGGCCGACCATCTCGATAAATTCGTCTACGCGGTCCTTTTCCTGCTTGTAGATGCCACGGGCGCGCAGGCCGAACGCGATGTTATCGTAAATCGACAGCCACGGGAACAGCGTGTGCTCCTGAAACATGAAGCCGCGGTCTGCACCGGGGGCCTTGATAGGTGTGCCGTCCAGCGTCAGGCTGCCGTCGTCCATCGGAATCAGACCGGAGATCAAACGCAGCAGCGTGGACTTGCCGCAGCCGGACGGTCCGATCAGCGAAACGAACGAACCGGCGGGAATGTCGAGCGAAACATTGTCCAGCGCGGTGATGCGCTCGCCGGTGGGATTGATAAAGTGCTTGGAAACGCCCGAAATGGAGATATTTCCTACCATTTGATAACTCCTTTCTGCCATGCGAGCACGCGGTCGCGGAATTTGAACAGCAGCGTGATGAGAATGAAGAAGGTGACTGCAATGATGATCAGTCCGGCATATACGTTGGCATATGCCATCATTTCCTTCTGCCAGTTGATGTACCAGCCGATGCCGTACTTGGCACCGAGCATTTCGGCGGTGACCAGCGTGATGAACGACGAGCAGGTGCCGTTGAACAGGCCGAGGAACATATGCGGCATAGCAGCCGGAATGCCGACCTTGGCAATGCGGTAGAAGCTGCCCGCGCCAAGCGTCGAGGAGACTTCAAAGTACGAGTTGGGGATGGAAGCGATGCCGCTGCTGGTGAGCACGGTAGTCGGGAACCACACAGCCAGCGCAATCAGGAAGGCACTGGCGGAAACCGCAGTCGGGAAAGCGATGAGCACCAGCGGGATCCACGCGGTGGACGGGATCGGGCCGAGCACGCGGACGAGCGGTTGTACCCAGTAGGCGAAGGTCTTGTTGAAGCCGATGGCGATACCGGTCAGCATGCCGACAACCGCACCGCCGAGCCAGCCGAAGAACAGCAGGCGTGCGGAGTATGCAAGGCAGGTCGCGAGGAACGCGCTGTCCTCAACGAGAACGCCGAACACACGGTCGAGCGAGGGAAAGTACAGCACCGGCAGAATCGCAAACTTGGCGGTCAGAAGGTTGAGGATGTTCAGCACCAGAACCGCTCCTGCATAGAACAGTGCGCTGTACGACAGCTTATCGCGTACCTTGGTGTTGCCGAGCGATATCAGCAGGGCAATCACATACACGGCCAGTCCGATGAGCAGCGCCCATGTAAAATAACGATGTTCTGCGGCAGGATGCTGCGCGGAATCCGGCAGCAGAATATCGCAGGCGAGCGCCAGCAGAATAGAGAGAACTGGAAGTGATTTGACAAAATGCTTCACAAGGGAGAACTCCTTTCGACAAAAAATGGCAGAAGACGTATGCCTTCCGCCAGGATGGTTTATGCGCGTTATTCGCACATTCGCCAGGTCACAAGGGAACGCATACACGAGCAGCGGTGCATACACATACAGCAGCGATTCATACAGTACATTCGGCTCATGACAGGTTCTCCTTTCAATTCATATAAATCCTATCGGGTTTCGGTGATTGAAAGTATAGACTTGAATATCCTAATTGTCAATAGGAATACTGTGATTTTGGATAGTATGCCAAAAACGATTTGTCTGAAAGAGAGAATTTGTCGCTTTGCATAAAGAACCGCCGCAGCAGGATTTCTTGTGGGATCGGGTGGCTGAATCCACGCTTTTGTGCTACAATATTTACAGGTGATGGATATGATTTTTAAACCGCGTCCGCTCAGCAGAACCATGCTGGATGACGCTTCGCTTGTCCGCGATAAGCAGCACTGCCGCCGGATCGGTCCGTGCGGTGTTGGCCGCCGGGCATTATATTTGAACAGTTATTTTATTGACCGGCATTATTATGTGCCGTTTTCCGCCATTACGCGGGCATTTAAGTTTATAGAAGAAGGCACCGGCGGTGTCCGGGGTGTGCTTGCAGGCAGAGCCTGTCTGCTTGTGGAGTATGACGGCGGCATGCAGCAGGTGTGCTGTTTCAAGTACGAGGATCAGATTGACGAGCTGCTGCGCGTGCTGCACAAGATGCATCCGGAGATTCCGTGCGTCAGCGAGGAAGAGGAGGCTGAACTCGAGGTTGAGTACGAGCGCCGGAGGGCGGAAGAACGCCGACGGCCGCCGCTCAGCATGCGCGCCGAGCGGGAGATTGAGGAGTTGGAGAATGCGATCGCGTACCTCGAGCGCAAGCCCGAGCTGTACAAGCGGCTCAGTCGTGCAGCCAAACGGCGGCGCAACTACCAGAGCAGGAGCGCGGGATACCGCTGGGCGGCTACAGCGATCATGGTGCTCGGGGCGGCGGCACTGATTTACGGCGTGGTGTCGCTCGTGTGCCGCGGTTTCTCCGGCGGATATCTGCTGCTGTGTCTGCTGGCGGCAGTTTTCCTGTTTGGCGGATGGCGCCTGCTGCCGACGGCGCGCAACAACAATGCGGCTGTTCTGCGCGGGGATAAGCAGGCGCGGGTACAGATGCAGAACTATATCGACCGTTTTCCGGCATTTCCGCTGCCCGCACGGTACGCGCACCCGATCGTGCTGCGCCGTATGCAGCAGGCCATCGCGGAAGGCCATGCGTTGAACGTCATGGAGGCGCTTGAGGTCGTCAAGGCCGATCTGCAGACCATGAATGCGGATATGCAGGTCTCGCAGGAGGAATACGCCGAGATTTCTACGATCAAGCCGCTGTTTCTGAATGCGGATTATAAGTAAGAAATCCGGCCTGAGGCTTGCAAAGCTGTTGACAACGGTATGGTTTCTCCCGTATAATAAATCCAGTAAAATGAAGTCGAAAAAGAGGGGATGGACGGATATGCTGTGTAAAAACAGAACATGCGGCGTTCCGTTGAATCCAATAGGAAAACGATGAAAACCAAGGACCTTCTGCCCGCAAAAATGGCAGTCGGTCCCTTTTTTTAGGGAGGAAACTGATATGATCGAAAATTGGAATGACGTCCATATCGTACCGGAATTCAGCGATCAGGGTGTGGACTGCTACCGTCTGGCGGGCGGCAGCTTTGTCAATGAATACTACATCGTCTCGGAGGCAGAGACCCGCAAGCTGATGAACCATCCGGAGGTTGTCGGCTACGAGGTGTATGCGTCGCTCGTGACAGCTACCTCGCAGATGATGTACTACCTCAAGGAGCAGAAAAAGATCACTTCGGCGAACATTCTGTCCATTCTGCGCGGCGCACTCAACTACCCGCTCGAGGAAAGCTGCTACAAGGAGCATATCCGCGTGCATGACATCAGCTTTATGTCCAGTGAGCGCGTGTTCGGCGAGAATGATGAGATGTCGCTCGATATCAAGTACTGCAAGCTGACCATGGTGCCCAACAGCACGCTGATGATCGGCGATATCATCGCCTCGGGCGAGACGCTTGTGCAGTGCCTGCGCTATGTCACCGACTATTACCGCAAACAGGGCGCCAAGCTGCGCAACATTCTGCTGTTCACCATCGGCGGTACGCAGGGCATTGAGATTCTCGAAAAGCTGACCAAAGAAATCCGCACCTACTGGCCGGATTTTGAGGGCTTCATCACCGTGTACTACGAGGGCGTTTTCAGCTGCTACGAGGAAGGCGACAAGGGCGTTTCCGGCATCAACCGTGCGCTCATCGACTTTTACTGGAAGGGCGGCATTGTGGCGCCGGAGTTCCGTCGTCAGACGCTTTCCATGCAGAATCCGCTGTTTGAGAAGTGCACGATCTACGATGGCGGTGCACGCCGTTACGAAATCCACGAGCACATTGAAGAGGTGCTGGAATTCTGGAACGGCATTCTCGCGCGTGCCGACAAGATCGACAAGCAGGCGCTGCTGGAGGAAAAACTGGGCCATGCGCTGCCGATTTCCTATGAGGACTGGCTGAAGGACTGCCACTATGAAAAGCTGGACGCAAAGCTGACGCGCTGGCTGTATCAGCAGGAGCGCGGCTTTGCTGAGAGCCTGAAGGACGTAACGCTGGAGGAGATCGCGCATCAGCGCATTGACGAGTTCACCACGACGCTCAAAAAGTACATTCTTTGAAAACACAAAAAGGGGATAAGAATCTATGAAAAATGACAACACATCGGTTGATATCGACTTTGCGGAAGCGGCTGTGCCGCATTATGCGCGCCGCGGCATCGTAACCATGTTCATGATCATGCTGGGTTTCACCTTCTTCTCGGCCAGCATGTGGGTCGGCAAGGAGCTGGCGGACGGACTGGATTTCGGCGGCTTTATCATCTCCATGATCATCGGCGGCCTGATCCTGAGCCTGTACACCGGTCTGCTCGGTTATGTCGGCGCGGAAACCGGCATGAGCCTTGACCTGCTGGCACGCAAAGCCTTCGGTGCAAAAGGCTCGTACCTGCCGAGCGCGATGATATCGTTTACGCAGATCGGCTGGTTCGGCGTCGGTATCGCCATGTTTGCCATTCCGGTTGCAAATGAGCTGCTCGGCGGCAGCACAGCGGCTGAATGGGTGCTCGTTATCATTGCGGGTGTGTGCATGACGGCTTCGGCGTATTTCGGCATCAAATCGCTGACGCTCATCAGCTATATTGCGGTTCCGCTGGTTGCAATCCTGGGTACGGTTGCCATGGTGATGGCGGTCAAACAGGGCAACGGTACGCTGATTGATCAGTTCGCCAAGTCCAGCGGTACGCTGACCGTTGTCGGCGGCGCCGGTCTGGTTATCGGCTCGTTTGTCTCTGGCGGCACGGCAACGCCGAACTTCTCCCGCTTTGCCCGCAACGGCAAGGTTGGTGCGATCACGACCGTTATCGCGTTCTTTATCGGCAACTCGCTGATGTTTTTCTTCGGCGGTATTTCGTCGGTCTACGTCGGCGGCAATGATATTTTTGAGGTTATGATCAACCTCGGTCTGTTCTATCTGGCGATTCTGGTCCTCGGCCTCAACATCTGGACCACGAACGATAATGCACTGTATTCGGCGGGTCTGGGTCTGGCGAACATTTTCGGCCAGAGAAAGAAGCCGATGGTGCTGGTTTCCGGTATTATCGGCACCGTGCTTGCGGTCTGGCTGTACTGGAATTTCACCGGCTGGCTGAATATCCTCAACTGTACGCTGCCGCCGGTCGGCATCATTCTGGTGATGAGCTTCTTCATGGATCGTGAAAAGTACAAGGACGTTGAAGTGACTGAAAATGTCAACTGGTTTGCGGTTTCCGGCGTTGTGCTGGGCGCTGTGGTGGCAAATCTGGTCCCGTGGGGTATCGCATCCATCAACGGCATGATCGTTGCCGCTGTGTGCTATCTGGTCGGCAGCAAGGCGAAAAAGTAAGCAGAATCAAAAAATCCTCGGTTTAACCCAAGGTCAGCTGAACTTGCTGACCTTGCGGTTTGATCGGGGATTTTTTATTTTGCCGCAATACGAAAATGAGGAGAATATACAGCATGATATTGAATATACTGACGTTTATTGTATCCGTTCTTCGAGAACTGGCAGAAAAACAATGGACGACAAAGGGGTTTGCGGATTGATTACATATCAGCCGTGCGTCCGCTGTGCAGAGCAGCTGCTAACGCGAAAGAAACAGATCTGCAAACCATAATTTTCATGAATAGGAACACATTGTGCATACGGTTTTTCTACATGAATTGCACGATTTCAGTAAATACTACCACTATCGCAGCAGAAATACCGAAAATGGGAGGCGGAATTGCTATGAAAGCAACCGGAATCGTGCGCCGGATCGACGATTAGGTTATAATAGGAGCAAGGTCAAAAAGCCTTGAAAACACTGGTGTTTCGCTGATTTTGTCCAACTTCGCAAGCACTCAGAGCGCAAGCTGTTTGACCGCGGCGAGCTGCAACCGCACTTATCGAAAGGAGGACGCAGCAATAAACTTAATACAACGAAAGCCCCTGTCATGTACTGCTACATGGAGCATCAAGCTCGAAGCAGAACCATGACAGGGGCTTTTTCTATTTCAAGAACATGGAGGGAAAAATGAATCCATCAAAATACTATCAGGCGTTTGGACTTCTCATGAGGGAGGCTCCAAACCAAGATCACTATGACAGCGGTTGCGATGGCATTTGTCCGGAGTGCCGCACTTGCCGTTATCATCGCCCTTTCTGGCGGCACCAGACGTGCGTGTTTGAATACTGCCCATACTCCCCAATCTCGCTTCCCACCCGTCGGGATCGTCAGCCTTCAGAGAAGGAGCGATGATATGGGTGTCTTTCGCGTCAACAAAAACAAGAACTACACCGTCATGTCGAATGTCCATCTCCGTGATAAGGCTCTTCCGTTAAAAGCAAAAGGGTTGCTCTCTTTGATGCTGAGTCTCCCGGAGGATTGGGACTACTCCATGCGCGGCTTGGCGAAACTCAGTGCCGACGGACTGGACTCCACGAGAGCAGCCGTCAAAGCTCTTGAGCGAAGCGGGTATGTTGTCCGCCGTCAGCTCTATGACTCCCGTGGGCGTTTTTCTAACAACGAGTACACAGTATTTGAGATTCCGCAGCTCAGTTCTCCGTCATCGGACTTACCGTTGACGGGAAAGCCGTCAACGGAGAAATCGCCATCGGATGCCCCGTTATCGGAAAAGCCGTCCCAAATAAATACTGATCAAGTAATTACTCAAAAAAGAAATACTGACTTGAACAACTATCAATCCATCAATCTTGATGGGATGGACAGGATGGATGAGCGAAGCGAGTATGAAGAGATTATCAAAGAGAATCTTGATTACGACATTCTCTGTCAGGATCCGAAGTTCGATAAAGACCGCTTCCGGGAGATCATGGA
>OLFX01001862.1_pt1 | contig 20567 bp, 22 predicted proteins | sample 1605091 | NCBI WGS metagenome assembly OLFX01 (sample SAMEA3888906, study PRJEB22519) | human gut metagenome | biome: human gut; feature: human-associated habitat; material: faeces | place: Denmark | collected 2012 | reverse complement strand
GCGGCATTATCCGCATCAGGTAAAAGGGTCGAAGTTTAGGTACTTCCTCTCAGCCTGCTTTACAAGCTCCCCTGTATTTGATTGTGACTGTATTTTACACCCTTTGCGCACAAATTGCAAGAGGGGGCAAAGGCGCGCACAGCGGTGCAAAACGTTTTTCACGCAGGTTTTGGGGCGTTTCACGCAGGTTTTATTGAAAAAGAAGGTGAAATATGGTATTTTTAAGGTGGACACAGCACGGATATTGTTCTGGTCTGCACCAATGATACACGAATGGACGGTGGCCTGGGCCTTACCATTACGGGTATGCGCAATGTTACAATCACGGGAAGCAATGCAAAAGGCTCGATGCTGGTGTGGAACACCGCAGGCAGGCCCGAACCCGCAGGCGCACCCGCCTTTGCGGATGTGACCGACCCTGATATGGCCAAGGCCGCACAGTGGTGCACCGAGCAGGGCACCATGGCTGCCAAGGGCGACCGCTTTGAGCCCGAAGGCTGGACCCCGAAGTTCAAGGTGATCGAAGTGTGGAACAAGGCGTTCCCCGCAGCCTGATGCCGGCAGTGTGGATGCCGTGCTCGGTTCGGACCTTTTCCGTGAAAATGGGGCTGTTGCAAAATAGCTCTCTGAAAAAATCATGAACAAAACCCGGAACCTTTTCTCGGCCAAAACGGCTCAAAAAGGGTTCCGGGTTTTTGATGTTATGCTGTTTCCGCCTTATCCGTTCCACCCTCTGGCAGAGGGGTCCAGCATTTCGGCGGCAGAGTAAATGAGGGCGTTGCAGATGGCTGCAGCCACATTGCTGCCGCCCTTGCGGCCCATGGCGGCGATGGCAGGCACGCCGTATCGCTCGCAGGCGGCAAACAGTACTTCCTTGCTTTCCACCACATTCACAAACCCCACCGGCACGCCAATGACCAGTGCAGGCCGCAGACCGGCTTCCATTTCCTCCGCAATGGTCAAAAGGGCCGTGGGCGCATTGCCAATGGCCAGAATGGCCCCCGGGTGCTCCCGGGCAGCGCGGTGCATGGCGGCAACGGCACGGGTGGTGCCCGCCTGCTTTGCGGCTTCGGCCACAGCGGGGTCTGCCATGTAGCAGATGGCTTCACCGTTCAGTTTTTTCAGGCCCGGCTTTGTGATGCCCGCCAGCGCCATATTGGTGTCGGTAACGATGAAAGCACCCGCGTGCAGGGCCTTGACTGCGGCTTCCACCGCGCCGGGTGTAAAGCGCAGATTTTTGGCATAGTCGAAATCCGCGGTGGTGTGGATGACCCGCTTGACCACCGCAGCCGTCTCCGGCGGCGGGGTCAGGCCCAGCTCGTCCAATTCCCTTGTGATAATGGAGATGCTCGTCCGTTCAATGTCGGCGGGCAGATGATGCTGCGGTGTCATGTGTTGTCTCCTTTTTGCATTCCCATAGCGGCATAGATGGCGGGCATATCCAGTGCCGCACGCACACCATCGGCAAGCAGATCAAACTGCTGCTGACGGTACTGCTCCATGGGGATAAGCTCGGCCCCGGCCGGATCGATGCCCTTCCGTTTGCACAAAAATGCGGTCAGTTTTTCGGTCAGTTCGCCGGTGTCGAACAGGCCGTGCAGGTAGGTACCGAATACACCGTCCTGCACACAGCCCTCCGGCGTGCCGTCTGCAAGGATGCAGAACGCACTGCCCCGCACCTCGGTGCGGCCTGCGTGGATCTCGTAGCCCGTCAGCTTTGCGCCTGCAAAGGGTTCTGTGGTCACACAGGCTGCGGTCTGGGTCAGGTGCTTTTCGGTGCCGAACACCGTCGTGGTGGGCAGCAGGCCAAGGCCCCGCAGGGTGCAGGGGGTACCGCTCTCCTCCCCTGCCGGGTCGCAGAGCTGTTCGCCCAGCATCTGATAGCCGCCGCACACGCCCAGCACCGGCGTACCGGCTGCCGAAAGCCTGAGCACCGCCGCTTCCAGTCCGCTTTCCCGCAGCCAGCGCAGGTCGTCCATGGTGTTCTTGGTGCCGGGCAGGATGACGAGATCCGGTGCACCCAGCTGGCGGGTGCGCTGCACATACCGCACGCCCAGCAGCGGGTGCTGTTCCAGCGGGATAAAGTCGGTGAAGTTGGATACATGCGGCAGGCGCAGGATGGCGATATCCAGCGGCTTGACCGCAGCTTTTGTATCCAGCCGGTCGGAGAGAGAATCCTCGTCCTCGATCTCCACCCGCAGGTACGGCACTACGCCCAGCACGGGCAGGTGTGTTTTTTCTTCCAGCATGGCAAGGCCGGGCCGCAGGATCTCCACATCGCCCCGGAACTTGTTGATGATCAGGCCCCTGATGCGGGCACGCTCGTCGGCTTCCAGCAGCTCCACAGTGCCGTACAGCTGGGCGAATACGCCGCCCCGGTCGATATCGCCCGCCAGCAGCACCGGCGCATCCACCAGCTTTGCAAGGCCCATGTTGACGATATCGTCGGCTTTCAGGTTGATCTCCGCCGGGCTGCCCGCGCCTTCGATCACGATAATGTCGTTCTCGGCGGCAAGGCTGTTGTAGGCTTCCAGAATGTCCGGGATAAGGCTGCGCTTCATCCTGAAATAATCGGCGGCAGACATCTGGCCCCGGGCCTTGCCGTTCACGATCACCTGACTGCCCACATCGCTGCTGGGCTTGAGCAGGATGGGGTTCATGCGCACATCCGGCTCCACGCCTGCAGCCTGTGCCTGCACCACCTGCGCACGGCCCATCTCTGCACCGTTGCGGGTGACGAAGCTGTTCAGGGCCATGTTCTGGCTTTTGAAAGGGGCCACGCGGTAGCCATCCTGCGCAAAGATGCGGCACAGCGCCGCGCACAGCAGGCTTTTGCCCGCACCGCTCATGGTGCCCTGCACCATAATGCATTTTGCCTTGCTCATTGTGCCACCTCCGGCAGGGTTTCGGCCAGCAGTACAAGCAGCTGCCGGTTCTCGTTTTCTGTGCGCACGGCGGTGCGGTACCAGCTGGCATCAAGGCCCGGATAATTGCCGCAGCTGCGCAGTACTGCACCCTTGCGGCGCAGCGCTTCGCCCAGCGCTTCCGGCGCGCGGAACAGCAGATAGTTAGCCCGGCCCTCGATCACCCGCAGGCCCAGCGCCCGTAGGCCGTCTGCCAGCACAGGCCGCTGTGCTTCGATCAATGCACGCACCTTCGCCACATATTCCGTCTCGTCCAGCGCAGCAATGCCCGCCGCCTGTGCCAGACTGGAAACCGCCCACGGCTGGCCCGCTGCCTGCATCCGGGCAAGCAGCTCTGTATCAGAGCACAGGCAATAGCCCAGACGCACGCCTGCCATGCCGTAAAGCTTGGTGAAGGCTTTTAAAATAATCAGTTTTTTGCTGTTTTTCAGCAGATGCTTTGCCGAAAGGCCTTCGCCCTCCGGCAGAAAATCCAGAAAGCATTCGTCCACGGCCAGCACCGCACCCACGGCTTCGCATCTGCGCAGCAGCGCTTCCACAAGGGCAGGCTCTGCCAGCTGGCCGGTGGGGTTGTTGGGCTGACAGAGGAATACCATATTTGTACCCGGGTGCACCGCGTTCAGGAGATCTTTCGTCACCGCAAAATCGTTTTCTTCCCGCAAAAAATGCCGTTCCACCGTGCAGCCTGCCGTTTCAAGGGCGGTGGCGTACTCGGCGAAGGTGGGTGCCGTCACAAGGGCGGTACGGGGCTTTGCAGCCAGCGCCAGCCGGAAGATGAGGTCTGCCGCGCCGTTGCCGCACAGCAGCCATTCGGCGGGCACTCCCTCAGCCACCGCCAGTTTTTCAAGCAGGGCCCGGCACAGCGGGTCGGGGTAGCGGTCTGCCGTGGCAAGCGCTGCCGTAATGGCCTTTGCCACCCCTTCCGGCAGGCCCAGCGGGCTGACATTGGCCGAAAAATCCAGCGGGTCGCGGCCAAACTCGGCGCGGTAGCCCGCCCAGTCGCCGCCATGGGTCAATTGTTTCATGCAAGGAACCCCCGTATTGCTGCACCCCATGCCAGCGCAAAGCCGCTTGCCACATACATCATGCGGTTGGCGCGCAGGATGTCCTGCGGTTCAATGGGGCGCAGGGCATCACCGATGGTAGGCTTGGGGTAATATTCGCCAAAATAGTAAGCCGGGCCGGCCAGCTGCACGCCCAGTGCACCGGCGCAGGCGCTTTCGGTCTGGGCGCTGTTGGGGCTGGCGTGGTTGCGCCGGTCCCGCCGCCAGATGCGCCATGCGCCCTTGGCATCGTTGCCGGTAAAGGCCGCAGCGGCCACCCACAAAAGGGCGGCAATGCGGCTGGGGATGTAGTTGGAAAGGTCGTCCAGCTTCGCGGCTGCGCGGCCAAAGTAAAGATACTTCTCGTTTTTGTAGCCCAGCATGCTGTCCATGGTATTGATAGCCTTGTAGGTCAGCGCCAGCGGTGCCCCGCCGATGAGCATATACAGCAGCGGCGCAATGACGCCGTCGCTGGCATTTTCGGCCACCGTTTCCACCGCGGCCTTGGTCACGCCCTCGGCGGTCAGGTCCTGGGTGTCGCGGCCCACGATGCGGCTCACGGCTTTGCGGGCAGCGGGCAGGTCGTTCCGGACCAGCTCGTTATACACATTTGTGCTCTCCTGCGCAAGGCCCTTGGCTGCCAGCGCCTGCCCGCACCAGAACATCTGTACGGCAAGGCCCAGCCACGGGCTGAGCTTTGCCGCCGCCAGACACACAAGGCTCGTGACCAGAAAGGTGCCCACCGGCAGGCAGAACGCCGTCACGGCACCGCCCAGCAGCTCGCCCTGCGGGGTGCCGGGCAGGCGGGCGCGCAGGAATTTTTCCAGCCGGGAGATGCATCTGCCCATGAGCACCACCGGGTGCGGCAGCCACGCCGGGTCGCCGAAGAGCGCGTCCAGCACAAAACCGCCGACAACTGCCTGAAGGATCATGCCTTGCTCTCCTTTGTGTACTGGACGGTCTTCACGAGATACAGCAGATGCTTTTCCGTCCAGTCCTTTGCATCCAGCACAAAGCCGCCCGCGTTGGGCCCGCACCATGCGTAATAGTCCCTGTGGGGGACGGCAAACCGCTCCATGGCGGCCATCTGGGTGCCGCCGTGGGCCAGAATGACCAGCCGCTCTTCGCCTGCGGCAAGAGCTTTATCGATCAGCTCTGCCACGGTGCGGCAGATGCGGTCTGAAAAATCTGTCTTGCGCTCTCCGTCCGGGCAGGGGCTTTCGCAGTTGGCCTTCACCCATGCCTGATACTCGGGGTCCTTTTCCATCTCGATGAAATTGCGGCCCTCAAAGCTGCCAAAGCACATCTCTTTCAGGCCGTCCACCGGCACAAGCTTTGCCTCCGGGAACAGGATGCGCGCCGTCTGGCTGGTGCGCTGCAAGGTGGAAACATAGACCACATCGGGGTCAAAATCTGCCCGGCGCAGCTGAGCAGCGCCTTCGGGTGAGAGCGGGATATCGCGCTGGCCCTGATAACGCTTCTGGGCGTTGTATTCCGTCTGGCCATGACGCAGAAGATAGATCAGCATTGAGACAATTCTCCTTTCAAAACCGTGGGGATGCCGCAGAACATCTGCACCACGCACTCTGCCCGTGCGGCCAGCAGGCAGGCAAGCCTGCCCGCCGCCTCGCGGTCTGCGCGCTGTTTGACATCCATCGGCACAACACCGCCGCCTACCTCGGTGGCGATGAGGATATCGTATTCATGGGCAAGCTTGTCTGCCAAGGCAGGCAGGTCGGCGGCATCGGCAGCCAATACCTGCACGTCCGAAAGACGCTTGCCGGGAAGTGTTTGCGCAAAGGTGCGCTTGCCGCTGTAGAGCGGCCCGGTAATAAAGATCATAGCAGCCCTCCCCACTGGCAGGCACACAGCGCCGCCAGCATCCAGAGCTCGGCCTTTTGCAAAAACCACCCGGCAAGGTCGCCGGTGATGCCGCCGAACTGCTTCCAACTCACGGCATGGTAGCGCCAGAGCACCGCCAGCGCTGCCAGCACCAGCGCCCAGCCGCCCAGCGCCGCCATGCCCACGCACAGCACTGCGGCCAGCACCGCCAGCACCCGGCGCACCACAGTTTTGTCTGCTGCAGTGGCAAAGGTGTGTGCAAGACCGGTGTTTTTTGCCATGGGGAACGATGCCACCGCAAGGCCCGAAAGCGCCCGTTCCAGCACCAGTGCCAGAACCCACAGCACACCCACGCGGGGTGTAAAACTCACACAGGTGCACAGGGCAAAATAGGCCAGAAAATAGCTGCACAGTCGGATGACCGCAAAGGCACCGCAGTGGGGGTCTTTTAATATTTCCAGCTTCTTTTCTCGGTCGCCGTAGCTGGAAAGGGCATCGCAGGTGTCGGCATAGCCGTCCAGATGGATGCCGCCGGTGATCCATACCGGGATCAGCGCAAAGCCTGCCGCCTTGGCAAGGCCCGGCAGGGGCAGCGCGCCACACACACACCACGCCGCACCAATAACGACACCAATGAGCGGGAAGGCGCACATGGCATAACGCATATTTTTTTCGTTCCATTCGAACTGCGGCACCGGGATGGCCGAAAACATGGCAAAAGCCACCGCGATGGTCTGCAAAACGATCATTTTTCCACTCCTTTATAGTACACGGGGATGCCGCATACCACCCGCACCACCGCATCTGCCCGGGCGGCAAAGGCATTGTTCACCTGCGCCAGTGCCAGCAGATAGCGACCTGTGTCACCGGCATAATCGGCCCCGCCGCTGAACACCTCGTTGGAAACAACGATGAGGTTTTCGCACTGGGCTGCAAGGCTTTCCAGCCCGTGCAGGATGGCTTTGGCCGCGTTTTTCCCTGCTCCCGCCGGGTCGTACAGCTCGTTGGCGGCAAGGTTGCCAAGGTCTTCCAGCAAGGCGGTGCCCCGCGCAGGCAGGCGCACATTGTCCAGATGCAAGGGACACTCCACCGTTTCAAACTGCTTTGCGGCCCGCATTTTGCGGTGCTTTTCCACCCGGGCGGCACACTCGGCATCCCACACCTGCATGGTGGCAAGATAGTAGCGGGGGCCAGTGGTCCTGAGCACAAGGCTCTCGGCATATTCACTTTTGCCGCTGGCCGCGCCGCCCAGAACCAGCGTCAACATTGGGGCGTATACGGCGCAATGCCGCCCTCCGCAAAGGAGTAGCACCCGCCGTATACGGCCAGCGCCATATCCCACAGCGGGATGCTGGCCACCGCGCCGGTGCCCTCGCCCAGATGCAGCCCCGCCGTAATGATGGGTGCCTTGCCCAGTGCTTCCAGCACGATGCGCGCGGCAGGCTCTGCCGAGCAGTGGCTTGCAAACACAGCCTTTGCCGCCGCCGGACACAGCCGCACGGCGCACAGCGCGGCCACCCCGCTGATAAAGCCATCTGCCAGCACCGGCACACCGGCCAGTGCACCGCCCAGAAACACACCGCACAGGCCCGCGATATCAAAGCCACCCAGCTTGGAAAGCACATCCAGCGGGTCCTCCGGGTCCGGCTCATTGCAAAGGATGCCGCGGCAGATGGCATCCACCTTATGGGCAAGCCCTTCATCCGAGAGGCCCGCACCGCGCCCGGTCATAAGCTCCACGGGCTGGCCCAGCAGCACTGCCGCCACCGCGCTGGAGGTGGTGGTATTGCCAATGCCCATTTCACCGGTGGCGATGAGCCTGTAGCCATCCTCTGCCAGTTCCCGGGCAAGGGCAATGCCCTCCCCAACGGCCTGCACGGCCTCGGCCCGGCTCATGGCAGGGCCTTGGGTAAAATCCGCCGTGCCTGCGGCAATGCGGCAGCTGCGCATGCCGGGCACCGGTTCGCCTGCCATGCCCATATCCACGGGCAGAACATCGCAGTGGGCCGTGCGAGCCATCTGGCACACACTGGTGCGCCGCATGGCAAGGTTTTCGGCCACGGCACGGGTCACTTTCTGCCCGGTCTGGCTCACGCCCTGCGCCACCACGCCGTTATCCGCGCAGAGCACCACCACCACCCGGCGGGAAAAATCAAGCTCCGCACTGCCGGTAAGGGCGGCGGCATCCTCCAGCATGGTCTCCAGCCGGCCCAACCCGCCCAGAGGCTTTGCAAGGCTGGCCCAATGGGCGTGTGCCGCCGCGCGAGCAGCTTCGTTGGCAGGGGTGATACCCGCCAAAAGTGCATTCAGTTCCGTTTCGGTCATTTTGGTCATCCTTTTGTTTTGCTGTATCGTTCTGCCGCGCGCACAAAGCGGCCCGGCAGGGGCGTGCCCGCCCAGTATAAATGCGGGAAGCCCGCATAGAAATTCTCGTTTGCAAAGCCGCATTCCCACTGCATTTTCTCGTTTTTACGGGCCGTAAATGCAGTGCCGTTTGCGGTGGAATCCCAGTGGTGGAATTCGTGGATGGGCAGCGTTTCTCCGGCGCAGAAGAGCATACTGTCCGCCTTGGCGGTCATTTCGGCATAGCCAAAGCGCACCAGCCTTCCCACCCGGATGCCATCGCCCGGTAGAACGTCTGCCATGGGCCACACCTTACCGTCGGCATCCTCAAGGCTCCGGCCCAGATACAAAAAGCCGCCGCATTCGGCCGCTGTGGGCACGCCTGCACGGCCTGCCGGATGGAAGCCAGCATGGTTTTGTTTTCACTCAGAGTTTTGGCGTACAGCTCCGGGTAGCCGCCGGGCAGATACAGCCCGCCTATATTTTCCGGCAAAACCGCATCCTGCACCGGGCTGAAAAGCACAAGCTCCGCCCCGGCATCCCGCAGTGCGTCCAGCGTTTCGGCATAGGTAAAGCAGAACGCCTCGTCCTTTGCCACCGCAATGCGGACGGATGTGGGTGCAGCTGCTCCCGGCAAAGCTTCCGGCGCAGGCTTTTCGGTCAGCACGGCAAGGCGCTGCCAATCCAGCACCAGTGCATCGGCCAGCAGAGCGATCTTTTCCTGCAGGTCGGCAATTTCATCTGCAGTCTTCAGGCCGAGGTGTCGGCTTTCTACCGCTGCCTGCGGCAAATGGGGCAGATAGCCCAGCACCGGCAGGCCGGTCTCCCTTTCCAGCAGGGCCTTGAGCATTTTATACAGCTTTTCGGAACAATCATTGAGCAGGATGCCCGAAACATGGCTGTTTTTGCGGAAGTTCATAAGGCCCTGAATTTGCGCGGCCAGCGTCACGCTGGCCCCTCCGGGCTGCACCACCAGCAGCACCGGCAGGCCCAGCGTATCCGCCAGTTCCCAAGCGCTGGCACGGGTGGTCAGGCCCTGACCATCATAAAAGCCCATAGCGCCCTCGCACACGGCGGCACCATGCCCGGCGGCATAGCGGGCAAAAATGGCCCGCACCATATCCCTGTTGGAAAGAAACAGATCCAGATTGTGACTGTCCACCTGCAGAGCCGAGCGGTGGAACATGGGGTCGATGTAGTCCGGCCCGCTTTTGAACGCACAGGGGTCGGCCCCGCGCTTTTTCAGCGCCGCCAGCACTGCACAGGCAACAGTGGTCTTGCCGCTGCCGGAAGAAGGCGCTGCGATGAGGAATTGCATCATTTGCGTGTACCCGTAATGAGGAAGATGGGGTTATTGGCCATGAGCAGGTGCAGTCGGCCCGCCGGTTTTGTGCGGCTGACGGCGATCTGCGTTACCTCTGCGGTCAGGCCCCGGGCCGTGAGGGCGGCAATGGCAGCGCCCAGCGTTTCCAGCGCAATGGCCGAAATGCAGATGCGTGCGTTCGGATTCTTGCCGAGCACTTCATCCAGCACGGCTTCCATGCCGCCTTTGGTGCCGCCGATGAACACGGCATCCGGCGCAGGCAGGTCTGCCAGCACATCCGGTGCGCGGCCCTCGATGAGGATGAGGTTGCAAGCATGGAACTTTGCCCGGTTTTTACGGATCAGTTCACAGGCATCCGGTTCACACTCCACGGCGTAAACGCGGCCTTTGGGTGCCGCCAGCGCAAGCTCCACGCTCACACTGCCGGTGCCTGCACCCACATCCCACAGAGTGTCGGTGGGCATTACCGCCAGCTTTGCCAGCGCAGCAGCGCGCACCTCCTGCTTGGTCATGGGCACCTCGCTCCGGATGAAGCTTTCGTCCGGGAAGCCCGGCGCACGCAGCTGCGGCAGATCAAAGTTTTCCACCAGAAGCACGCTGAGTGGTGCAAAGCTCTGCCCCGCCAGCTCTGCAGCAGAGCCGTAGCGGATGGCTTCCGCCTCGGTGCCAAGGTTTTCGCCCACCACGCCGTGGGCTTCGCCCATACCGGCATCGGTCAGCTTCTGGCACAGAGAGGCGGGCGTTTCAGTGCCGCCGGTGAGGAAGAACACCGAACGGTTCATCATGCACTCGGCCACCGGGTCGCAGGCGCAGCCATGGGCCGAGACCAGCTTCCAGTCCTGCCACGGTCGGCCCAGCGCCGCTGAAAGCAGCTGGATGCTGGAAACGCCCGGATACACCCGCGCGGGGATGCCCAGCACCCGCAGCGGCGTGAGCAGACCGGACGCACCGGAGTAAAATCCGGTATCGCCGCTGTAAAGCACGGCAGCATCCTGCCCAGGGTTTTGTGCCAGCGTTTCCAGAATGTCAGCGGGCTGGTAGAGCGCGAACTGCCGGGCCGTGCAGTCTGCAGGCAGGCCCGCCAGCAGCCGCTTTGCACCGAACACAAGGCCCGCGCTGCGCACAGCCTGCTGTGCCTGCGCCGAAAGGGCTTCCCATTTTCCGCTGCCCATGCCGATCAGTGTGACCATTGCAAAATCTCCTTGCAATACGCTAAAATTTGTGTTTCCGTCTCGCCAGTTTCCGGCGGGCGGCGCAGCACCAGCTGTGCGCCGGTATCGGCAGCGGCCTGCACCTTCTCGGCAAAGCCGCCCGCTGCGCCGCCGTCCTTGGTGACGAGGTACCGGATCTGGAACTGTGTTATCAACGCCTTATTCAGCGCCAGACTGAACGGCCCCTGCATGGCAATGATATTCCGGTGCGGGACATTGGCCGCTTCACAGGCGGCAATGCCCTCCGGCGTGGGCAGGACGCGCGGGTAAAGCCGCGCCGGTTCCAGCCCGGCAAACACAGCCAGCTCCTTGGCACCGGTGGCAAGCAGGATATTGCCCTCTGTCCCGGCCAGATATTCTGCAGCCTGCGCTGCTGTTTCAAACACCGCACAGCCGGGCGGCAAGGGGCTTTGCGCACGCAGCAGGCGGCGGTATTCCACGCCCGCCTGCACCGCTGCAGCGCGGATGTTCCTGGTGGCATCCACTGCATAAGGGTGGGTGGCATCCACGCAGAGATCAGCTCCCGCCAGCAATGCCGCCATGGCATCCGGCTGCAGCCGCCCGGCGTGCACCGTGATGCCCGCCATTTCGCCCTGCTCCTCGGCACCCAGCGGCGTTGCCACGCACACCGTTACCGCAACGCCAAGCTCTGCCAGCTTTTTGGAAAAGCGACGGCCCTCGGTGGTGCCGCTGAACACGACCGCCTTCACTTACGGTACCCCCGCGGCGTGACCATCCGGCCCGAAAGGGCGCGGGTATTGCTGTTGCCGATATACACGGTGGTGAACATATCCACCGGCGTGTTTTCCAGCTCGGCCAGCGTCAGCACCCGGGCGCTCTGGCCCTCGCGGCCAATGTTGCGCACAAGGCCGCAGACGGTATCATCCGCCTTGCCGTTTGCGCGCAGGATGCGCACTGCCTTTTGCAGGTAGTCCGGCCTGCCCTTGGAGGAAGGATTATAGAGTGCAACACAGAAATCTCCCTGCGCTGCGCAGGCCAGCCGCTTTTCGATGACCTCCCACGGGGTAAGCCGGTCGGAAAGGGAGATCACGCAGAAATCGTGGGCCAGCGGCGCGCCCAGCACAGCCCCACCGCTGAGGGCGGCCGTAAGGCCGGGCACTACTTCTACGGCAACGTCCGGGTAATCCTGCGCCAGTTCCAGCACAGGGCTGGCCATACCGTAAACGCCTGCGTCGCCGCTGCACACCATCACCACGCGCCTGCCGGTATCCGCCTTTTCCAGCGCCCAGCGGCAGCGGTCGATCTCCTTGGTCATGCCGGTGGAATAATATTCCTCACATGGGAACTCCGGCTCGATCAGGTCAAGATAAAGTTTATAGCCGCAGATGGCATCTGCGTGTTCCAGAACGTTCTGGGCTTCCTGCGTCAGGTAGTAAACATCTCCGGGGCCAATGCCCACCACGTAGACTACCTTTTCCGGTTCGTCGATCTCAAATTCCATCGGGTCAAACATTCTGCCACCTCCAGTCCGGGGCATAAGGCCGCACGGCCAGTGCAAAGGTCACGCCGGTATGGGCATATTTGTGAAAAACGAGTGTCCCGCCTGCGGCCAGCACTGCCGACCGTTCACAGACATTGTCCACGCCGGTAACGCTCTGCACAAAGGCCGAAGGCGTAAAGCTGCCGGGGGCGGCACACAACTGTTCCGCTGTGAAAAACTGCGCCGGCCAGCTGTGGCTCTTACAGAAGGTCAGCAGGCCCGCCTCGTTTTGTTTTAAGTCGATGCTTGCCGCCGCCGTGATGCATTGCGGCGCAAGGCGGTTCTGGGCACAGAAAGCTGCAAAGGCTTCGGCCAGCGTTTCGGTGCTGGTGCCGCGTTTGCAGCCCACGCCCAGCACGCCGATGCGCGGCACCAGATGCAGCGCATCCCCCGCCGGGCAGAGGGTGAGGGCAAAGTCCGGGTCATCTCCCGCCGTGATCCCATCAGGCGGTGCACCCGCAATGGGCCAGTCGGATGCAAACTGCACCGTTTTGCCCGCCAGCAGTGCACCGCTGACAAGCTTGATGTGCTCCGGCTCCAGCACGGTGCAGTTCTGGTGCTTTGCCCACTCGTCCACCGCAAACACACCGTTTGCGTCGGTGGCTGTGGTGATCACCGGCACCGCACCGCACACAGCGGCAAGCGCCCGGGCAAGGTCGTTGGCACCGCCCAGGTGGCCTGAGAGGATGGGCACGGCAAAGCGGCCGCACTCGTCCAGCACCACAACGGCAGGGTCCTGTGCCTTGCTTTGGCAGTGGGGCGCAATGGCCCGCACCGCAATGCCCACAGCACCTACAAAAACAAGGGCATCGCTCCCGGCAAACTGGCGGGCCGTCCAATCGGCAAGGTGCACCTGCCCGGCTTCATGGCCGCAGCGGGTCACACTGCCGGGATATGCCGCCGCCAGTTTTTGGGCCAGTGCAAGGCCCTTTGCCGTAAAGGCCAGATAGGCGCGGGTCACTGGTCGGTTCCCTTGCGGAACTCGGTGCTAAAGGCCGGGTCGTAGAGCTTGCTGCGCTCATAATTCCGGCCCAGAAAGCCGCCTGCCACAATGAGCGCCGTTTTGGTGATGCCCGCTGCATGAACGCTTTCCGCCAGCGTACCTACGGTGCAGCGCACCGTTTTTTCTTCCGGCCATGTGGCCTTATACACCACCGCTGCCGGGGTATCCGGCGTATAGGCACCGCCTGCCAGAAGCGCCTGCTGTACTTTGTCCACAAGGCCGATGGATAGGAAAATGACCATCGTTGCCCCGTGGGCGGCAAGGCTTGTCAGCTTTTCTTTTTCCGGCACCGGGGTGCGGCCCTCCATGCGGGTGATGATGACGGTCTGGCTGACGGTGGGCAGGGTGTACTCGGCGTTCAGCGCCGCTGCCGCGCCGCAGAAGCTGGACACACCGGGGGTATCATCGTAGGGAACGCCCTCGGCGTCCAGCACATCCATCTGCTCCCGGATGGCACCGTAAAGGCAGGGGTCGCCGGTGTGCAGGCGCACGGTGATCTTACCCGCAGCTTCCATCTGCCGCATCACATCCAGCACCTGCTCCAGCGTCATTTCAGCGCTGTTATAAATGGCGCAGTCGGCCTTTGCAAGGCCCAGCAGGGCCGGGTTCACCAGACTGCCCGCATAGATGATGCAGTCGGCTTTCTGAAGCAGGGCCGCGCCCCGCCGGGTGATGAGGTCCGGTGCGCCGGGGCCTGCACCAACAAAATGTACCATAACGTTACTCCTTTACCAAAACGGTGGCAAAATAACCGGCCTGTTCCTGCGGCCGCTCAAGGGAAAGATCCGGGTAGACCCGCTCGTCCGGCAGACCGCAGTTGCACACAAGTGCGCTTTTTTTCAGCTTATCTGCCTGCTGCAGGGTATCCAATAAGACAGGCAATTGCCTGCCGGCTTTCATCAATACCTTGGTGCCGGGCATTTCCAGCACGCGGTCTGTCCAGCCGCCGGGCGCAATGGTAAGCGGCGTATCCATGCCGCCGGTCAGCGGCACATTCAGCCGCGCCGCCGCCGCACAAAAGCTGGGCACGCCTGCCGCCATGGCGGTGGCATAACCCCCGGCCTGCAAGATCTCCTGCAGGTAACCAAAGGTGGCATAGATGGAAACATCACCGATGTTCAGCATGGCAACGTCCTGCCCGGCATCCAGATACTGCCGCACCGCGGCGGCGGCTTTTTCGTGCGAAGCCACCAGCGCGGCCGGGTCACGGCTCATGGCAAAGTACAGCGGGACGATGGTCTTGCCGTCCAGCGCTTCTCCCAGCGCACTGCGGGCGATGTCCAGCGCCAGCATCTGGCCGGAAGCAGTCTGCGGCGCGGCCAGCACCGGGCACTGCCGGATGAGCCGCACAGCCTGCAGCGTCATCAGCTCCGGGTCGCCGGGGCCGACGCTGACACCGTAAAATGTACCTTTCAGTTCTGCCATTCCTGCATCAGCTCCTTTGCCGTTTTTGTCTCGCCCAGCGGGCCGTGCTGGTTGGAGAACAGCACCGCGCCCACCCGGAAAGCCCCGCCTGCCCGTCGGTCCAGATGCATCTGGATGGCGGCAAGGATGCTTTCCAGCACCGGTGCACGCAGCTGCGCGCCGTCCAGAATGTCAAGGCAGGCATCGGTGGTGGCGGCATCCATCAGGGCGGCGCACACCTCATGCGCGGCACCGCACAGCGCCGCATGGGCGCAAAACACTTCAGCGCGGCCATCCGCCGTGTGGGAGTGGGTGTTCATGACCCCTGCCGCCAGCTTGCAGAGCTTGCCCACGTGGCCTACCAGAAGCACTTCCTCAAATTTGGCCGTGGCAGCCATATCCAGCGTATCCCCGATGAAGTTGGAGGTCTTGACCACCGGGAACCGCTCGAACTGCGGCAGAGCGCTGGCCAGATAATCCAGCCCGTAGTTGCCGGGGGCCAGCACCAGCCGCCGGGGGCCGGGGGCATTTTTTGCACGCAGTGCGGCCTGATTCATTTCCAGCTGGATGGTATCCAGAATGGCCTGCTGGCTCATGGGTTCCACGATGCCGCTGGTGCCCAGAATGGAAAGCCCGCCCTCCACCCCGATGTGCGGGTTGAAGGTGCGCTTTGCCGTCTCGGCACCGCCTTCCACAGAGATGGTCACCGCAAAGCCACCAGTGTAGGCAGCATTTTCAGCTTCCCGTTCCAGCGCTTCGGCAATCATCTGGCGGGGCACATGGTTGATGGCGGCTTCGCCTACGGGCTGGTCAAGGCCGGGCTTCGTCACCCGGCCCACCCCCTCGCCGCCGTGGATGCGCACCTCTCCGGCCAGCTCCGGCCGGAGGGTCACACCGGCAATGACCGGCAGGCCGGTGGTCACGTCCACATCGTCGCCGCCGTCTTTGCGGATGGCGCACTCTGCCCCCTCGCCCGACCGGCGGCAGAAGATCGGCTCCACCTCCACCACGATGCCCTTCGGGGTGCGGAGGGCCACCGTCTCGGGGGTGCGGCCGGTGAGCAGCAACCGTGCCGCGCCCGCCGCGCCCAGCGCCGCACAGGTGCCGGTGGTATAGCCGCAGCGCAGGAGCTTCTGGCCGCTGCGGACGTAGTGCTCAAAGAGCGGGCGCTTTTCCTCCGGCGTTTTTTCTTCGCCGTAGAGGAATGCGTACTGCTCATCGGTCAGAGCATAAATTTTGCAGATGTTTTCCCGGGCAAAGGCCTTTTCCGGTGTCATGACGTCCGAGACGCCCGCCGCCGAGACGCAGACGACCTTGTCGGAAACTTTCTGTGCCAGCTCCAGCTCATGGAGGCTCAGGATGACGGCCATCTTCTTGTCACGGGCGAGGCTTTTCAGGATGGCCAGCAATTCGGCCTTGCCCTTGATGTCAAGGAAAGACGTAGGCTCGTCCAATAATATCAGCTCCGGCTGCTGGCAGATGGCCCGGGCCAGCAGGACGCGCTGGCGCTGGCCGTCGCTGATGCGGTTGAAGTCCCGGCCCGCCAGCGCCTCGGCCCCCACGAGGGCCAGCGCGGCGTAGACCTGGCGCTTATCTTCCGCCGAGAGGACACCCAGCCGCCCCGTGTAGGGGTAGCGCCCGGCGGACGCCATCTCGAAGCAGGTGGTCAGCTCGGTGCGGCGGGTGTGAGGCACCATCAGGGCCATTTTGCGGGCGCGCTCCGGGCCGGAGTAGTCCGCGAGATCTTTGCCGTCCAGCAGCACAGCGCCCCCCTGGGGGGCCAGCTGCGCTGCCAGCGTCTTGAGCAGGGTGGATTTGCCCGCGCCGTTGGGGCCGATGAGGGTGAGGATGGTCCCCTTCCCGACGCCGAGTCCGATGTGCTCCATCAGGGGCGTTTTGCCGTAGCCGATGGCAAGGTCCTCGGCGCGGCAGTAGAATTTCGGATCGCTCATTCCCGGCCCTCCTGTGTCTGGCGGCGCACCAGCAGCCAGATGACCACCGGCGCACCGAAAACCGCCGTCACCGAGCTGATGGACAGCTCAGTGGGCGCGAACAGGCTGCGGGCGATGAGGTCGCAGAGCAGGCAGAACGCTGCCCCGCCCAGACAGCAGCCCGGCAGGACATAAAGGGGCTTTGCGCTGCCCAGCAGATTCTTGACCAGATGCGGCACCGCGATGCCCACAAAGGAGATGGGGCCTGCAAAGGCCGTCACGCAGGCGGAAAGCAGGCTGGAAAGCAGCACGAGGGCCGTCGAGAAGGCCCGCACCGGTACGCCGACGCTCCTGGCGTAGCTCTCGCCCATCTGGTAGGCCGCCATGGGCTTCGAGAGCAGGAACGCCGCCGCCAGCGCAGGCAGCACCACGCAGGCCGCTGCGCCCACGTTGGCCCAGGTCATGCCGGAAAAGCTGCCCATCGACCAGTTGTGGAGATTGACGATGTTGGAGTCCTGAGCGAAAGTCACCACGATGTCGGTGACAGCCGAGCAGATGTAACCGATCATGATGCCGCAGATGACGAGGATGCTCATCCGCGGCACCCGCCGGGCCACCACCAGCACGAAGGCCATCGCCGCCATCGAGCCTGCAAAGGCGGCGATGATGAGGGTGGCCGAGCTGGTGAGCAGCCCCTGCTGTAAAAACACCACCATCGTCAGGGCCACTGCCAGCTTTGCGCCGCTGGACACGCCCATGACGAAGGGGCCGGCGATGGGGTTGGCGAAGAAGGTCTGCAGGAGGTAGCCTGCAGCCGAGAGGGCCGCGCCCAGCAGCACGACCATGACCGCCCGGGGCAGACGGAGCTGGAGCACGATGCCCACGGCCAGCACATCTTCGCCCCGGCCCAGCAGAGCCGCCGCCACCGCGCCGGGCGTCAGGGACACACTGCCCCAGAACAGGTTGAGTGCAAACAGCACCGCGACCCCCGCCGTGAGGGCGAGGTACGCGAGGCTGAGGCGGCGGGTGGTGGTCATGACAAAGCTCCTTTTATACGATGCGCTGTAAGAAACGGAGGGACGCCGGGTCGGGCGAGCCCTCGGTGAAGACGAGGTTCATATCCGAGATGAGGTCGGCCAGCTCCATGCTCTGCTGAAAGAGGCTCTGGGCCGTACACCAGCAGTCGCCGGACTGGACGGCCTTGAAATCTGCCAGCATCGGGCATTTTTCGATGAGCTGGTCACGGGTCTCCATCACGCCCTCGATGGTGCTGTTGTAGATGAGGACGTCGGCGTCTTTGGCCCGGGCGTAGAAGGTCTCCAGCGGCAGTTTGATGGTGGACTGGGCCGACGTCTCCCCCTCGAGGTCGTCGAAGATGTAGACGCCGCCGGCCATCCCCACCATCTGGGCCACATAGTCGCTGGTGCGGCGGACGGTGATGAGGTTGTTCGACGTGATGGAGAAGAAGGCCACCGTTTTTCCGGTGCTCTCCTGCCCGAGGATGGGGGCCACCTGCTCCACCTTCTGGCGGAAAATTTCCTCCGCCTGCTCGGTCCTGCCCAGCAGGATGCCGTAGAGCTTGAGCCACTCCATCCGGGCCAGCGGGCCGCTCTCGTAGCTCGAGCGCTCCACGAGGACCGGCACGCCGAACTTTTCCAGCTGCTCCTTGACCTCGGGGTCGTGGAGCACCATGGTGTTCTCGATGGCGAGGGTGCAGCCGGCGGCAAGGATGCGCTCATAGTCCGGGGCGCTGTACTTGCCTGCGTAGGCGATGCGGCCCTCCTGCATGGCCTGTTTGGCCTCTTCCACATACCAGCCCTCGGCCTTTGTGCCGGAGAGAGCGATGCTGTCCAGGGCGTCCAGATGGACGAAGAGGTCCATCACCGAGGTGGAGACGAGGTAGATGTTGTCCAGCGGCTGGCGCAGCGGGACAACATCGGCGGGCAGGTCATCCCCCTCTGCCGCGTCCTCGGGGGTCACGAGGAACCTGCCGCTGGCCGGGATATTCAGCACCACGACGTCCTCGGGCAGGTCGTCCACCTCGGCGGCCCCTTCAGGGACGACGAGGAACCGCCCGGCGTCCGGGATGTCGATCATCACATAGCCGCCCTCATAGCAGTCGGCGGAAAACTGGGTGGCATAATCCAGCGGATAGCTGTGGTCGAACACGAGGGATGCTGTATTGGCCGGGGCGGTCTTGTGCCGCCCGCAGCCCGCAAGGGTGAGGGCGGCGGCAGGCAGGGCTTTCAGGAAATTGCGGCGTTTCATCGTTACTTTGCCTCGATCAGGGATGCATAGGCGAAGGTCAGCGTATACTCGATCTCATGCGGGGTGCTCATGGCGACGGTATCGCCCACCACATCCAGCGGGGTGTCGAGAGCAGTGACGGGGATCTCGAAGGTAGAGTTGCCCTCGGTGTTGGTGGGCAGATACTTTTCGCCGTCCACCAGCATATAGTCGTAGTTGGGGCTGGACCAGACGATGGTGGCGGTCATCCTGCCGTCGGCCACGGTCAGGACAGCAGGGCTTTCCACGGTGGCACGGCCGGAGCCGCCCTCAAGGATCACGTCGCAGGTGTAGGTGCCGTCGGCAAGTGCTTCCGCCGCAGCAGGCTGGGCGTTGGCGACACGGACGGTATGGTCGTACCACTTGCCCTTGGAGCCGAGGATGGCCAGCTGAAAGTCCTCGTCCAGAGCCTCCACCGGGATGTCGAAGCCGTAGACCTCATCGGACAGGCCGTCGGAGTAGGTGACGGTGTCGGTGGTGGGCTGGAGCCAGTCGCCCTCGTGGGCCTCGGCGTCAGCGGCCATGCCGACGTAGAGGTTGACGATCTTCTTGGAGACGAGGCTGACGTGGAAGGTCATCTGACCGTCCTTCACGGTCAGGATCCCCTTGCCGTCGTTGGCCTCGTTGGCATGGAACATGGAGCTGTCGGTGTCAAAGTCGGCGGTGTAGACGCCGTCGGGCAGAGCGTCCTCTGCCGCCGGTTCGGAAGCTGCCTCGCTCACGGCGGAGGAAGCCGCAGCCTCGGAGGAAGCGGCAGAGCTGGCCGGGGTGCCGGATGCGCCGCAGCCGGTGAGAGAACCAGCCAGCACAGCGCCGGCCAGCAAAAGAGCAAATTTATGGTTCAGTTTCATGATGATATACCTCGAAGTATCTATTTTACAGAAAAGATTATAACACGCAATGGCCCGAATTCAAAGCAGGCCGAAAAAGAAATTGCCCGAAAAGGCACTCCTTTCCGGGCAATCATAAACTTATGCTCAGCCGTTCAGGGAATCGACAGCGGCCTTGGTGTGTGCGATGTAGAGCTGCTGGATGTCAGCGATCTCGCCCAGACCTGCGATCTGGCACTCGACGGAATCGAATGCACCGGAGGCCTTGAACTGGCTCATCCAGGAATCATCGTCGTCGCCCGCCATATCGTTGTTGGCATGGTCGCCTGCAACGACCATCAGGGGACGCAGGACGACCTTGGTGTAGCCGGCGGCCTTGACAGCCTCGATGACGTTCTCGCAGGCAGTCTCCTCCGGCTCACCCTCGACGGTGCCGATGAAGACGTTCTTGTAGCCCAGAGCGTTCATCTGAGCCTGCATCTGGCTGTAGCTCACCTTTGCGGTGTGAGAGGTGCCGTGGCCCATGAAAACGAAGGCGGTGCCATCCGCAGCAGCGGCGTCCACGCTGTCGAAGCCAGCGGTCTTGACGGCCTCAGCGGTGATCGCCTTGGCGACAGCCTCCTTGTCGGCGTTGATGACGGTGGCATCGCTGCCCACCTCGCCCAGCAGAGGCTCGGCGATGGCGACGGACTCGAACTTATCGCGGTAGCTGTCCACCATCTCCATCATCTCGTCGTACTCAGCGCCATGCATCAGATGGGTGGGCTGGACGACCAGATTCTTCACGCCGTTGGCAACAGCGCGCTCCAGAGCCTGCTCCATGTTGTCGATCTTCTCGCCGTCACGGGCCTGAACATGGTTGATGATGATCTGTGCGGTGAAGGCGCGGCGGACAGACCAGTCGGGGTATGCGGCCTGGATGGCG
>OLFX01001839.1_pt1 | contig 20886 bp, 20 predicted proteins | sample 1605091 | NCBI WGS metagenome assembly OLFX01 (sample SAMEA3888906, study PRJEB22519) | human gut metagenome | biome: human gut; feature: human-associated habitat; material: faeces | place: Denmark | collected 2012 | reverse complement strand
GCGTCCGGGCTTTCTCTAGAGAAAGCCTGGATCCCCGCCCGGGACCGGGCGGGAAGGACTACCCCGCAGGTTTTAACCTGCGGAGGTTCCAGAGGGGACCACCCGCCGACGGCAGAAACGGCCCGCCCGGCTCCGCCGGGCGCGGCCCACAGAAAGGAGAATCCCTATGCTGCTCTCCGCAGAGCACATTTCTTTGAACTTTGGCCTCAAGCAGCTGCTGGAGGACGTCACCCTCTACCTCAACGAGGGGGATAAAATCGGCATCATCGGCATCAACGGCACGGGGAAGAGCAGCCTCCTCCGGGTGCTGGCGGGGCAGCAGGTCCCAGACCAGGGGACGGTGTCCCTGGACCCCAACGTCCAGGTGTGCTTCCTGCCCCAAAACCCCGCCATGGTGGAGGGGGCCACGGTGCTGGAGCAGGTCTTTCACGACTTCTCCCCGGACACCCGGGCCCTGCTGGAGTACGAGGCCAAGGCCATGCTCACCCGGTTGGGGATCGCCGACTTCACCCAGCCGGTGGACACCCTCTCCGGCGGCCAGCGGAAGCGGATGGCCCTGGCCACCGTCCTCCTCCACCCAGCGGACGTGCTCATCCTGGACGAACCCACCAACCACCTGGACAGCGAGATGGTGGCCTGGCTGGAGGACCGGCTGCGGAAGTTTACCGGGGGCCTCATTATGGTCACCCACGACCGGTACTTTTTGGAGCGGGTGTGCAACCGGATCACCGAGCTCTCCCACTGCCACATCCGCCACTATGAGGCCAACTATTCCAAGTACCTGGAACTGAAAACCCAGCAGGAGGAGATGGAGCAGGCCGCCCAGCGCAAGCGCCAGTCCATCCTCCGGGTGGAGTACCAGTGGATCATGCGGGGGGCCCAGGCCCGGCGGACCAAAAACAAGGACCGCATCGCCCGGTACGAGGAACTGAAAGCCCAGGCCGCCCCGGAGACCGACGGGGCTGTGGAGATGGCCACCCTCTCCAGCCGCCTGGGCCGGAAAACGGTGGAGCTGGACCACGTGTCCAAGGCCTTCGGGGACCATGTGGTCCTCCGGGACTTCACCTACCACATCGCCCGGGACGACCGGGTGGGCATCGTGGGCCGCAACGGGGCGGGGAAGTCCACCCTATTAAACCTCATCGCTGGCAAGCTCATCCCGGATTCCGGCACCGTGGACTGGGGGGAGACGGTGCGCATCGGCTACTTCTCCCAGGAGGGGCGGGAGCTGGACCCCCGCCAGCGGGTGTACGACTTCATCCACGAGGTGGCCGGCCAGGTGAAGACCCGGGAGGGGAACTTCTCCGCTACCCAGATGATGGAGCGATTCCTCTTCCCCACCCAGCTCCAGGGCCAGCCCATCGGGAAGCTCTCCGGCGGGGAGCGGCGGCGGCTGTACCTCCTCTCCCTGTTGATGGAGGCCCCCAACATCCTGCTGCTGGACGAGCCCACCAACGACCTGGACGTCACCACCCTGGCCATTTTGGAGGAGTACCTGGAGACCTTCCCCGGGGCGGTGCTGGCGGTGTCCCATGACCGGTACTTTTTGGATAAGATGGCCCACCAGATCTTCGAGGTGGGGGAGGAAGGCCAGGTCACCCGGTACAGCGGCAACTACTCCGACTACCTGGACAAGCGCCAGGCCGCATCCGCCCCCGTCCAGGAGGAGAAGGCGGAGAAGAAACCCGCCGGCAAGCCCGCCCGGCAAAAAAAGCTGAAGTTTACCTTCAAGGAACAGCGGGAGTACGACACCATCGAGGCCGACATCGCCGCCCTGGAGGCCCGCATCGCCCAGCGGGAGGGGGAGATGTTGGCCTGCGGCAGCGACTACGGCAAGCTCCAGGACCTGACGAAGGAGCAGGAGGCCGACCAGGCCGCCCTGGAGGAGAAGATGGAGCGGTGGCTCTACCTCACGGATCTCGCCGAGCGGATCGCCGCCCAGGAGGGGTAAATGGACGCCCCGCCCGTTCGCAACCTGCACAAAGGGGCGGGGGAATGTTCGGGAAAGTTGGCCCCTTGCCGGCTGCCGCCGGTTGTGCTACACTGGCCTTGCTTGTCAGAGGACTTGCCATCCCCGGGATGGCTGAAGTGGGACGAGACCGATTTGGTTTCGCCCCGCTTTTTTTCGGCATACATTGTATGATTCACCCAAATACGAAAAAAGGCTTCCCCCAGAGGGGAAGCCTTTTTCTATGGTGTGGTTCCCAGACAGAACCCGGTGTTACAGCAGGATGATCCCCGCGTCCCGGCAGGTTTCGATGGTCTCGTCGTCCCAGGTGGACACCTGGACCTCGCCGATGTGGGCCTTGCCCAGCAGGAGCATGGACAGGCGGGACTGGCCGATGCCCCCGCCGATGGTCAGGGGGAGTTCCCCCTCCAGGAGCATCTTGTGGAAGGTCAGTTCCCGGCGGTTGTCGCAGCCGGCGGCGGTGAGCTGGCGGTCCAGGGCGGCGGGGTCCACCCGGATGCCCATGGAGGAGAGCTCAATGGTCCGGCCCAGCACGCTGTCCCACAGGAGGATGTCCCCGTTGAGGGTCCAGTCATCGTAGTCCGGGGCCCGGCCGTCGTGGGGCTGGCCGGACTTCAGGGGGGCGCCGATGCCCAGGAGGAAGGTGGTGGGGTGGTCCTTCACCCAGGCGTCCTCCCGTTCCTTGGCGGTGCGGCCGGGGAAGGCATCCTCCAGCTCCTGGGAGGTGACGAAGGAGACGTTCCGGCTCAGTTGGGGCAGCACGCACAGCTGGGGGAAGACGGACTGGAGGGTTTTCTGGGTGTCTGCCATGGCGTCCACGATGGACTGGACGGTGGCCTTCAGGTACTCCACGTTCCGGTCCCGGGGGGCGATGACCTTTTCCCAGTCCCACTGGTCCACGTAGATGGAGTGGAGGTTGTCGGGAATCTCGTCCCGGCGGATGGCGTTCATCTCGGTGACCAGCCCCTCCCCCACGGGGAAGTGGTAGTGGTAGAGGGCCATCCGCTTCCACTTGGCCAGGGAGTGGACCACCTGGGCATCCCGCCCGGCGGCGGGGATGTCGAAGGAGACGGGGCGCTCCACCCCGTTGAGGTCGTCGTTGAGGCCGGAGGCCGCCTCCACAAACAGGGGAGCGGAGACCCGGCGGAGGTGGAGGTTGCCGCAGAGGGTGTCCTCAAACACCCGGCGCAGGAGGCTGATGGCCTTCTGGGTGTCGTACAGGTTCAGCAGGGGGGCGTAGTGTTCGGGGATATAGGTCTTGGAAGGCATGGCGGGAAAACTCCTTTCGGAAAATTCAGACTCCCCTACGGGTTATCCGTGGTAGAGTTTGGAGGTCTGGTATTTGGGTTCGCTGGTCAGGCGGACGCCCAGGCGGCGGAAGCTGTCCTCGTCCCCCTCGGAGAGGATGACGGTGGTGTGGGCCTCGCACCCCCGGAGCTTTTGCAGCTGCTGCACCGCCCGTTTGGCGTTGGGGTCTGTCACGGCGCAGATGGACAGGGCCACCAGCAGCTCGTCGATGTGCAGCCGGGGATTCTTGTTGCCCAGGACGTTGACCTTTAGATCCTGGACGGGGGCAATCACCGAGGGGGCGATGAGCTGGATCTCGTCGGGGATCCCCCCCAGGTATTTCAGGGCGTTGAGGAGCAGGGCGGAGGAGCAGCCCAGCAGCTCCGAGGTTTTGCCGGTGAGGATGGTGCCGTCGGGCATCTCCATGGCGGCGGCGGGGTCGCCGGTGCGCTCGGCCACGGCCAGGGCAGGGGACACCACGGACCGGCTCAGGGGGGTCAGACCCAGCTGCTTCATGAGCAGTTCGATCTTATACACGGCGGTGCCGTCGGTCTGGCCCCGGCGGTGGCGGCACTCCTCGGCGTAGAACCGGCGGAGGATCTCCTCCTGGGAGGCCTGGCACACCACCTCATCGTCTACGATGCAGTAGCCGGCCATGTTCACCCCCATGTCGGTGGGGGACTGGTAGGGGGAGGTGCCGGAGATCCGCTCAAACATGGTTTTCAGGACGGGGAAAATCTCCACATCCCGGTTGTAGTTGACGGTGGTGACCCCGTAGGCCTCCAGGTGGAAGGGGTCGATCATATTCACGTCGTTGAGGTCGGCGGTGGCGGCCTCGTAGGCCAGGTTCACCGGGTGGCGGAGGGGGAGGTTCCAGATGGGGAAGGTCTCGTACTTGGCGTACCCCGCCTGGATGCCCCGCTTGTGCTCGTGGTAGAGCTGGCTCAGGCACACGGCCATCTTGCCGCTGCCGGGGCCGGGGGCGGTGACCACCACCAGGGAGCGGGAGGTCTCCACATATTCATTCTTACCGTACCCCTCCTCGCTGACGATGAGGGGGATGTCATAGGGGTAGCCCTCAATGGGGTAGTGGCGGTAGACCCGCAGGCCCAGGTCCTCCAGCTGGGCCTGGAAGATCTCCGCTGCAGGCTGGCCGCTGAACCGGGTGAGGACCACGCTGCCCACCTGGAACCCAAAGCCCCGGAAGGCGTCGATGAGGCGGAGGGTGTCGGTTCCATAGGTGATGCCCAGGTCGCCCCGGACTTTGCTCTTTTCCAGGTCCACGGCGGACACGGCCACCACGATTTCCACCTGGTCCTTCAGCTGGCTGAGCATCCGGATCTTGGAGTCGGGGTGGAAGCCAGGCAGCACCCGGGAGGCGTGGTTGTCGTCAAAGAGTTTTCCGCCAAACTCCAGATAGAGTTTGCCGCCGAACTGGTCAATGCGGGAGCGGATGTGTTCAGACTGCATTTCCAGGTATTTCTCGTTATCGAACCCAAGTCTTTCGATCATATTGGTGCGCTTCCTCTCATTTCTCTATACCCTCCGGCGGGTGCCGGGAAAACCGTTTGGATGGGAATAATGTACCAATTCTTGTATGAAAAGTCAACATCGTGAGAAGAATATTGTCAAACTTGCCGAGAAAATTCCTGCTTCAATTCCTGGTGACAAAAATCTTCTGTGCAAGGTGACGCATCGGCGTTCCTGGCTGCAGAGCCGTGGAAAAGGGCGGGCCGGGGGGGCGCCGGAGACATGCCCGCCAGAGCGGCGGCAGGGCCAGAAAAACCCGCCCCAGACTTGCCTGAATGGAAAAAATGTGCTATAATTTGACGTTCAGAAAAGACAGAACACGCCCAGAGACCTGTGTTATGCTTACAAAAGCCACAAGGAGCGATACAAATATGTTGGAACTGAAAGGACTGACCTATCAGGTCGGCGACAATGGAGGGCAGACGGACATCCTCCGGGGGATTGATCTGACCATCCAAGACAATGCATTCGTGGTCATCACCGGCCCCAACGGCGGGGGAAAGACCACCCTGGCCAAGACCATCATGGGCCTGGTCAAGCCCACAGGGGGACAGATCCTCTGGAACGGCACCGACATCACCGCCCTGTCCATCACGGAACGGGCCAAGCTGGGCATCAGCTATGGGTTTCAGCAGCCCCCCCGGTTCAAGGGGCTGAAGGTGCGGGACCTGCTGGAGCTGGCCTCCGGCCGGCAGAAGCTCACCCGGGACCAGTGCTGTTCCTACCTCAACCGGGTGGGGCTGTGCGCGGCAGACTATATCGACCGGGAGGTGGACACTTCCCTCTCCGGCGGCGAGGTCAAGCGCATTGAGATTGCCACCATCCTGGCCCGGCCCAGCGGCCTGCTGATCTTTGACGAGCCGGAGGCCGGCATTGACCTGTGGTCCTTCGCCAAACTCACGGAGACCTTCCGTATGCTCCAGGACCGGCGGGAGAACACCATCATCGTCATCTCCCACCAGGAGCGCATCATCGACCTGGCCGACGAGATTGTGATGATCTCCGGCGGGAAAGTGGCCCGCCACGGCCCCAAGGCGGAGATTATGCCCCACATTCTGGCCGACACCGGCGGCATGTGCAACTTCTTGCAGCCTGACCGGGAAAACTGCCGGCAGCCAAAGGAGGACTGAGCCATGGAAAACGTAGACATCCGGCTCCTGCGGGAGATTGCCGACCTGGAGACCACCCCCCAGGGGGCCTACAACATCCGCAAGAACGGGGAGCTGGCCTCCCGCAACACCACGGCCAACATTGACATCGTGTCGAAAACCGACAAGTCGGGCATTGACATCTACGTCAAGGCCGGCACCAAGCACCAGTCGGTCCACATCCCGGTGATCATCACCCAGACGGGGCTGGACGAGCTGGTGTACAACGACTTTCACATCGGCCCGGACTGCGACATCGTCATCGTGGCCGGCTGCGGCATCCACAACGAGGGCAGCCAGGAGACCAAGCACGACGGCGTGCACACCTTCTACATCGGGGAAAACTCCAAGGTCCAGTACGTGGAAAAGCACTACGGCGAAGGGGAGGGCACCGGCGAGCGGGTGATGAACCCCCAGACGGTGGTCTACCTGGAAAAGGGAGCCTCCCTGCAGATGGAGACCACCCAGCTGCGGGGGGTGGACTCCACCAAGCGCTACACCAAAGTGGTGGTGAAGGAGGACGCCGAGGCAGTGATCACCGAAAAACTCCTCACCCACGGCAAGCAGATGGCGGAGTCGGAGATGGACGTGATCCTGGCCGGCGAGGGGGCCAGCGGCCGGGTGATCTCCCGGTCGGTGGCCCAGGACACCTCCCAGCAGATCTTCTATCCCCGGATGATTGGGGACGCCGCCGGCTTTGGCCATGTCCAATGTGACTCCATCCTTATGGGGCAGGCCAAGATCCAGTCCATCCCCGCCCTGACGGCCAACCACCCCGACGCCCAGCTGATCCACGAGGCCGCCATCGGCCGCATCGCCGGGGACCAGATCCTCAAACTGATGACCCTGGGCCTGACGGAGGAGGAAGCCGAAGAGGAGATTCTCAATGGCTTTCTTGGATGAGCGGGAGGACGCCCCCACCCCGGAAAAAGAGGGGATCTACTACGTCAAGGAGGACCCAGACCTGGGAAAAATCCGGGGCCTGGACCCCTGGGCGGTGGAGAACGGCATCCACCTCATCCGCATGGAGAAGGACGCGGCCGAGGGCATCATGATGATTCGCAAGAGCAACCAGCAGCAGTACGGCACCGTCCACGGCGGCATGCTGGTGGCCTTTGCCGACACCATTGCCGGCCACAGCCTGGTGCCCCACGGCCGGGTGTGCGTCACCCAGGGGAGCACCGTGAACTTCCTGCGGCCGGCGGCGGGGGCCTACCTCTTCTGCCGGGCAACCCCGGTGCAGGTGGGGGGGCGGATCTGCGTGGTGTCCGTAGAGCAGCGCAATGACCGGGACGAACTCATCACCACCGCCCTGTTTACCTTCGCGGTGGTCAAGAAGATGGACCCCATCTCCCTGCCCCCCAAACACCCCGGGCTGACGTTTTAAGGCAGACACAAAGCAGCCGGGGCGGCGATGCCGCCCCGGCCAGTCCCCCAGAGGGGGAACGCGGTCTGCGCGTATTCCAGTTTTTAGAGATCCCAGTCCTCGAACTCGTCCTCCATCTCGCAGGCGCTGCAGGGGCAGGCGCGGCGGAGGGCCTCCTTCTTGGCCTGCAGCCGGGCAGAGACAGCGTCTACACAGCGGGTGATTCGCTCCAGATTGGCCATCACCAGGCACACCACGGCGAAGGCGGCCAGGAGCACGGCGATGAGTTTGAGGATCGTACTTGTCAATTTCATAGAAAAACCTCCCAAATACAGTTGCGCGGAAACCGTGGTCTATGGTAGTATTTTACCTGATCCCTTGGTAAAATACAATCCGCAAATCAATTTTTCCACGGATTTCTCATCGCAGGGTCTGGCGGCCCCCGCTGCCCCGGCCCGGAAAGGAACGGTAACAACGTATGCGGCTACAAAATGACAGAGGCGAGATCCAAATCAGCAGCGAGGTCTTCACCACCATCACCGGTGCCGTGGCCACCAGCTGCTTTGGCGTAAAGGGGATGGCGGCCCGGTCCAAGAAGGACGGGCTGGTCCACCTACTGCGCAACGAGTCCATGGCCAAGGGGGTCCGGGTGATCTTCGAGGCCGACGACACGGTTTCCATCGAGCTGCACATCATCGTGGACGCCGGGGTGAACCTGACTGCGGTGAGCAGCTCCATCATGAGCGAAGTCCGGTATGCCGTGGGCCAGATGACCGGCGCCCAGGTCCGGGCGGTGGACGTCTATGTGGACTCCATGCAGATTGACTGAGAAGAGGGGAGAGAAGAGGAATCATGGTACAAGCAGTTGACGGCAAGACCCTTGCGGCGATGCTGATTCACGCCTCCGCCTCTCTGGACGCGGAAAAGCAGAAGATTAACGAGCTCAACGTCTTCCCCGTGCCCGACGGGGACACGGGCACCAACATGAGCCTGACCATCGGCACCGCCGCGGCAGAGCTGCGGCAGAAGAACCCCGCCACCGTGGGGCAGGCCACGGCCCTGTGCGCCTCAGCCATGCTCCGGGGCGCCCGGGGGAATTCCGGGGTGATTTTGTCCCTGATCTTCCGGGGCTTTTCCCGGGCCATGAAGGACAAGGACACCATGGACGGCATCGACCTGGCCGACGCCATCAACGCCGGGGTCATCGCCGCTTACCGGGCGGTGATGAAGCCGGCCGAGGGCACCCTGCTCACCGTCTCCCGCCTGGCGGGGGACCGGGCCGGCCGGGCAGCCGAGGAGAACACCGCCTTTGAGTACGTCCTGGCCTCCGCCATCGACCGGGCCCGGGAGGCCCTGGCCGATACCATCCACCAGAACCCCGTGCTGAAAAAGGCCGGCGTGGTGGATGCCGGCGGCATGGGCTTTGTGGTGGTTCTGCAGGCCATGCTGGACGAGCTCCAGGGCATTCCCGCCCCCCAGAGCGGGCAGGAGGAGGCCAAGCCCCAGGAGAAGGCCGACTTCGGCGCCCTGGCGGAGGAGGAGCTCACCTTTACCTACGACACCGTGTTCATCGTCCGCCGCACCGGGGGCAAGCCCCTGGAGGAGTACCGGGCTTGGCTGGAGACCATCGGCGACAGCCTGGTCATCGGAGAGGGGGACGAGGAGTTTAAGGTCCACGTCCATACCGACGACCCGGGCCTGGCCCTCACCAAGGCCCAGGAGTACGGCACCCTGGAACTGGCCAAGATTGAGAACATGCGCACCCAGCGGGACGAGCTGGCCGCCGGCAAGCAGGCCCAGTCCACCGACGACCTGGAGGCCGTAGAGGCCGAGTTGGAGGCCATGGAGCAAGGGGACACCCCCTCCGCCCCGCCGGAGAAGAAGTATGGCTTTGTGGCGGTGGCCGCCGGAGCGGGCCTGGCCAAGGTGTTCTTTGACCTGGGGGCCGACGGGGTCATCAGCGGCGGCCAGACCATGAACCCCTCCACCGAGGACATCCTCAAGCAGATCCGCAAGACCCCGGCGGAGATTGTCTATGTCCTGCCCAACAACAAGAACATCATCATGGCCGCCCAGCAGTGCGTGGACCTGGTGGAGGACAAGAAGGTCATCGTCCTCCAGGCCAAGACGGTGCCCCAGGGCATCTCCGCCATGATCGCCATGGACCCCGACGGGGAGGAGGCGGACAACACCGCCGCCATGGAGGCGGCCATGGCAGGGGTGACCACCATGGAGGTCACCTACGCCGCCCGGGACTCCGAGTTCGACGGCACCGCCATCCACGCCGGAGATTACCTGCTGCTGGTGGACAACCAGCTCTTCGGCACCGAGAAGAATTTGGACGCGGCCCTGGACAAGCTGGCCCAGGAGAGCGCCCAGCGGGGAGGGGAGTTCATCAGCATCTTCTATGGCGAGGGCGTGCAGGCCGGGGAGGCTGAGGGCGCCCAGGCCAAGTTTGAGGCGGCCTGCCCCGAGGCGGAGATCACCACCCTGGAAGGCGGCCAGCCGGTGTACCATTACCTGATCTCCGTAGAATAAATCCCCCAGGGGACCCCGTTCAGACCCAAAGAAAGGGCTGCGTCTCAGCAGCCCTTTCTTTTTTTGTGTTGGTATTTCTCCTTGGTGGCTTTGCCCCCTCGTATGTGCCGCTCCGCTTTGTTCCGGTCCAGGACCTCTTTCACCTGGAGGTAGAGGGAACGGTTGAAAAGGGGCAGCCGCTGGGACAGGTCCTTGTGCACCGTCGACTTGCTGATGCCGAACTGCTTTGCCGCGGCTCGGACGGTTGCCTGGTGTTCCAGGATGTACAGGGCCAGGTCGCAGGCGCGCTCTTCCATATCAGTCCGCAAGTTCTACCACTCCCCACGTTGTCCGTGTCACCACTGTATGCGGGGCGGGGGGAGAATAGACCATCCCCCGCTGCCGGCGGCCTGCCGGAGCGGGGGACGGGGGATCAGGATTCCATGTGGCGGCCCAGGAAACCTGCGATGGCCTGGGCCAGCTCATGCTCGGACTCGGCCACCTCCAGGTGGTCCTTTTCACAGAGAAAGGCCACGCAGCCCAGCACGTCCCCCTGGGTCAGAATGGGGGCGGCGGTGGAGAGGACATACCGGTCGGTGTAGTCGCTGACCGGCAGGGGGGGCTGGCCGGGCTGATGCTGGTAGAGCTGGCGGCCCTCCATGATCTGGGCCAGGGCGGGGGAGATGCTCTTGTCGGTGAGCTCCCGCCGGCCGCCGCCGGCCACGGACAGGCAGACGTCCCGGTCGGTGATGGTGACCATCTTGCCGGTGGTCTTGTAGAGGGACTCGCACAGCTGGGCGGAGAAGTCCCCCAGCCCGCCCATGAGGGAGTATTTCTTAAACACCACACCGTCCCCGTTGGTGAAGATCTCCAGGGGGTCCCCGTTGCTGACAACATTGACAGTAAAGACCTTGTCCGCATGGGAAGGGGCGGACTGGATGAGGGGTAAGGATGAGATATCTTTACTGTCCAAGGGAAAATTTTCACGGCCCTCCTCTGGATGGATCAGAGCGTCCACATCACTTTTCAGGGACACATCCAGGTGATCCTCGTAGACGGTGATGCGCTGGACAATGAGGCTGATGTCTCGCTTATCTAAGGCAGGTTTTTCGAGAATGTCCCGAAAGACGTCCAGGACGGTTTTGGCCTTTCGGTTGGCTTGGATTAGCCCACTGCGCAGCTGAATGCTGTTGTTGATCTGCTGGTCCAAACCGGCGATACGTGTGGTGAGCTCTTCCTCCATCTCTCGATAGGTTTCTTCCAAGATCTCTGTCTGCTGAGGGGACTTGCCCATGGTGTCCACCAACTTGCGTTTGAGCAGCGCCTTCAGCTGGGCCTGGGCCTCCTCCCGTTGGCGCTGCAGATGGTCGATGGCCTGACCAACTTCCGCCTCGCGCTGAGGCTGCTGGCGGATGGCCTGTTGCAGGGTGTCCAGTATCGCCTCGGAATGGTCGGCTACCCGGCGGATGTACCGCTTGAGCAGCTGGTCCAGCTGGTCTACCCGGATCTGATGGGAGGTGCAGGCTTTCCGGCCTCGGCGAAGGTATGCGCCGCAGACGTATTGAGGGGCCAGCTGAGGCCGAGAGCGGGAGAAGAGAGGACTGCCGCAGTCTCCACAGAAGAGGTAGCCACTGTAAGGTGTGGGATATTTTTTCTCCCCGCGGTAATGGCCTCGGCTGCGTTGGCGGAGCAGTTCTTGGGTATAGGCGAAGGTGCTGGGTTCAATGATGGGGGTGTGGGCGTTTTCAAACACCAACTGTTCTTCCCCATCGACTTGCTCATCCGTGCCGTTGATGCTGGTACGGCGATATTTCTTCTGCCGGAGAGTACCAATATAAAAGTCGTTGAAGAGGATCCCCTGGATCGTGGCCAGGCTCCAGGCCTGGCGGGCGGTGCGCTTAGTGGTCTTCCCCAGCGCTTCCTTTTGGGCGATCTCGTTGGCACGAGGGGTGGGGACTCCCTGATCTGTGAGGTGGTTGGCGATCTTCTTATAGCCCCAGCCGTTGTTGTACAGGCGAAAGATTTCCCGCACAATCTCCGCGGCAGGGGGGTCAATTTCGTAGGTCATCTCCTTGGTATTGGTGATGCGGTAGCCATAGGGGACGGCACAGACCCATTTGCCCTCCTTTTGACGGTTGGTAATGATCTGCTTGATCTTACGGCTGGTGTCGGTAACGGGGAACTCATTCATGAGAAACTTGAACTGAATCAGCATCCACTCGTCTTTTGTAGGGTAGTCAATGGCATCCCCTACGGAGATGATGCGCACATGGGCATCCCGCAAGGTCTCCAGTTCGAATAGGCCTAAGCTATTGCGCCGGGAGAAGCGGGAAAAGTCCTTGACGATCAGAACCTGGTACTCCCCAGAAAGAAGCAGGGGACGCAACTGTCGGTAGGCCTCCCGTTGGTCGAAGGTGTAACCAGACCGATCCCGGTCTACGAAGAAGTTCAGGGTGGCGCCGGGAAAATTCTGCGCCACAAAAGTAGAAATGATCTCCTTTTGGTTCTCTATGGAGGTGTTGTCTTGGTCTTTTTCTACGTCTACCGAAATACGGGTATAGCCGGCGATTTTCAATGTTGTTCACCTGTTTTTCTTCAAAAGATTTTTATATTGATATTTTAACGGAAGGAGAAGAAAAAAGCAAGGTCAGCTTTCAGGAAAAAGTCCGGTGCGGGATCATACCCGCACCGGACCAGGAGCCAAATTATGACGGAGAAGTTCTGCGGTGGTCTGGGCCAGGTCTTCGTCTCCAGAGCGGAAAAGAACGACTTGGTATCCGGGGAAACTATGCCGCAGGTCAGTCAGAGAGGGAGCTGCCTCCCCGCGTTTGAGCCAGATATCAATCAACTTGTCACGATCATTTTTTTCAATAAGCAGGGTTAGCACCTCCTTTGTAAGTGGGTCAATCTAAGGATACCCAATTGGTAGCCGATTAATCAGAATACCAGTGAGCGGTCTTCTTGAGAATCTTCATACGGATGCGGTAGAGGCGAGGCGCTTTTTTCTGGTTTTTCTTTTTTCCGAGAGAAACCGTATAGTCATCACCTTGGGTGACGAGTGCACCTATGCGACTCAGCTCTTGCACGATCTGGCGGATATTATACTTCTGGTAGCCCGGCTGCTTTTGGACAAAAGAAACCAAAGGGATCCTTCGGAGGCAGAGATCGCCTTTCCACATGATGCCATCGTACTTTTCCAGGTCGTTTAAACTCTTTCCCAGAGAAAAATATTCTTTCTTTCCGGTACACAGGATGGCACTGAGGTTGCACTGCTTTGTTGTTGACCTCAAGTTCTGCAGTAGGTGTCGTTGATACTCTAAGGAGTTTCTTATCTGCATACTCAATCGGTCTGTCAGCGTGCCAATATCTGCTTGGGAAGTGTTAAGCGACACTAGAAACTGCTGGAACACTGCACGGAGGCAGCGGTAGTTGTTGGACATGCGTGTTGGAAATTCTGGCATCTGGGAGTCAAAATGCAGAAACGATAAAAGCGTTCGTTTTAAGCTCTCTGTATTTTTGACTACCCAAAGCGTAAACTGTCGTAGAAGGAATGCACAAAAGGAGGGAGAAAGCTCTTCTGGTAGAGTTAGTTGTTCCTTCAGAGGCAACATTATACAACGCGTAACATCTGACGTGGAAGAAAAAGCATACTCTGCAGTCAAAATGACACCTGCCTGACACGACATGTTGACGGTCTGGTTACCTACTTGCTTAGTGGTGGGTATGGGACTACTACCGAGTCGAATCAGTTGTGCACCGGTTTCCTGTCGTTTCCTTTCCTCTGACTTACTGGTGGATAGACAAAGGTCGTCCACTACCAGAGGGATATCTCGAAATTTCTGAAGTAGAGTGAGCTGGGATGCATTGGTACTGCTGGCTTGCACGATGCCTACAGGAGTTTTTTCCTCTAGGTGCCGGTATACCAGGAAGAGTTGCTTTGCTAAGGTGGTCTTGCCCATCCCTTGCCGACCGGTGAGGAAGAGGACGCCCTGGAAGGGGATGTCCCATGCGTTGAGTAGGGAACGGACGGAGGTTAACATTAGGAAGGATAGACCCAGGAGAACCTCGCCAGGGCAGTGCAGTAAAATGTGTACGCAGTCTTCCTGTGAGATGTCTGGGTTTGGAAGTAACTCTATGTCAGGAACGGAGGGGGCACAGGCAAAGGGGAAGGGACATCCTATCAACTCCCTCCCGAGCAGGGCACACCAGCTGTTGTTGGATAATTGGGTAAATCCGGTCTGTTCCAGGAGCACTCCCCGTGTCTGAGGATCTCCACTTTGATGTTGTTGTGCAACCAGAGATAGAATGTGGTTGGTGAGGTCCTTTATAGAGCACTTGAGCCTAGTTTGAAGTAGTGGCTCACAGTCTAGAAGTTCCCTAGCAGAAAACTTTCGAAGAGAGAATAGGTGCGTTCGGGAAGACTTTTGATCATAGGAGTCAACCCGGAGTTGAAAAGCAATTGGGTCGTTTCGTGGAGTTTGGTCTGAGAAGGAAATGTCAGTCGGGTGATAAAAGAGGGTGCCTAGTTCAAGACCGGGATAATGGGAGTGAAGAGAGTAGTTACGAGTCATAATTGCAGTTCTCCTTTTCTAAATATTTGCAGATCAAATGCCCTTGGCTTTTGTCTAAGGATAGTTTAATATGTCGAGAACGGAGAAGCACGATTTCAGGAAATAATTCTTGGCCTTTTCGAAAAAATGTAATCAATCTGCAGAGAAGAGAACTTGCATTGTGTGTCAACCAAATGTAGTAGGCTAAAAACGCAGTAAAATCCGGGGATTTCCCCGGATTTTACTGCGTTTTGCAGAGGATATGGTTATTTTTCATGTGCTGAGCGGATTGAGCGTACATTCCGATAGAATGTTGATCGACTTATACCCAACCGTTTCTGAGCAGCAACGGCAGTCAGTTCTCCACGCTCCCACTGAGCAATAGTGTCCAACAAAGTAGGAGATTGGATCGGTTGGCGTCCTCGGTATTTGCCTTGTGCCTTCGCTACCGCAATCCCCTCCCTCTGCCTCTGTAGGATGTATGCCCGCTCCAGTTCTGCTACGGCTCCGAAAATAGTGAGCATGAACTTCCCTGTGGGGGTGGTGGTGTCAATGGCCTCTTTCTGGGAGACGAACTCCACGCCCTTGGCGGTGAGTCGTTCCACCAGATCCAGAAGATCCCGGGTGTTGCGGGCAAACCGGCTGATGGACTCTACGATGACGGTGTCCCCCTTCCGCACGAAGGCAAGCAGATTCTGGAGTTCTGGCCGGCTGGTGTTTTTGCCGCTGGCCTTGTCGATGTACACTTGATCCACCCCCAGCTGCTCCATTAGGACTTCTTGGCGGATAGTATTCTGTTCTTGGGTGCTGACCCGGATGTAACCAATTTTCAATGCGATGTTTGCTCCTTTCTTCTATGGCAGCTGAAAATACGAGCAGCTTCTATTATACTGGTGTCCCATTAGGGTCCTCCGGGGAACTGAGACGTCTCAAAATTCCAGGAGGAACCCAAATGGGACGCTTTTTTCGCGTTTCAATAGGGTACACCCTATTGGGACATCACAACTCCCCGCAGTACAGGAAATCCTCAATTTCATCGGTGGAGAAGCCATCGGCCAGCCAGGTGTCTACTAAGGTGTTGTCATAGCCATACCAATTGGCAATGGTTCTCAGCTCATCCAGGTAGGCAGCTTCGGGGTCCTCTGGTACATGTCGTTTGGCCGGCACGGGCATAGGGGATTGAGGCCAGAAGTAGGAAGAGAAAGCACAGAGGAACTTCGAGGGGGAGAAGCGGGCATGGTCCATCCTACCGTGGGCATCAATTTTTAGGATGTCCCCGCAGTGCAGCGTTATGGACTCCGGCTGACCTGCAAGGCGCATCTTGCCGATGGCGTTTCTTAAAATTTCCTCCGTGGAAGCGTACAGATAGAGCCCCAGCTCGGGGTAGTGATACAGACACAGCGGATTATCGCCCTTCACAAAGTACAGGTTGTCCTTCCGATCCAGCACCGTGAAACAGAAAGAGCCCTCAACCTCCTCAGCCATGAAACGCAGGCTGTCGAAGTTGAGAGTGCCTTGTTGCTCCAGCAGTTGGACGGCGATGTAGCTGTCCGTCTCAATGGCGGTTGGAGGTAAATGATGGACGCGTCGCAGGACTTTGTCGTTGTGTAGGACGCCATTATGTGCCAGCGCAAAGCCCTCCCCGCGGGCTTTGCCAGCGAATGGGTGATTGTTTTTCCGTTTTAAGGCGGAGCCCTGAGTAGCCATTCGGGTATGCCCCATGATGACTTTGGACGCTTTGGGGACCGTGAAATGGATGGTATGGGCAGGACCAGGACGCTTATGGATCCGCAGTGTTCCGCCGGCATTGTAGGCGATTCCAGCGGCGTCGGTTCCACGGGCTTCACTGGCTTCGGCCAGGGCCCGAACCATCTTCGTTTTCTGGCGACGGGACAGGGTATCCCGGTAGTCGATCAGTCCAAACAGGCAGCACATTATAGTTCCTCCTCTGTAGTAATTGGTTCATTGACATACAAACGGCGTTCCTTCAAATACTGGACCAGAGCGGGCTCGCGGCATCCTGCGACAAAAGAGGTCCAGGATATCGCTTTTACCTCTTGGTCAGAGAGATACAAAGCCACGTCACAGATGCGGTTGACCAACTGCAGTGTGGCGATTAGGGTGTTATATTTTAGCGTCCCACGGAACATGCGGAACTCGATGGTGGCGGGGTTCTCTAAATTGACGCAGGTGTAGCGTCCGCTGTGGTACCCCTTTTTCGCGTGATCAAGAATCTCCTGTGGCTGTTCCCGATAGCCGTACCGCGCGGCCCAGCGGTCCAATTGCCGTGGAGTGCGCCGGCTGAACTTCAACAGTTCCTCCCAGTGTTTCTCCACGAAGTAGAGAACCCGGGCGATGGCTTCCTCCTGAACCGCTGCCTCAGAACCAAAGGCGTTGCGGCTGACATGGATGTGGAGACCACAGGTACCCGATTGGTGGGAACGGTAGCCCAGGGAGACTGCCTTGCGCAAGACATCCTTCCATGGCATCTCGGACAGGTGATAGGGCAGCGTCATGGGATGGGTGACGATCTCAAAGCCATCGTTCAAGGAGCCGTCGTGCTTGGCATAGGCATGGATCTGTCCGGCGAAATTGGCCTGGGCTAGGATCTCCGCAGCGCTGTCAGTGTCTTCGCCTCCTTCGTCCATTTCCAACTCGACGCCGAAGAAGCGAGGGCCGTCTCCATAGAAGATGGGGGTAGGTTTGTAGTAATACGCATGGATGCTTTCTCGCTCCCGCTGTCGGGTCTCATAGCAGGTCCAGCACAGGGTGTCCTCCTCGTCGTAGTACACCTCGTCTTGGTGAAGGAGTCTGCCGCAACAATCACAGTGGGTACAGTAGGCATCATAGCAATCGTCGCACAAAGGGATGCTGTCGGTTCCGTGGTTGGATCTTTGCCAGATCCGCTCGCCGCAGTGATGGCAGAGCAGGGTCAGTTCCTCCAGGCAATCTGGGCAAAAGAACTGGTCCTCAAAGTAGAAGCCATCCTCTGCCGGCAAGAATTCTCCGCAGTGGGCGCAAATTTCTTTTTGATTCATCTCGTACCTCCGAAAAGAAAAGAGCCAGTCCCAGGGAGTTCCCTGGGACTGGCTCTTTGTGGTGTATTAGGATCTCGGCCAGATGGAAAGGGCCAGGGTGAGCTGCAAGCCTTCCTTGGTGATGGTCAGGGAAAGAGAGCTCTCCACCGGTGGGACCATCTTAGGAAAAGGACTGTGCAGTAAGGGGAGTGTCAATGGAATGGGAGTGCTTGGCACCAGGCTGTGTATGGGGTCGTTGTTCATCGTGTGTCACACCTCCCGGTATCATACAATTCGATGCGGCGGAATCGGTCTTTGTAGTGCACCATCTGCTCAGGGGTCAAACTGGTGAAGGTGTCACGGTCTGGTGGGGCACCGCAGAGGAAGAAGGGACCGGCAATGATGTCGTAGATCTCTCCGTCCTTATCCCGCAGGGCACGGTTTAGGGGAAGACCAAGCAGTTTGCCTTCCTCATGGCAGATCAGCGCTACTGGCTCTGGAAAGGGATAGATGGCTTGGATAGGTCCGCCTACCGCTGCTTGCATGGCAGAGAGCCCTTCTCCAATTTCAGTTTGCCTTGGTTGTGCTCCGGGTTGGATCATTAGTACATTCATGATGATAGCCTCCTACAATAAAATGACCCTCCGGGAAAGCGTGTCCATAGACTTTCCTGGAGGGTTTCGTGGTTATAATATATATTTGGAGTTTGTATGATCCCGGTTTTTCTACGCGGGGGAGGGGGTGGTGTTTTATGGGAAAACCAAAGGAACCGCGCGGTGCGTGTCCTTACGCGAAAGGTTGCGTCAAAGCAGGTCCTTTGTTTTTCTGACGAGATAGAGGGGAATATTCGTGATTGCCCCGTCTGTCCGGTATCCACGCTTGGAGAAGCGGATGGCATGTTCTGGGTGATGCTCGGCAATGTAACGCTTGAAAGAGGGCGCGGATTTGTCCTCTCCTCCCTTAGTCTCGATGGGGATGATTTCTGTGCCATGTTGCAGCACGAAGTCGATTTCTCCGGTTTTATCAGAGTAATATCGGGGGGCGACCTCGAATTGCCCACGGAGCTGCTGCAAAACATAGTTTTCCGTGAGAGGCCCTTTGAATTGATACTCTGTTTTCAAGAGGATCGCACTGTTGTCGATGCCTGCCATGTGCTTGAGAAGCCCCGTATCAAAAAGGAAGAGTTTGAACTGGTCGAGTTTATCGAAGGCGGTTAGGGGATGCTCCATCTTAGAAACATTGTAAATGCGGTTTAGCATACCGGCCGAGACAAGCCACTCGATGGCCTCTTCAAAATCCCGTGCTCTGCCGCCCTGGCGTACAGCGCCGTAAACAAATTTTTCGTTGGACTTGGCCAGCTGCGAAACGATACTGCGGAAGACCATCAGAATGCGGCCGCTGTTTACTTTTCCGTTATGTTTGGAAAAATCATTCTCATAGATTTCAATCAGCTCACGTTGGATCTGAGAAACCGCCGCAGGATCTTTGTGGTTCACCCACGAGGCGACACATTCCGGCATACCGCCAATGATCAGATAGTTGTTATAGGTTTCCAACAGGCGTAGGTGAAAAATTTCTTCGATTGGCTGCCCCTTTTGGATTCCCTCGTAATAGGCAAAGAGTGCTGGGTCTGTCGCTTCCAGGAACTCATCGAAATACAGTGGATAGAGGTCGAGCAGGTTCACCATGCCCACCGGATAGGACTTGGGCTGTGCCAGCAGCGTTCCCAGCAAGCTGCCGGCTGCGATGATATGGTAGTGGTTTGCTTTTTCTTTGAAGTACTTGAGGCTGTTCAGTGCTTCCGGGCATTCCTGTACTTCATCAAAGATCACCAGAGTTTCTTCCGGCAGGATCTTTTCCCCTGCAATCAGGGAGAGCAGCTCAATGATCCGCTGTGGATTTTTGTTTGCTTCAAAAATGGATTTTAGCGCATCTTCCTCATCGAAGTTAAAGTATACGTATCTCTCATAGCAGCTTTGCCCGAACTCTTTCATGAGCCAGGTTTTTCCCACCTGACGAGCACCACGGATAATCAGAGGTTTTCGTTCAGGGTTGTTTTTCCATTTTATAAGATCGAGAATCGCGTTGCGTTTCATGCACAGCACCACCTTCCATATCGGTTGAAATTAGTATAGCACATTTTTCCTGTTTTTCAAAGAATGGTTTGCACGTTTTTCTGCGTAAAACCAATTCCAAAAATCACATTTTTCAGATTTTTTCTGCTCTGTTTGTACCAGTCAAGAAAAGTAGACACGAAAAATATTATTTTTAGGTTTTCATTTTCAAAAGTGAACATGAGCCACATTTTTGCTGAGTATATTTTTTCAAAAGTAGACACCAGAGATATTTTCTCAAGATTTCTATTTCTAAAAGTGGACATATATCCGGCAAGCGCTGAAAAGTCTTGTGTTGGCAGGCGGTTGAGCGTCTGGCCGGTTTTGGCCGGCAACGCAGAAAGGAGACACAGCCCCGAATCATTTTTTGCGTTCTTCACGTTTTTGTACGAACTTGGGTTTCTCGCTCAATACGCGCTGTGAGAAGGTGTCTCTGTGCTCCAGTTCACCCCGATAAAAACGCTTGCAGTAGTTGTACGGTGTATCATAGCCAATGGCAAAACAGGGCCGCTGTCTATTATAGAAGTCAACATAGCGGTGCAGGACCTCTTTCACGGCATCTCTTGTGCGGCACTCCTCCAACCGGAAATCAATGTAGAGTTCTTCTTTTATCCAGCCATTCAATGCCTCGTTGACAGGATTGTCGGTTGGTTTTCCTGCCCGTGACATGGATCGAACAATATTGCTATCTTGGATCAGTTCATTGTACGCCTTGGAGGAATACACGGAGCCCTGGTCAGTATGGATGATGGTTGGTTCTTCCTTGCCTCGCAGCAGCTCTATCACATCTGCAAGGCCGTCCAAATACTGCTCACGCCCACCTCTGCGCTCTGAGAGTTTCCAGGTAAGGATCTGCTTAGTAAACACATCGAAGTAAAGCGTCAGTTCGAGATAGAAGATCCACGGTTTCAGCACTGTCATATCGGACACAATAACCTGGCGAGGCCGATCTACAGTTTCCCATGTCGTGAAAATGAGATTCGGGTATAGATCCCTTACCTTCCGTGGCCTATAGTGAGGTTTGTGCTTTGTTTCTGACTGGATCCCAAGATACCGAAATGCCTTGTAGATATAGCTGTCACTGCATGACTGGCCGTAGTTTGCTCTCAGATAAGCAGCTACCCAACGGTAGCCATGGGAGGGATGGGCTTCATGGATCTTGCTCACCAGTGCAATGACCTCTTCTCGCTTCATATCCCGTCGGCTCTTGTCCCGTTTCTTCCACTTGTAGTACCCGGAACGGCTCACTCCCATAAGCTGACACAGATCTTGTACATCGTAGTCCCTGGAAAGCAGTTCTACGATTTCGAATTCTTCGGCTTTAAACGAATGTACTCCTGTTCCCCAGTATCCGTCGTCTGCACGGCATAGTTTTTTTTAAGCCGTTC
>OLFX01001832.1_pt1 | contig 20965 bp, 20 predicted proteins | sample 1605091 | NCBI WGS metagenome assembly OLFX01 (sample SAMEA3888906, study PRJEB22519) | human gut metagenome | biome: human gut; feature: human-associated habitat; material: faeces | place: Denmark | collected 2012 | reverse complement strand
AATAAAGAAGAAAGAATAAAAGCTATACGAACAGCCACAAATACAAAAGATCCAGGATCATTCCTTATTGACTATGAACAAATTATTTCAGATATATTAAAAAGAGACGTTTCCATCTGCATTAAATGCGGACAAAAACGTCACCACAAATTGGAATAATCCAACAAATTCCAAAGTCACCAGCCCAATGAAATCATTGGGTAAGGGGACCATACCCAATATACACAAAAATCATAAAAAATGGAACCTTTAAATCAAATATTTGGATAGAAACTAAAATTTATAAAGGATGAGCAATTATACTTTTATCCATATAGAGATGTGTTAGTTCAATAAAATTAAAACACCAATGTTGTACAATAATGTGCTTCGATTGGTGTTTTTTATCAACATTGATGTATTAATTTTCTAATGTATTATACCAAAAAAGACCGATATTCAGATTTTTAAATCTTGAATATTCGGTCCTTTTTTATTAAGCTGAAACTTCTTTACCCGTTACAGCTCCTTATTTCATTTCAATCAACTCGTATTCTCGATTTCCCAAACCAATCTTTTGAGCATGTTCTAAACAAGATTTCCATTCTGATTCAGGCGTAGAATTTGTGAAGTGGTCATGATGATCACAGAAGTTTGGATTATGTAAATGTTTATCTAATTGTGATCCTGGCATTGGTTTTGCCTTCATACATAAATCTACACAGGCTTGATCTAGGGCAAGTGGATCAAAAGATGCTAACATTCCAATATTTGGTAAAATTGGTAAATCATTTTCGGCATGACAATCACAGTTTGGTGAAACATCCACAATCAAAGAAATATGGAAGTTAGGACGTCCATCCACAACGGCTTTTGTGTATTCAGCCATACGCTTATTCAACAATTCATTCGCATTATAGTTATTGAAGGAGATCGCATCAAAATTACATGCCCCTAAACAACGTCCACATCCAACACAATTCGTTTCATTGATATGCATCTTATGTGTTGTTTCATCATATTCCAATCCATTATTCGCACATTCTTTAAAGCATTGTTTACAACCACGACATAGCTTTTCATCAACATGTGGAGTACCTGAACAATGCTGTTCTTTTTTACCTGCACGCGAACCACATCCCATACCTATATTTTTAATGGTTCCACCAAAGCCTGTTGATTCATGTCCTTTAAAGTGTGTCAAAGAAATAAAGACATCGGCATCCATAATTGCACGACCTATTTTAGCTGTTTGACAATATTCTCCACCAACGACTGGCACTTCAATATCATCTGTTCCTTTTAGTCCATCTCCTATCAAAATTGGACATCCTACAGTAAGTGGAGTAAATCCATTTTGCCAGGCACACTCCAAATGTTCCAAAGCATTTTTTCTTGATCCTGGATACATTGTATTACAATCGGTCAAGAATGGTTTTCCCCCTAATTCTTTTACCACATCTACAATGGCACGTGCATAATTTGGGCGTAAATATGCAATGTTTCCTAATTCTCCAAAATGCATTTTGATTGCGACAAACTTTCCATCTAGATCCAAATTGGCAATTCCTGCTTTCTTAGCCAACAATTGCAGTTTTGTAGGTAGACCCTCACCTAATTTACGGGTATGAAAATCCGTATAGTATACTTTAGATTTTTCCATCGAATATCACCTCAATTTTATTTTACATTTCCACAAAAAATGATACAATGCAAAAAATGAAAAAAGGAAGTGTGATTATGAAAGAATTATCAAAAAGAACCAAGACATTTACGGATTCTGTAATTCGAAGAATGACAAGAATCGCAAATGAATATGGTGCGATCAATCTATCGCAGGGATTTCCTGATTTTGATCCCCCACAAGAAATTCTAAATCGTTTAAGCGAAGTTGCCCATGAAGACTTTAACCAGTATGCGATTACTTGGGGTGCTCAAAACTTTAGAGATGCCTTGGCCAAGAAACAATCGAAATACATGAATCTAGATTTAGATTCCAACAAGAACATCGTTGTCACTTGTGGAAGTACCGAAGCTATGATGGCAGCCATGATGAGTGTTTGTGATCCAAGCGATAAAGTGATTGTTTTCTCTCCATTCTATGAAAACTATGGTGCGGATTCCATCCTTTGTGGTGCTGATCCAATTTATGTTCCTTTACATCCACCTGTATTCAACTTTGATAAAGAAGAATTAGAAAATGCGTTTAAACAAAATCCGAAAGCTTTGATTTTGTGCAATCCAAGCAATCCTTGTGGAAAAGTCTTCTCAAAAGAAGAATTGGAATATATCGCTAGTCTTGCCGTAAAATATGATACGTATGTGATTACGGATGAAGTTTATGAACACATTGTATATGCACCATACAAACACACATATTTTGCCTCTTTACCTGGTATGTTTGAAAGAACCATTTCTTGTAGCTCCCTATCTAAAACGTATTCTATTACAGGATGGCGTTTAGGCTATTGTATTGCCCCAGAAAATATCATCGAACAAATCAAGAAAGTACATGACTTTTTAACCGTTGGTGCGGCAGCTCCACTTCAAGAAGCAGCTGTAGTAGGGATTGAATTTAGTGATGCTTATTATGATGAACTAAAAAAGCTATATACACATAAGAAAGATCTATTCCTCAATGGCTTAAAAGAATTGAACATTCCGCATACAGAACCTCAAGGAGCTTACTATGTCATGGTGGATATCAGTGAGTTTGGCTATGATTCAGATTTAGATTTCTGTGTAGACCTGATTAAAAACGTAGGTGTGGCGGCCGTTCCTGGATCTAGTTTCTTTAAAGAGAAGGAAAATCGCTATATTCGTTTTCACTTTGCGAAAAAAGATGAAACCTTACTTGCCGCATTAAATCGATTAAAAGATATGCATGCAAAAATGCCTTATAAGAAAATCGTTGGGTAGTAATCCAACGGTTTTGTCTTTTATCACAATTACTCACGAATTTTAAAAATGTTCAACACACATATTTAACGAAAATGAGAAATGTTTCATTAAAACATTTCGGTGATTCCGTTGTGACTTTCAAAAAGCCAACTTCTTCCATTAAAAGTTCACTATTTTTCCTTTATTTATCATCACAAGAAAAAAAGACTCACCGAAGTGAGCCATTATTAAAATTGAGATTTAGGATTCTTACCAAGAATAAAATCACGAATATCTGAACATAATTCATGAACATTATCTTCACCAAGATAAATCATATGTCCACTTTGGTATCCTTTCCAGAATACACGATCTTTTGGTAGTCCTGCATGATCCATTGTGTGCCATGCATACCCAAATTCAGTACATAGATCAAACCATCCATTCGCAAAGAATGCTCGCATTCCTGGACGACGTGTCATTGCATAACGCAATTCTTCTGCGGTTGTACCTTTCTTTTCTTCTTTATCCCAATGCATATAATAATCAGTTCCTGGAATAAAGTTACGGTCTAATTTTACATTTAATTTTGGAAGTAGATCTCCTGTAAATGCAGCATAGAAGAATGTATCATAACGATCGGCTGTCGCATCATCCCACAATGCCTTTTTGATTTCATCTTGTTCAGGCTCTAATAATGGACGAGTCACACGACCATCATAACGAGATACAGCTTTTCCTTTTGTCTTTAATACTTCTTGACGATAGTCATCATCATCAATTTTTAAGCCATGACGAATCAAGTATTCTCTAGAAACACCTGTATAATAACTTACTTTTTCTAAGATATGTTCTTTTTCTTCTTCCGAAATGGCTTCTCCTTTATAAAGTGCAAGTACATAATCATGATCTGCGAAAGCTTTGGCTTCTTTCACAAAGTCTTCTACACTTTGATTGGTTGGATGATTGTGATACCAATTTACCCCTGCATATGTTGGGAAACCCAATACACTTGTTTCAACAGGTAAGCCTTCACCAAAGTATTTACCTACAGTAACCGTATTTCCAATGAACACTATACCATCAAAGGCAATACCATAGCCTCTTTCTCTTCCCATTGTGGCAGCAATTCCTGCAGCGACTGCACTACGAGTACATCCATAACTTTCACCACATAAATATTTTGGTGACAAACCACGATTATAACGACGAACCCAAGCTTCAAGAACTGTCAATAGGGCTTCTGCATCTTGTTCAATGCCAAAGAAATCTTTCTTCTTACTTTCATCAATCAATACACCATATCCGGTTCCAACAGGATCAATCAATACGATATCCGCAATATCAATCAAACAATCTGGATTATCAATGACTTTATAAGGTCCAAAAGCACTTTCACGATCCACCTCATCATACTGCATACGACGCGTTCCTAGAAAACCTGCATGAACATACATACAACTTGATCCAGGACCTCCATTATACGCAAAGACAACAGGACGATTAGCTGTATCTTCTACATCGCTTCTAAAATAGGCATACGTGAAAATTGATGCGACTGGATTTCCATCTGGTCCATAGATGACATTGTCTTCGCAAATTGTATGATATGGAATTTCTTTTCCTGACAATGTAATTTTTCCATCCGACTCAAAACGAGCGGGTTTAAAAGTATCTGGTTTAAAGCTTTCAGTTTTATACATAATTCGTTTCCTCCACAACAATTCCATTATAGAACGTAGTGAAAAATAGTCAATGTAAATTATTACATTTTTGTAAATAAAAATGAAAAGAGAGAAACTATTCATTTCCCTCTTCATCATATGTATCTAAAAAGTGATGTCTTGCATGATCATCCTTATAGGCAATCACGGTTTTAAGACTTACATTTTCTACACTCTTAAAAATATTTTGTTCTACAAACGGATTGACTTTCTTCAATTCCTTGATTAAGTTTTTCATTTCTAAACGCTTTGACTTGGATTGTGTTAAACATGTTTCATTGGCACAAGCCTGAGTGAATTTGCATGCACACTGAATGAAATACAGATTGTTGTGTTTAGCCCAAGCCTTAATATCATCTTCATGAATCAAGTATAGTGGTCGAATGACTTCCATACCCTTAAAGTTATTTGAATGTAACTTTGGCATCATCGTTTGAATTTGTCCCCCATAAAGCATAGACATTAAAATGGTTTCAATCACATCATCATAATGGTGTCCCAACGCTATTTTGTTACACCCTAAATTCTTGGCATAGTTATATAAATGACCTCTTCGCATTCTTGCACATATATAACATGGATTCTTTTCAATATTAAAAACATTGTCAAAAATATCACTCTCAAAGATTTCAATTGGAATATTTAGTTTTTTGGCATTCTTTTCAATAACCTCGCGATTCTCTTTTGAATAGCCTGGATCCATCACGATATATTTCACATCAAAATGAACCGGTGAATGTTTATGCAGTTCTTGAAAACATTTTGCCATCAACATCGAATCTTTTCCACCCGAAATACATACCGCAATGCAATCGCCTTCTTTGACAAGCTCATAATCACGGATGGCTTTGGTAAATTTTGACCAAATCTTTCTTCGATACGTTTTAATAATACTTCTTTCGACTTGTGCGCAAAAATCATCCGACACATTTGTGTTCATCTTATCCATTACGATCGAAACATACCCACCATCTACACTATACGCTTCATATTTTTCCTGCAATTTTTGTGCAACAATATCACTGACATAGCCTTGAGCGCAAACGACAATAATCTTCTTAGTTGAATCAAATTCTGTTTCCAAAGCACTTTCTCCACTTAATACAATACTGTTCTCGATTGGATTTTTAAAGGCTTCTTCGGCATCACGAATATCAATTAAGATATATTCTTCTTTATTTAATTGTTTTAATTGTTCTACTGAAATTTTCATGAGACTATTCTAACATAATATTGAATTTTTGGATGAAAAAGCGCAAAATATGGACAAAAAAAGGAAGTTTGATTATGACACAAGATATGACACAAGGTAAAATCATGCCTATGTTAGTTCACTTTACCATTCCCTTAGTGTTGGGCAATCTATTCCAATTAACATATAATGCCGTCGATAGTATTATTGTAGGGCACTTTGTTGGAAAAGAAGCTTTGGCCGCAGTCGGAATTTGTAATCCGATTACGACATTATTCATCCTATTTCTAAATGGACTTTGTATGGGCGCAAGCATATTGATTGGCATGTATTATGGGGCTAAAGATGAAGAAAAACTCGCTCGTCAAATGAGCACAACTATGCTTGCAGGACTTGTATTTTCACTTGTATTAACACTGATCTGCATATTTTTTTCACCACAAATTCTTAAATTTATGCAGGTAGATTCATCCATTTTCAATATGACTACTACCTATCTCCAAATCATCTTTGCCGGTTTAGTCTTTACCTTTTTATACAACTTTTTTGCGAGTACACTACGCGCTTTAGGCGACAGTAAATCACCCCTATATTTCTTAATTATCAGTTCCATTCTAAATATCTTTGGAGACTTATTCTTTGTGGTCGTTTTACATGCAGGAAGTAAAGGATGTGCCATTTCTACTGTGATTAGCGAAGCTTTATGTTGCCTATTCTGTATTCTATATATACGAAAAGTGCCACTTCTACAACTGGGTAAAAAGTGGCTTATCTTTGATATTTCATTATTAAAAAGAACCATTGCGTATGGCTGGGCAAGTGCAATGCAGCAGGCGACTGTACAACTAGGAAAGCTTGGTATTCAAATGATTGTCAACACGATGGGTGTATCGGTTGTAGCTGCCTTTACGGCCGTCAATCGAATTGATGACTTTGCGTATACCCCGGAACAAAACATTGCTCACTCTATGACCGCTTTAATGGCACAAAATAAGGGCGCCGGAAAGAAAAATCGTATGCAGGAAGGATTTCGTTGCGGAATGGTTTTAGAATCCATCTACGGTATATTTATCTTTCTAGTATGTTTTATCTTCGCAAAACCATTGATGTGTCTATTTGTACAAGATGAAGAAGTTATTATGCATGGAGTGACTTATCTACATTTAATTTCCATCATGTATATTCTTCCTGCCTTCACCAATGGAATCCAAGGCTTTTTTAGAGGGATTGGCGATTTAAAAATTACGCTCATTTCAAGTCTAGTGAATATGACAGTTCGAGTTATTGTAGCTGCCCCACTTGTATTTAGCTTACATCTAGGCATCGAGGCTTTACCATACTCATATCTAGCTGGATGGATTGGTATGTTGATGGCTGAACTTCCCTTGCTTATTCGTACATACAAAGCTTATGAATAAGACTTGTGTATAATTGACACAAGTTTTTTGTTTTCCTTTTATATAAAGCATTTATTACAATTTACACTATTTTTCCAACCCATATTTTTGTATTTTATCCACTTTTCCAACCTTTTTTTATATCTTTTTGACAACTTTTCCAACCTTTTAATTCAATTATTTAGAAAACTTTAAGATTTATCACCAAAGTTAATTAATATTTATTCGTTATATTAATCATGGTGATAATTTATGACAAATAAAAACATACAAAACATAACACACTTTGGATTGATCCTTATGATTCTTATTTGCGTTTATTTCTTTTCACAAGGATACTTCACAAATCCACAGCTTCTACAAGCTACACTATCTAAGGCAGGAATTTTAGCACCCCTACTTTTTATTCTTCTACAAATCATTCAAGTGATTATCCCCATTATTCCCGGTGGCGCATCAAGTGCCTTGGGTATTACAGCCTTTGGAGCAGTCAATGGATTTATATATAACTATATAGGTATTTGTATCGGATCCATATGTATCTTTTTACTTGTTCGTAAATATGGTCAAAGAATCATTCTAAAATTATGTAAAAAGAAAGATTACGACAAATATATGAAGTATACATATGATCAAAAAAAATTTGATACCTTCTTTATGTTAGCTATCTTCTTACCTTGTGCACCTGATGATCTCTTGTGTATGCTTGCAGGACTGACACATATGTCACTCAAAAAATTTGTCTGGATCATTCTTTTGGGTAAACCATTATCTTTGATTGCCTATTCTTATGGTCTTACGCAATTGTTTCAAATTATCGAAAGGTGGTTATAATTATGTTATACATTGGAATATTATGTGCATGCATTGGATTTTATTTACATTATTAAAAGGAGAACTTTATGGAACATACAATATTAGTGGTAGAAGACGAGCAAGGAATTCGTGAAGCTATCGGAATTTATATGAAGAATCAAGGCTACAATGTGATTCTTGCCGCAAATGGAAAAGAGGGCTTAGAAAAGATTGAAACAAACGATATTCATTTAGCCATCGTAGATATTATGATGCCTGTTATGGATGGCATTTCTATGGTCATGGAAGCAAGAAAACATCATGACTTTCCGATTCTATTTTTAAGTGCAAAAAGTGAAGATATCGATAAAATCACAGGTTTAAATATTGGTGCCGATGACTATATCACCAAGCCATTTCAAAGTATGGAGCTAGTCGCAAGAGTGCGTTCGCATTTAAGAAGATATGAACAAATCTTAAATCTAAAAAATGAGACAAAGAACGAAGATGAGTATATGATTGGTGATCTTGTGTTAAATAATACGACAAAAAGAGTGACGTTAAATTCAAGGGATATTAAATTAACGCCAAAAGAGTTTGATATTTTAAAACTATTGATTTCACACCCTGGACAAGTCTTTTCTAGCCAACAAATCTATGAATTGGTATGGAAAGAAGAAGCTATCAACACGGAAACGATTATGGTTCATATTCGTAAATTACGTGAAAAAATCGAGACCAACCCTAAAAAGCCTATTTATATTAAGGTTGTATGGGGGCAGGGCTATAAAATGGAGAATATACAATGAAAAAGAAAAATATTTTTTTAACAATACTATGTGCTTTATGCATCATTAGTTCTTGTATAGTGACAAGTTTTTATCCAAATGTTTCTACCGCTACTCCAACGAAGCTTCCTGAAGCTTTAGAGCAGAATCTTACAGCTTTTATTCTTGCTAAAAAATTGGAACAAGATCCAAAGTATGAATATATTACTTTTGAGAAAGATACACCGGAAGATATTCAAAAGGATATAAAAAAAGGGTTAGACTCATCTTTATCTAGCGCAAAAAACATTTTTGAGAATGATCCAAACTTCTTTTATACGTGTGATGTAAACAATAAAATCACTTCAAAACAATTTAATGTGAATGTAAAGAAAAAAGATACAAGATATTATGACACTTTGGATTCGAATACTTTAAATGTAACGGATAATATTGTGAATCTTATTAACTATAACAGTGAAAAGTATTATGAATACTATGGTGGCACATATTATTGTGATGGAAAGCCATTTCCAGGCTATACACTTCATATGCCAAGTGATGTCGTATTAACATTCTATATTCCAGCTGTTTTAAATTATGATAATACAAGTCTAATTGACTTCTTAGATTTAGATGCCGATCAATACGCCTATTTCTTTATGACAGCCTTCTTGATTTGTAGTGCCATTATCGCTCTATATGTCTTTCTTAATAAATATGCGTATGAAAAGGAAGCCTATATCTTTAGAAATGTGAATCACTGGTTATTTGAACCTGCATTCATCTTGTTTCTAACAATTGATGCCCTACTAGCTAGTGGTACATACATATTAACTACTTATTCGATTGAAGGTACATTCTTACACATTCTAAATCGTTATCACATTGAATTGAGTCAGCCTATCGTATATGGAGTGAACATTCTTGCGTGGTCTATCACCTTATTCTTTATTGGTTTGTCCGTATATTGGTTAAAATGTCAATTTACAACATCGGTTAAAGACTGGTTCTTTCATAAAACATGGATTGGGAAATTCATTCTTTATTTCTCAAATAAAGTGGAAGCAATTATTTCAACCGATTTATCGAATGAAATCCTTAAAAAGTATATTATTTTCTCAATATGTCTGATTTTAATTCTTGCGTTTATATCATTGCTTAACATTCCATTCTTCTCTTTCTTTATCGTCGTTATATCATTAATTGGCATCAGCATTGTGGGCTATAAGAAAATCAAAAATGTGCAAAGTCAATACCAAGACATATTACATATGACTGAAGATCTATCGAGTGGTAATTTTGAGAATATTAAGCCTGCAGATTCTGGTTTATTCCAATCTTTAAACAATAATATCTATCAAATTAAGGATGGTTTTGAACAAGCTGTAAAAGAACAAGTACAATCACAGAATCTCAAGACAGAATTAATTTCAAATGTATCGCATGATTTAAAAACACCATTAACAGGTATTAAAAATTATGTAGAGTTATTAAATGATCCTAGTATTAGTGAAGAAGATAAAAAGAGTTATTTAGAACGATTGAATCAATACACCGATCGTCTAAGCATTCTAATCACAGACTTATTTGAAGTATCCAAAGCCAATAGTGGTAATATTGATTTAGAATATTCAGATATCAACATCATTGAATTCATGGAGCAGGTATGTGCAGAAAATGAAGAGCTTCTACAAGCTAAAAATCTTCAGCTTGTGACAAATCTTCCAGAAAAAGAAATTCATGTATGTTTGGATGGAAATAAGACGTATCGTATTTTTGAAAACTTATTTACCAATATTTCTAAGTATGCTCTTGAAAACACACGTGTATTCTTGGATGTAAAAGACATTGGTAATTCAGTTGTGATTATAATGAAAAACACTTCGAAAGAACCGCTTGATTTTGATAGTGATATTACCGAACGTTTTGTGCGTGGCGATAAATCAAGGCATGAAGCAGGAAGTGGTCTAGGTCTTGCGATTGTTAAAAGTTTTACCGAAGTACAAAATGGCACGTTTATGATTGAAACAGATGGGGATCTCTTCAAATCCATTCTAAGTTTTCATAAATCCTAAAATATGTAGAATTCTACAAAAAAAATGATTGTAGATAAAATAAAGTGGTCAAAAATCCTAAAGTAAAGGATACAGGCCACTTTTTATCTGTGTATCATTAATTTATAGTCAGAAAAAATGTAGAATTCTACAAAAAAAATGATTATAAATTGAATTATTCTTTAAATCATTTTAAAATGTAATCAGAAAAAGTGTAGAATTCTACAAAAAAGGTGATCAAAATGATAAAAAGAACTAAATACTTAAATCAACTTATCGCATTAAAGAACAACGGGTTTCCAAAAGTCATAACTGGACCAAGAAGAACTGGTAAATCTTATTTGTTGCATGAAATATTCACCGATTATCTTATAGAAAATAATGTTCCTGAAGAAAATATAATTCTTATTGAACTTGATGATGATAAGAATGCCCATTTAAGAAATCCCATTGAGCTAGGAAAGTATGTACGTTCTATCACTAAAGATAAGAGTGACTGTTACGTCATTTTAGATGAGATTCAACGTGTTTTTACAATTGTTAATCCTGCATTAACAGGTGGAAAAATCAAATTAGCCAAAGCGAAAGATACAGAAACCATCTCTTTTGTTGATGTTATATTAGGACTTTCTCATGAAAAAAACATAGACCTTTACATTACTGGATCCAATTCAAAAATGTTGTCAACCGACATTGTGACAGAATTTAGAGACAAGGCTAGCCAAATCCATATGCATCCATTATCTTTTGAAGAGTTTTACAGTTATAGACAAGGTTCTAAAACAGATGCCTTATATGAATATATGCAGTATGGTGGCATGCCACTTGCAGTATTATCAGATGAAAATTCAAAGAAACAATATTTAAAAGGATTATTTGAAACCACGTATTTCAAAGATATTATTGAACATCATAACTTAAAAAAGACAGAAACCTTAGATGAACTCTGTACCATTCTAAGTGACTTGACTGGTGAATTATTGAATTCTAAAAAATTATCAAATACATTTAAAAGTGTTAAACATGAAAACATTGATGCACAAACAATTGAAAAATATATTCAATATTTTAAGGATGCCTTCATTCTCCAAGAAGCGAATCGCTATGACATTCGTGGAAAGAAAGAAATTGGTGCTTTAAGAAAATACTATTTTGTGGATACAGGTTTAAGAAATGCACGATTAAATTTTGCGTATCCCGATGAGGGACAATTGTTAGAAAATATTGTGTACAATGAACTCATATATAATGGATATACCATTAATGTTGGAACTTTCGATACAGTTGAAAAAAATAAAGAAGGTAAATCCGTTCGAAAAACAAATGAAATTGATTTTTTTGCACAAAAAAATGAACGTAAATATTACATTCAAATTTCAACAGATATCTCAAATTCTGAAACTCGAAACCGAGAAATTCGTCCTTTCATTAAATTAAATGATCAAATTCAAAAAATATTGGTAGTAAATCGACCTTATAAAGCCATGATGGATGAAGAAGGTTTTATAACTATTGGTGCCAGTGAATTTTTATTGAATTTCATCAAATAATAAGATCCAATCGGATCTTTTATTTTGGCACACTTACCAGTAAATCGATATTACCTTGGATGGAGTATCTTTTTGCATGACTTGTGATGATAAAGCCAATGCCTACTTGAATATCATAGTCTTTTCCATCAATATGTAAGATTCCATTTCCACTTAATGGTAAGCATAAGGAATATGAAGGATTGTTGATCTGAATTTCATTTTGAATTTTGTATCGAGTCACACTAAAATACTTTTCATTCACATATTCAATGACTTCATTTCCTTCTAACATCGTAACTGTTGGATGCACATCTGATTCAATATGCGGTATATTTGTGACTTTAATAGCCTGATCAATATGTAGTTCTCGCATATTCCCATTCGCATCTTTTCGATCATAATCATATATACGATATGTAACATCACTGGATTGTTGCACTTCAGCCATCATTAACTTTCCTTCAATACCATGAATGGTTCCTGCAGGCGTATAGACAAATTCATTTGTGTGTACCGATTTTCGAACAAATAAAGTATCCCAAGCTTTTTCTTCAATAGCCTTTCTAAACTCTTCCTTTGTCTTGGCACTATGTCCACGAATGATTTTGGTGCCTTCTTCCACATCTAACCACAGGCAGAATTCAGCCTTACCATAATCTTTTTCGTGTTTTCTAGCATATGCATCATCTGGATGGACTTGTACGGAGCATGGTTCTTGAATTTCATTGATTTTAACTAATAGAGGAAACTTATCGTGAGGATCATTCGCAAATAATTCTCTGTGATTTAAATATACATCTTTTATGTTTCCCCTTTATATTTTCCATTTTTGATCTTACTTAAGCCATTATCATGTGCACTAATAGCCCAGTATTCTCCAATCTTTTTGTCCATAGGACCTAAGCCAAACTTTTCTTGGATGCGCCTTGAACCATACAGCTTTTCTTTCATGGGCGAATCTAAAAATAATACTTTTTCCATTTTTTACTTCCCTTCATATCTTGACTTGAGCATACCACAAATATTTAAATCGTGTATAATAGAAGAAGTGGACTTTTGGAGGTTATTTATGATTTTAGAACAAATTGATAAAGACTTATTGAAAATGGCAGAAGAATCGGATGTCGTTTTAAAAGATATTTATAAAAAAATTGATGATGTATGTTTATACAATTCAGATCGTATCTTAGCTGCATTTATTGAGAACCACGTTTCTTATTCTGACTTTGCGGATATTAACGGATACGGTAACTATGATGAAGGTCGTGATAAAATCGAACGTATTTTTGCGACAGTACTCGGATGTGAAGATGCTCTAGTACGTCCTCAGATTATGAGTGGTACAAACGCTTTATATTTAACTTTATCTGCTCTATTAAAACATGGAGATACAATGATTTCCATTTCTGGTGCTCCATATGATTCATTGCAGGAAATGATTGGTTTATGTGGTGATTCTACACAATCACTAAAAGCCAATGGTGTAAAGTATGAACAAATTGATTTAGTGAATGATGATTTTGATGATGATAAGATTATTGAACGTTTAAAAGAAAACAATGTGAAATTAGTGGAAATCCAAAGATCTAGAGGATATGCTCACCGTTTATCATTAACCATTTCAAAGCTTGAGCGTATCATCAAAAAGATTCGTGAAGTAAACAAAGACGTTATTATCATGGTCGATAATTGTTATGGTGAACTTGTTGAAAAATTAGAGCCAGGACACATTGGTGCTGATGTTGTGGTCGGATCTTTAATGAAAAACTTAGGTGGAGGAATTGCCTCTACTGGAGGATATGTAGCTGGTAATAAAGACTTGATCAACATGGTAGCTGAACGCTTAACAGCTCCTGGAATTGGTAAGGATTTGGGTGCAAACTTTAACTTAAACAACTCTTTCTTTAAAGGTATCTTCATGGCGCCAAATGCTGTAAAGAGTGCTTTAAAGACAGCCGTTTTCACAGCTTATATGTTAGAAAAATTAGGATACAAGAATGTATCTCCTGCTTATAATGATGAAAGAACGGATATCATTCAAACTTTAGAGCTTGGATCAAAAGAAAATCTTGTTAGTTTTACACAAGGTATTCAATCCACAAGTCCTATTGATTCATTTGTTCGTGTTATGGCTGCTCCAATGCCAGGCTATCCATTTGATGAAGTTATGGCTGCTGGAAGCTTTACACAAGGAAGTACAATCGAATTAAGTGCAGATGCTCCAGTCGTTGAACCATATACTTTATATATGCAAGGTGGATTAACATTAGAATATGGAAAACTTTCTATTCTTCTTGCCCTAACAAATATGAAAAACAACTAAGATGCCCAGTGCATCTTTTTTCGTTGCAAATCGATTCAACCGATACTTCAATCAATAAAGAATAAAAGTGGTCAATACCCTTTAAATATAGGGATTTAACCACTTTTTTAACAGCTACCCATCTGTCCACCATCGATACGAATAATGGAATTGTTGATGAAGTTAGCTTCATCACTAATTAAGAAACGAACAAGATAGGCCACTTCTTCTGGCTTTCCATAACGTTTCACCATGATTTTTTCTGTTTCTTCCTTTAAGAACTCTTCGTCATAGCCATCTAGTTCATTATCGGTTCCAATAAATCCGGGCGCAACACAATTCACATTGATGTATGGTCCAAATTCAGCCGCAAGATTGTGTGTCATTGAAATCAAGGCTGCTTTTGAAGCATCATAATCGATACACATTGGATAATATGTATTAATTCCATTGGTACTTGATATATTGATGATTCTTCCATATTCTTGATCCAACATGTGTTTATACACTCTTTTACTACAGTTAAAAGCACCTACAACATTGACATCTAATGTTCTTTTAAATTCTTCGGCATTTTTTAAATGAAACAAATTGGAAAGATCTACAGCCGCATTATTAATTAATACATCTACGCCACCCATCTTCTCTTCAATTTCACTAACCATTATATTGACTTGATCTACATCGGATACATCAGCACAAATGGTAAGACAACGAACAGGATATTGAGATTCAATTTTTTCTTTTAATTCTTTGGCAGGCTGTTTAGAAGTTAAATAGTTAATGACAATATCATAACCATGTTTTGCGAGTTCCAATGCGATTGCACTTCCAATACCACGAGCACCACCTGTAATTAAGACGACTTTATTCATAGTTAAAAAAAGAAGAGCGATTAAGCTCTTCCTGCATATTTTCCATCTGTTGAGAATACAATGATTTTTTCACCTGGTTCGATGAACTGTGGAACTCTTAATGTTAATCCAGTATCTGTAGTTGCATCTTTAGTTTGGTTAGATGGTGCACCTTTGATGGCTGGATCTGTTTCAGCTACTGTCAATTCAACTTTTTCTGGGACAGAAACAGATAATAATTCTCCTTCGAAGAACATCAAAGATACTTCAGCCCCTTCAACAATAAAGTATTTGTTGAAATCAACTTGTTCAGCTGTTAATTCATAAGTATCGTATGTTTCTAAATCCATAAAGTAATATGTAGAATCTGCTTCATATGAGAATTGAGCTGCTTTTTTAGAAATGTTAGCTTGTTCAAATTTAGTTGAAGCATTAAAGTTTCTTTCTTGTGTATTACCTGTTTTTAAGTTTTTCATCTTAGTTTTTAAGATAGCTGCACCTTTACCAGGTTTAACATGTTGGAAATCTAATACTACCCAAGGATCACCATCAACGATTAAAGTTAATCCTGTTTTAAAATCACCTGCAGAAATTGCCATAATTTTTCACTCCTATTTTCTATAAATATTTTTTACACGCTTTATTGTACCATATCCTCATCATTTTTAGAAGAATGAGTATGATACTTTCACTCTACTTTATTTTCCTTAAATAATTTCATCATTTCATTCGTTAAACTAAATTCACCTGGTTGAAGAATGATTTCATCTCTTTGAACCCAATCTGCATATTTCAATTCATTGGTATCCATAGATATTTCATCATTGCCCTTTACATCACAAAAGAACCCCAACAAAATATCATTAGCACTTCCCCAAGGCTGAGATTTATAGTAGCGGATATTGTTGACTTTGATTCCTGCCTCTTCCATAACTTCACGTTTTACCGTTTCTTCAACCGTTTCTCCAATTTCAGTAAACCCAGCAATCAACGCATTATACTTAAATCCTGTACGATATTTTGTCAACAATAACTTATCCCCATTGATTACACCCACAATGACAGCTGGCATAATTCTTGGATACACTGTGTTATGACATTCTGGACAAACCATAGCTCTTTCCTTTGTTGAATGTACCATCTTATGTCCACATCTTCCGCAGAATTTAGTATCTCGATACCAATCCGCCAAATGTTTTCCAGTGATTGCCGCAAATAAATTGTCTTTTGGGCCAATCCCTTCAATACGCAAACTTCTCTCTTCAACATAACCATATCCAGATGGAATCTGATTCTCTTCTAATTGCATATCACATAAGAAATATTTCATATTATCAATTGAAAATAAATAACGATATTCTGAATGTATTTGTATTTCTTTTACTTTAGGAAAAACAACTTTCTTATTTTCAAAGCAGTTTAAATGAATTAAGATCCTTCCATTCACAATACACAACAAGATGTCGTTTTCTGTTGCCTTTACTTCTGGATCAAATTCATTATGTAACTTGTGTGGATAAATATCTTGTACCATTTTTTATACCTCGCGAATTTCATTTTATCACATTTTCATTTTCCATTCTCTTTAATTCTGGCATTACCATCACTAGCATTGTCACAAAACAAAGAGTTCCACCAATCACATTTGATACAGGTTCTGCCAAGAATACACCATCTGTACCCATATGAAGGTAGAGTGGCATAATATATGTAAGTGGCAAGACAATAATGACTTTTCTTAGTATAGAAAAGAAGATGGCTTGTTTCTTTTTATTTAATGACTTAAATACATTTTGACCAATATACTGCAAATCCATGAATATGAAGGCTGCAAAATACTGTTTCAAAGCTGGCACTGTATTCCTTATTAATACAGGATCGGAACTAAAGACTTGAATCAATATATGTGGAATCAAAATAATGAAACTCCAAACTATGGCTGTATAGCCAAAGACAAGTATAGAAATTACCTTAATGGCCTTTCGAATACGTTCTGCTCTTCTAGCTCCATAGTTGTAGCTTAAAACTGGGCTAGAACCATCATTGATTGCGTGAATCGGTGTTTCTACTAATTGCCTTACACTTGAAATAATAGTCATAACTGAAATATAAATGTCTCCACCCGTAATGGATAGTACGTTGTTGCAACAAATCGAAACCAAACTATTTGTCAGCTGCATAATAAAACTACTGCTTCCTAAGCTAACAATATTTTGCGCATACCTTTTACAATCGATCCACTCCTCTTTTTTAAGTAATCTTACTTTTAATTCCGAACGATTCTTTAAAAACCAATACACAAATATAGCTGAAACACATTGAGAAATGAGGGTTGCGATGGCAGCGCCTTGAATGCCAAGCCCAAACAGGAAAATAAATATTGGGTCTAGCACTAAATTCATAATGGCACCAATCAAAACCGAACACATACCTGCCGTTGAATAGCCTTGTGCATTGATAAATGGATTCATACCCAAAGTAAGCATGGAAGGTAGTGTTCCTATTAGATAAATCATCATATATGGATAGGCATATTTCATGGCAGATGTAGATGTTCCAAATAAGGTTAATATTGGCTTCAACAAAGGATAAAGAACAATCATTAAAACAATCGAGCACAATACTAACATTGTGAAGGATGTATTCATGACTAAGTTTGCCTTTGTACTATTCTTTTCTCCACGACTAATGGAGAATAGTGGAGCTCCTCCACTGCCAAATAGATTTGCGAATGCATTTATTATCACAATTAAAGGAAAACATAAGCCAATTGCACCCAATGCGTATGTTCCAATACTAGGAATTCGAGCAATATAGATACGGTCCACAACGTTATATAACAAACTCATTATTTGTGCTACCAATAAAGGGAAAGCAGCATTTATAATATTTTTTGTCACTGTATCATTCTCAAAATCAATTCTCTTCATAAAAACCTCACTAACGACATAGTATACCACTTAATTTAAGATAAGTTTAAGAATTTTGTCATTGTTTACTTATGTTTTGAATGGTATAATCTGTGGACTACAAGGAGAGGGCATATGTTTACTACAAAACACTTTATATGGATAGGAATTTGTATTCTATTCATTCTAATTATGAATCACTATGCGAAAAAAGAAGATTTCACGCTACAAAATGCTTGTTACTTCTTTATGTTTATATGTTTACTTAGCGAAACTACAAAAATGATGTCAGATATGATCCCTAGCGTACATGGAGGAATGCACTTAAATCCGCAATCCCTTCCATTCCATATCTGCAGTATCTTATTGTTTATTGCGGCCTACATTACTTTTGGAAAGGATGGTCCACTAAAACAAAAAATGATCAACTTCTTTGCGGTTGTCGGTACTTGCGGAGGAATCGCGGCAATCTTGATTCCAACGTATGGCGTTGAATTTAATGTAGCCAATGTATATCAATGTTTCATGTATCATGCAGCATTAACATGGTTTTCTCTATATTTGATTCGTTTCAAACATGCAAACCTAGGTATGCAGGCATTTAAAGACAATCTAGTCGTATTATTTGCGTTATTAGTTTTCAATTTATATATGAATTCTATTTTGGCAGTCTATGATACAAACTTTATGTTTATTGTAAGACCACCATTAGAAGGACTTCCATTCCTTAACCTAAATCATGGATACTATATCTATTTATTTAGAGTCATCATGCTTGGAGTGATTGGACTTAGCCTATTCCATTTACCATTCATAGTAAAAGAAAGAAAAAGCTGTGAGACAGAAAGTGATTTTAACATCGCTTAATCCACAGCTTTTCTTATACCAAGAAAAGCCTCCATTTTATGTAGGAGGCCTATATTATGAATCAATGACACGAATGAGTTCCCGTCAAACTCATTTGCTTAAAGGAGAGAATTTACTTTTAATTATTATAGTGATTTTAAATAGTTTGCGATTTCATCATCTTGGCAGTTTGGATAGAAATATTCTGCGAAGTGATCACCTGCAATCGTTTCTTTCAAGAAGTCTTGATCAATTTCTTTTAAGATTTCAATTAATGGACGGTGAGTCACAGTTTTAACTTGATCTAAGATCTTTTTATTACGTTGTTCTGGTTCACGACGTTCTTTAGGGTATCCACCACCAAATGTTTCTGAGAACAATTTTTCAAAAGTATAGTGAAGATTAATTTCTGCACCCCATCCAAATCCTTGTGCAAAAGGCATAGCGATACAGTTTCCATCATTTACTTGTCCAAACAAGTAAGCATCAACAGCATCTGTGATGTGTCCACACAATACGTTAGGGAATGAGTTACAAGCAAGCATAGCTCCTTGTCCTGTTCCACATCCTGTTACAACAAAGTCAACAGCTTTCGTAGTTAATAAGATAGATGCTAATAAACCATTTTTTACATATGTTAATTGAACATCATCTTCTGCAGAATACATACCGTAGTTGAATACAGTGTGTCCTGCTTTTTGAGCTTCTTCATTTAATACTTCATAGATTTGTGCATTTTTTGCAGCTTGAGAGTTTTCGTTAATTAATGCGATTTTCATATATTCGACCCTTCCTTTTCTATTCTGGTTGTTTTCCAATATAAGCTAAGATACCACCATCTACATACAATACGTGTCCATTGACAAAGTTACTTGCATCACTTGCCAAGAATACAGCTGGACCCATTAAATCTTGTGGTTCTCCCCAACGAGCAGCCGGAGTTTTACTTACGATAAATTGATCAAATGGATGTCTTGAACCATCTGGTTGTTTTTCACGTAATGGAGCTGTTTGAGGTGTTGCGATATATCCTGGACCAATACCATTACATTGGATATTGTATTCTCCATATTCACTACAAATGTTACGAGTTAACATCTTTAATCCGCCTTTAGCTGCTGCATAAGCACTAACTGTTTCACGACCAAGTTCAGACATCATTGAACAAATGTTGATGATCTTTCCGTGACCTTTTTTGATCATTCCAGGAATAACAGCCTTACTTACGATAAATGGTCCATTTAAATCAATGTCAATGACTTGGCGGAAATCTTTTGCGCTCATTTCCAACATAGGAATACGTTTAATAATTCCTGCGTTGTTAACCAAAATATCAATTGTTCCTACTTCTTCTTCTACTTTTGCCACAAACGCATTGACTGCATCTTCATCTGTAACATCACAAACGTATCCATGAGCTTCGATGCCTGCTTCTTGATAAGCAGCTAAACCTTTATCTACTAATTCTTGTTTAATATCATTAAATACAATTGTAGCTCCTGCTTTTGCGTAAGCTGTCGCAATCGCAAAGCCAATACCATAACTTGCCCCAGTAATTAAGGCAACTTTCCCCTCTAATGAGAAATCTTTCATTTCAAACATATTCTTACTCTTCTTTCTATTTATCTTTGAACGCGGCCTGAACCGTCTCCACCTGCTAATTTCAACACTTCATTCATGCTTACCATGTTGAAATCACCTTCGATAGAGTGTTTTAAGCAACTTGCGGCT
>OLFX01001830.1_pt1 | contig 20978 bp, 17 predicted proteins | sample 1605091 | NCBI WGS metagenome assembly OLFX01 (sample SAMEA3888906, study PRJEB22519) | human gut metagenome | biome: human gut; feature: human-associated habitat; material: faeces | place: Denmark | collected 2012 | reverse complement strand
GCCGCCTCTTTTTTCTAAATGTCGGCGTTCCAATTGCAAACATAGTAACTTATGTATACCCTGATTACGGTTTTCTACAAAATTATCACTTACAAATGCCCGTTCTTCAATCTTTTTATTCAACGTAGCGAAAAAGAGATTCTGCAAAATAGCACGATAATAAGTATTTGATTTCTGATTTTCCGGTTCAAAATCTTTTATAATACCTTTCAAATCTTCTTCTTCAAACAATGCTTTTGGAACAAGCCCTTTCTGTTTTAAAAACCAGACAAATATCAAACGCGTTATCAAGCGAATGACATTCTGCGGATTATATTTTTTATCGTCCTCCTCATCATCAATATCATTAGGGAAAGAAATACCACTCTCCGGCTTAAGAGCCCAAAAATACCAGTTCTGTAATTCTTCATAGAATTTATTGGTCAACACATCATTATCAAAGACCTTCAACCATTTAGAATAAACTGCTTCAAATGTATTTTCTTTCTTTTCAAGTCGCAAATCCTCCAAAATCCGCAAATGGCCGGCATGCGGATTTTTTGGATCAATACCCCTTAAAATATTAACTTTTCCAGCCTTTTCTCCAGTATGTCCTCCTTGCGTATAAGCAGTGCGCTCACATAAAGAAAGTGCAAATTTAATTTTTCCACAATCTGTATACCGATAGACAACAACAACAGGAGACGCCTTAGAAGCACGGTTTAAGGCACGAGTCAGATTCGCCATTTCAGAACGTGTAACCTTTACATTGTACTGCAAATCAATGGCAAAAACAAGCAATTGTTCATATCGTTCCAATCTATCATGAACATCCTTAAAACTCTCAACAATTGTATTCTGTTCAAAAGTTCTGTCAGAAATCGAACAAACTAAATAACTCTCATCTATTTTGTTACATATTTGTATAACTGCCTTTGAGGGCTGTTCTATAATGTCAGTTATCTTTATTTGCTCTTCAGTAATAACATCCGTTACGATTCCCAAATATGAAAGTAAGCCAAGAGTTGCTGCCTGGATATTATCCGTTGAAAACCGTTCCACGATTTTATTTATATTCATATTCATACCATTTTATTTTTTACTAATGTACTCCCAAACAAGTAATTCCAAGTTTTCCGGTCGGTAGTGATCTTCAACTAATTTATTGGATTGTTCCTTTGTCTTTTTCACACCTCCAAATAGGTCTTTAACGGCTGAAACTGCTGCTTTTGGAGCTTTCTCTTTCATCCATAAATCCATAATAGATCGCAATTTGGCTATTGCTTCAGGATTTGCTTTATCAATAGCAGAAGGGACATAACGATTGATATTAAGTTTACTACGAAGCAAAGATAGTATTTCCTGTTTATTATATTCCTTTGCCTGAATTTCGTCACGGTCATCTTCTACTTGTCGTAAAATAAGATGCATTTCCCCTGTATCCTTTTGGCGAATAAGAGCAACAATAGATTCAGGCACACATTCAAACAAATCATCTTCTGTACGAAATCCGCTATACACACCATTAGGCATTTCTCTGTAATATGTTTCATTTTCTTTAAGCATATCCACGAGGTCTTGTCTAAATGTTTCCAATGATAAATCATGCAAGCCGAACGTCTGACTACCTTGGTCTTGACCAGTTTCCATAACAGTATCAAGCAACTTTTTATCATTTCGGTCTAAGATAGGATTATCTTTTATTGTTTTTGCAAGCTCCTCACTAACTTCAGGAATCTCTGTTCCCATTACAGCCATTGCTGCCAAGCGATTGTTTACCCGATTAAAAAGTTTCAAATATCCATCATAATTCTTTGCTGGCCAAAAATTAACACAATCAATTTCCTTATTTATCGATCCAATACGATCAATACGGCCCTGACGCTGAATTAAACGAGTCGGATTCCAATGTATATCATAATTAACAACTGTCTGAGCATCTTGTAAATTTTGACCTTCACTTAAACAATCAGTTGCTATAAGAATACGAATCGGCTCGTCAAGTGCTTGTTTCGCTTTTCGTGCCATTTCATTTGAATCTTGAAAATGCTCTATTATTTTTTTCCATTCAGAATAAGAAACATTCCATTTCCGTTTTTCATAGTCATAATGATTATCACCGTACTTAAAATATTGTTTATACAATGCAACCCAATCCATTTCTCTATATAGTTTGCTCATTGGAGAAAAACGACATAAAATGGATTGAAATTTTTTTTCATGAACTCCATTAAATGTTGCGCCATCACCATCAACAACAGCAACGACACCCGGAAATTCCAAACTTAACTGGCTGTACAAATATTGAGCTGTATCTGAATACGATGTAAAAACTATTACTCTTTTATGACTTTTATTAACTTTATCTGCTAATATTTCTTTCAATCTTTCAAGTTTACTATCCTTGACTTTTCCTTCTTTAAATTGCTTGTCATAAATAAGCATGTTATCTACAAATACATGAAAACGGCGAATATCTTCTTCCAAATCCCGCTTAAAACCAACAATATCTTTTATTTCGGATAAACGAATGGGATTTTTCTTTCCAAGCATAAACTCGGTAGAATCAATATCATCGTCAAAATCATCTTCATCAATGTTTATATCATCAATCGTACAATCCTGTTTGCTTTCAATGTATGCATTAACTTTTGCCAATGCATTTTCATGATGGATCAAAACATTCTCCACTGTTTTTTTACATGCAACCCAACTACTTTCCAATCGTTTCAAAAAAAGGATCAACATCATTTTACAAAGGAAAAACTCACGTTGACGCTGATCGTTAATAGCGGTCACTTTTCCCTGAGGCTTTTCTGTATACGCAGATGGCTGATAAGCTACCATATTAGGTGCCATCAATGCATTATATATATCTTCAAACGTAGCAAGATCTCCAATTTCAGATAATGCTTTAAATATATTTACAGGTTTATTTTGCTTTGGGAAACGCAAATCAGTCCCTGTTGCCTTTTCTATCATTTTTCGAGTACGAGCGACAACCAAACGATCCGTCAGATTGAAAAAGGCATCAGGCAAGGCATCTACCAAATCCTTAATATGCCGTTCCCTATCCTGCTTACTCCATTTTTCAAAAGCTACCTGCGCACGACGAAACAAATCCATCAAACTTGGAATATTAAACCCATCAATATTAAAACCATTATCTGCATCTCGCACCATTAATTTAAACTGGTTACGAACATCCATTAAATGATTATTTACAGGCGTTGCCGATAATTCCAAGATTTTAATATCATCATGTGGACGTCCCTTTAACAATTCTTCCACCAAAAATTTATACCGCCCAGATTTATCATTTCGTAAATTATGGCTCTCATCAATCACAATAAGCATTTTTGCTCTAGTTTTTAAAAATGAGAGCGGTGCTCTATTATAAGAATCCAATCTGTCAGCCTGCAAATCTGTATGAAAACGCACCTCATAATCAAATTCATCTCGTTCGAAACGAGAACCTTGATGCGAAAGATACTGTTCCCAATTTGCCTGTAATTTTTTAGGACACAACACTAACGTAAAATAACCTTCACCCTGAAAATATTTGATCACTGCAAGAGCAGAAAAGGTTTTACCCAAACCAACTGCATCAGCCAAAATAGCACCATTATATTTAGACAACATTGAAATCAAAGAACGAACACCTTTTCTCTGATAATCAAAAAGAGTATTCCATATCACTGAATCTTCTAACCGTGTGATACTTCGATTTGTACCATCAGATAGAGACAACTCTATATCATCATGAAATAGTTCGAAGAGAATTTTATAATATATATCACGAGGCATATACTCCTTACAAAAATTCTCAATACAATCTATAAAATATTGTTTTACCGTTTTTCTGATTTTCTTATCATTCTCAAAAACTTCAATTGTATCTTTTGCTATATTTTTCCATATATCTTCAAACCATTTTAAAGTACCCTGAAAGTCATCTCCATCGAAACCTTTACGAGCCACATTAAACTCAATATTTCCAGAATCCTTATAGCAACCAAGCCCCTTTTCTGTAAAATTTGACGAGCCTGCAATAAAAAAACAATCATCAGCTTCATCAGCCTCATAAATATAGGTTTTAGCATGGCAAAAGGCACTATCAATCCGTCGTAGTTCAATATTACCTTGCCCTAAAATTTTTATTGCTTGTTGAGCCGTTTCTTGCAAAGCAAACGCATTAGTCAAATCACTAGTTCCTTGCAGTATATCAAGCAATCTTTCCTTTTGGTCATCCCTACCTGCTATTTCACTTAAAATCAATCTAAATTTTTTTGGTTCTTCATCAAACTGTTTCAATAAAGACAATGCAGAAATTGTAAAAAAGCCCGATACGATATTTAAACACTCTCCCTTAGTATATTTTTTCAAATACTCCCAAACAGTTGTAATCTGGCTTTTTTTATTTAATTGATTTTTATTATCGAGAATCATATTTTCAACTTTTTAATATTCATTTATTCTTCTAACAAAAATAAATAAAATTCTGTATCTAACAATATATTGCTGTATATTTCCAATGTTTCGATTAGATTTGGGATATTTTTACAATCATCCCACAGGACTACTAAAATTTTGCAGATTCAACTAATACCCAAAGTCGCCATTGGGCTAAGGCAAAGATTTCCTGCATTTGAGATATTTTACCAGTTTGGTAAAATAATTCTGATTAAATTGAAAAGGTATGTGCAGGACAATGGAAACAAAGAATAGTTTCGGTTTCGATTTGAGTTCTCTATTTTAAAGTTGAGTGGTTGTTGCAAAAAATGCAACAACTGAATCCGCCTATAACTCTCCACTCTCAAGCACAGTCTTTATGTGATGTAATTTTGTCCACGCTCTACAAAAACAATTCATTCTCTTTGCGAATGGAGCAGGCTTTTTTCAGCATAAGGTTGGCGGCGAAGAGCATCACGGGGCTGACTTTTCTGCCTTTGTGAGGACAAACGGCTACGCAACGCATACAGGAGATACACTTGTCGCGGTCCACTTTTCCATAGTCGGCGGCATCGATAGCTCCGACAGGGCACTTGCGTGCGCAAGCTCCGCACTTGTTGCATTTTCGGGTGGGTTTCGGCACAAAGCCAACTTTACCGGCCTTCCGATAAGGACGGTTGCCGGGAATAGCCGGTTCTCCAACACTACCGGAAGAAAGCCGCTCGCGAATCTTGACGGCAAAAGCCGTAAGCTGACGACAATCGTCGGCATCGGGGCGCCCTGCGGCATAGCGTCGGGCAATGGAATGTTCCGCCACGGCAGCAACAGCCGCCACTACACGAAAGCCACCGTTCACCACCACATCGCGAAGCTCGACCAACGTATCCTCATAGGCACGATTGCCATAGACACACACCAAAACGGCCTTTGCCCCATTACCCTGCAACCGGGCAATGCGATCAACCGCGGGCGAAGGCACTCGTCCGCTATACGACGGCACGGCAATCACCGCCACATCGTCGGCCGACAACTCAGGCAATTGAAAGTCTGTCCGATTGTCAGTCAAATCGACATCAGAAACCGTATCCGCTAATCCGTTTGCCACCAATGCGGCAACTTTCTTTATTCCTCCAGTTGGACTGAAATAAATATTATAGCACGCCATTTTTCTATTATTAAAATGATTGCAGTCGGAACTGCATCCTATTGATTTCAAATATACGGAAAGGTGAGCGGAGAATAAAATAATGAAACTTGTTTCAATTATTTTTTATCCCGAGCCGCATCCTATATTATCTAAATATAGCGAAAGGTGAGCGCAGAAACAAACGAAAACGCAGTTTTCAAGTTTGGCTATGCCGAACCGCAACTTATATTATCAAAATATAGCGAAAAACATACATTCAAGCAAATCTCCGCGACCCCCAAAGCCGACATCTTTTCATCGGCAATTGTCGGCAGGATTTGCAATGTATTCCGACAAGTTGATAAACTGAACGCCGTCGGCTTTCAATCGTCCTATGATCTGTTCAAACTCATTCCATCGGGCATCGTCCCAACTGTTGGGATGCCCTTGCAGATAAAACGTACTGCAATTACGCCAACGGCCAAGATAATTGACGAGAAATTTGTGGTAATCCGGATTGTGGTATGGATATTCCATCTCTAAAGTTTCGCGAATTACCAACCCCTTGTAATGATGCAGTTCCGGAAAAGAGCGGTCGGCCATGACAAGACGAATGTTGGGCACGGTCGAAAGCGCACTGTCGGTCACTTCGTTACAACTCGTCCAATGAGGTCCCCAGGCATGAAGCGTGATGCCTGTTTTGGCGACACAGAGAGAATCGGTAAGACGGAGGGCCTGCTGCTGCGAAGCAAAATCTTGTTCAAATTCGCCCGTTTCATCACCGCTCGTCCGATTACGGAAACCATGGTTCCAGAATTCAATGCCGTCAATGGCCGCAGTACGGCAAAGCCAGTCGAAATAGTCGGTTCTGTCCGACTGGAGAGAATAACCGAGAATTCCGAGATTAGCTTTCAGTCGGTTTGCCTGACTATTCCGCCGTTTCGCTACGGAGCTGTTCGCAAAAACGCTTCACTCCTTCCATGCCGCCGCAACGGTAGTGGACAAAACTGCGGGGACTGTCGTCGGGCAGACTGACATCCGACGGGTCGACAACAAACAGTCGGCACGCGGGCGGCAACATTCCCAACAAATCGGCAGCCGGAAAGACAAGCATCGTGGAACCGACCACCACAAAATAGTCGGCCTCGCGGGTAAGGGCCACGGCACGTTTCCACAGCCGCCGGTCGATATCCTCATTAAAAAAGATGACAAACGGGCGTATCTGCGAACCGTCGGGAGCCTTGTCGCCGATATGTATGTCAGGGTGACTGCGGTCGATTTCTATCGGCTCATAGGGATGGAGCGTACTGGCATTTTTCAGAGCCTCGCCGTGAAGATAAACGACTTCGGAACTTCCGGCACGGGTATGGAAATCATCGCCGTTCTGCGTAATGACCGCCACATCGTAGTCCTTTTCCAGTGCGGCAATCAGACGATGGGCCTCGTTCGGCTCCCTGTCGAGAATGGCACGCCGCAGAGGATTGAAAAAATCGAGCATCACCTGCCTTCGCTGCCGGCAGTCGCTCCGCCGCCCCGAATACCAGGAACGCGCATCGGCAACGGCCTCCACGTCCAGCGTGTCCCAAAGTCCGCCGTCGCCGCGAAAGGTAGGCAGTCCGCTTTCACGGCTGATTCCCGCCCCTGTGAAAAATACTATCTTTTTCCGTTTCATCGCTGATTCCGTTTTTTCGATTATCACGCTGCAAACTTATCAAAAAATACGCCAATCACAGCGTGAAAAAGTCACAAAAAACGGAACTGCCTTCGCGGCAATTCCGTTTCCCACATAGACCTTGTATTTCGTATTATTAAACGTAGCCTTGTCCCATCATAGCGTGAGCCACCTTCATGAAGCCGGCAATGTTGGCACCCTTCATGTAGTTGACGAAACCGTCAGGCTGTGTACCGTATTTCACGCATTGTTCGTGAATGTCGCGCATAATCTGGTGCAAGCGGTCGTCCACTTCTTTTTCTGTCCAAGTGATGTGCATAGCGTTCTGAGTCATTTCCAAACCTGAAGTTGCTACACCACCGGCATTTACAGCCTTACCAGGAGCGTAAGTAACCTTGTTTTCGATGAACGTATCGATAGCTTCCGGCGTACATCCCATGTTGGATACTTCAGCTACAATCTGTACCTTGTTGGCTACAAGCATGTCGGCATCTTCTTTTGCCAATTCGTTCTGAGTTGCGCAAGGAAGAGCGATGTCCACTTTCTGTTCCCAAGGTTTCTTGCCCGGGAAGAATGTAGCGTTCGGATATTTTTCAACGTACGGTTCAACGATGTCGTTGCCTGAAGCACGAAGTTCGAGCATATAGTCAATCTTGTCACCGCAAATACCGTCCGGGTCATAAACATAACCGTCAGGACCGGAAATTGTCACTACCTTGGCACCGAGTTCAGTAGCCTTCAAAGCAGCACCCCAAGCCACGTTACCGAAGCCGGAAATAGCCACTGTCTTGCCCTTGATGTCGTCGCCTACACGGTGCAACATGTTCTGTACGAAATAGAGTGCGCCGAAGCCTGTTGCTTCCGGACGGATACGAGAACCGCCGAAGTCAAGGCCCTTGCCTGTAAACGTACCTGTATGTTCTTGAGCGAGTTTCTTATACATGCCGTACATGTATCCCACTTCGCGACCACCTACGCCGATATCGCCTGCCGGCACGTCGCGGTCAGGACCGAGGTTACGCCACAATTCGAGGATAAACGCCTGGCAGAAACGCATGATTTCCTTATCTGATTTGCCGCGCGGGCTGAAGTCTGAACCGCCTTTTCCGCCGCCCATCGGCAATGTTGTCAGTGCATTTTTGAAAGTTTGTTCAAATCCTAAGAACTTGAGGATAGACAAATTCACAGAAGCGTGGAAACGGATACCTCCCTTGTACGGGCCGATAGCGTTGTTGAACTGCACGCGATAGCCGATGTTTGTCTGAACCTCACCCTTGTCGTCGGTCCAAAGAACGCGGAACGTGAAAATACGGTCTGGTTCAACCATACGTTCGATAATTTTTGCATTTTCAAATTCCGGGTGTTCTTCGTAAACGTCCTTTACGGAGAGCAGCACTTCCTTAACGGCTTGTAAATACTCCTTTTCACCGGGGTGTTTAGCCTCAAGATCGGATAAAATCTTTTCTACATTCATAGTTAATTTGATTAAGGCATTAGTTTTGTTTTTTTACACAACAAATATAATGAAAAAAGTTTCGAACTACCTACCAAAAACCGTTAAAAAATCACCTAAATACTGACAATTTGCTATAAAACATATTTTTCGCCCCTTTCCGCCCGACACTGAAAAACATCCATTTCTTCGATTAAAACACAAAAATAATAGAATTAAAATCCTTTTTTGTCAATTTAACTCGCATAATGCTTTGAATTACCGCAAGAAAAGTGTAAATTTGCATGCTAAATTTATAATACTATACGGCAATGCGAAAACATATAATATATGCCTTGTTGGCGTCTCTGGCGATGACAAGTTGCGGAGAATACAACAAGGTGCTAAAAAGCACGGATGTAGAATATAAATATGAATATGCCAAAAAGGCGTTTGAAGAAAGAAGGTTTGTGCAGGCAGCCACTATTTTGGAAGACGTAGTCAAAATCCTGAAAGGTACTGACAAGGCGGAAGAGTCGCTCTACCTGCTCGGCCTCAGCTACTACGAAAACAAGGATTACATGACGGCAAGTTCCTATTTCAAGACCTACTACACCCACTACCCGAAAGGGAAATACGCCGAGCTGACACGCTTCTATGCAGGATACGGCTGCTACCTCGATTCGCCGGAACCACAGCTCGACCAGACAGAAACCTACAAGGCTATTGAAGAGCTTCAGAAGTTTCTTGACTATTTCCCGCACAGCGACAAGGCGACTATCGCACAAAACGCCATATTCGAGCTACAGGACAAGCTGGTGCAAAAGGAAATTGACAATGCACAGCTCTACTACAACCTCGGAAACTATCTCGGCAACAACTACGAGAGCGCAGTCATCGTTGCCCAGAACGCTCTGAAAAACTATCCTTACACAAAATATAAGGAACAGCTTCAGATGATTATCCTGAAAGCAAGATATCAGGAAGCCCGCCAGAGTGTCGACGAAAAGAAGGAAGAACGCTTCAGAGTAGTTATCGACGAGTACTACTCCTTCATCAACGACTATCCGGAAGGCCCGAACCGCAAAGAGGCCGACAACATTTTCAAAATCGCCAGCCGATTTGTACATGATTAAAAGAAACAACAAAAATTACTTTTTATAAACTTTTTATCGAGAATGGATTATAAGAGATCAAACGCGCCGATTAATACGGTGACACGCGATGTAATTAAGTTATCGGAAGATACCGGTAATGTTTACGAAACAGTCTGCATCATCGCCAAACGTGCAAACCAGATTGCCGTGGAGATGAAACATGATCTTGAAAAGAAACTTCAGGAATTTGCAACCTTGAACGACAATCTTGAAGAAGTTTCTGAAAACAGAGAGCAAATCGAAATTTCTCGCTACTACGAAAAATTGCCGAAACCGGTGCTCATCGCTACCCAGGAATACATCGAAGGTAAGATTGAATACCGCAACCCGGCCAAAGAAAAGGCCAAACTCGATTTCTAAAACCCTTTACGAAACCGAATTGACAGAAGATAGAATCTTGCATCCCATGCGGGGCGCAAGATTTTTTCTTTATATAAATAGGTGGCTACGCTTTTTTTAGTAAATTTGCAAAAGAAACAACATTTACGGATTAATAATACATTAATTAATTGTGGCAAACAAATCGGAAAAGAGTCCGAAAGGATTCATAAAAAAACATCCTATACTGTTCAATATCCTGCTGATAGCCGTTGTTGACTTCGTGCTCCTCGTAATCGCCTACCAGGGACTGGCGTGGTTCACCAACCATAACCAGTATGAAATCGTGCCCGACCTGAAAGGCATGACGGTTGACGAAGCGACACGCGCCCTTGCAACAAAGGACCTGAAGTTCGAAATCACGGACTCCATCTACACCACATCAGTACAACCCGGCATGGTCATCGAGCAAGTGCCAAAGGCCGGCTCAAAAATCAAGAACAACCGGGCCGTCTATGCCACAATCCGCTGCTTCTCGGCACAGATAGTGACCGTTCCCCAAGTAGTCGACATGTCGGTACGCCAGGGCATGAGCACGCTGAACGGACTGGGCATCAAGAACATAAACATCGAAAAGATTCCGTCGGAATACAGCGACCTGATTTATGAACTGAAAATGAACGGACTGCCGCTCCATGCAGGCGACAAGATTCCGGTTGACGCCCGCCTCACGCTCATTGTGGGCGACGGTTCGCTGGGCATCAACGACGAAGCACTACTCAATGAATACAACGAAACTGTAAACGAGCTTCAATCAGGCGACAGTTCGGAAAACGACACAGACATATTCGAATAATGACCCAAGAACCCGATAATTTCATGACCGACGATTTTGATGAAGAATTGTCGGATTCAACCGTCGAAAGCGGCGGACAAGAGTTGTGGGAACACTATCGGTTTGTGGCTGAAAAGGGACAGACACTGCTGAGAGTCGACAAGTTCCTCGTATGCCATATCGACAAGACATCGCGCAACCGCATTCAGCAGGCTGCCGAAGCCGGCTGCATCCTCGTCAACGGAAAACCCGTAAAGTCGAACTACCGTGTCAAGCCGTTCGACGTGGTTTCGCTGGTGATGGACCGCCCGAAATATGAACTGGAAATCATTCCGGAGGACATTCCCCTCGACATCGTTTATGAAGACGCCGACCTGCTGGTAGTCAACAAGCCGGCTGGACTTGTCGTGCACCCGGGACATGGCAACTACTCGGGCACACTGGTCAATGCCCTCGCCTACCATTTCAAGGACAACCCCGACTACGACGTAAGCGACCCTCGCCTCGGACTGGTACACCGCATCGACAAGGACACATCCGGATTGCTGGTCATAGCCAAGACACCCGACGCAAAGACCTGTCTCGGGAAGCAGTTCTTCAACAAAACCACTCACCGTCAATACGTTGCCGTAGTATGGGGTAAATTTGACGAAGAAAGCGGCACCGTGGAAGGCAATATCGGACGAAGCCTCAAGGACCGCCTGCAGATGGCCGTATTCCCCAACGGCGACTACGGAAAACATGCCGTTACCCACTACAAGGTGCTGGAAAACCTCGGTCACGTTGCCGTAGTGCAATGCCAGCTTGAAACGGGACGCACCCACCAGATTCGCGTGCACATGAAACATATCGGACACCCGCTCTTCAACGACGCACGTTACGGAGGCGACAAAATTCTGCGCGGCATCTCGACAGCCAAGTACACGCAGTTCGTGCAAAACTGTTTCAAGACATGTCCGCGACAGGCTCTGCATGCAAAAACTCTTGGTTTCGTGCACCCTACGACAGGCGAAGAAATGTTTTTCAACTCCGAAATTCCGGAGGACATGAGCGCACTGATCAAAAAGTGGGAAGAATACTATACAAATGTATAATTCCCCTGCATTTTATTTCGTTTTTTCAGTAATTTATGCTATCTTTGAAGAAATATAAGCTCATTAAAATTATACCGAAAAATTTACCGCTATGAATGAAATAGTGACACCGAATGAATATAGCGACATATGCCCCTTTTCCGACAGTGAATTCCACGAAAAGATGGAAGAACTGGTAAAGGAACCGGGATTCAAGCACGCCGTAACTTGGGTGCTGCCGGACATTGATTTCGAGGCTTTCTGTCAAGGACTTCTTGCCATTGACAACAAACGCGACTTCCAGGTCAACATCATGTACCCGTTCCTCGAAATGCTGGCAAAGAAAACCACCAACGGCATATCGGACACTGGCATTGAAAATATTGACATTAACAAATCATACACAATGATCACCAACCACCGTGACATTGTGCTCGACGCTTCGTTCATGAACTTGTCGTTGCTTCGCCGCAACTACAAGACAACCGAAGTGGCAATCGGCAACAACCTCCTCCTCTATCCGTGGATAGAGGACTTGGTTCGCCTTAACAAAAGTATCGTCGTGAAACGCGACGTCGGTATGCGCCAGGCATTGGAAGCAGCCGAGCAGCTTTCGGGATATATCCATTTTGCACTGACCCAGAAACATGAATCCGTATGGATCGCACAACGCCAGGGCCGCGCAAAAGACAGTAGCGACGGAACTCAGGAGAGCCTCATCAAGATGCTCGGAATAGCCGGAGGCAAGGACTACATTGACAACATTATGGAAGTGAACCTGCTCCCGGTGGCCATCAGCTACGAGTTCGACCCGAATGACTATTTGAAAGCCCGCGAGTTTCTTTTGAAAAAGAAATTCCCGGATTTCAAAAAGACCCAGCGCGACGATTTGTTCAGTATGGAAACCGGACTCCTTCAAAACAAAGGACGCGTACACTTCTCCTTCACGCCGTGTATCAACGACCAGCTTGAAGAGTTGCGCGGACTTGAAAAGACGGAGCAAGTGGAAAGAATCTGCAAAATCATCGACAGCAACATTCACTGTCACTACCGCATCTATCCTTGCAACTATATCGCGTACGACCGCCGCTTCAAGACAGACCGTTTCAAAAACGAATATACGGAAGCCGACATCGAAAGCTTCACAACTTACCTGAACGGTCAGCTTGAAAAAGTGAAGAAAGAAGTGGATTTCGAAATCACTGCCGACGACCGCGAATACATGCTTGAAATGATGCTGGTTATGTACTCCAACCCGCTCTGCAACAAATTGAAAGCAACCGACAGTTTGTAGTCATGAAAATTTCCTATGTTGCGCTGTTCATATTATTGGCAGTAAATCTGCTGACCGACGGATATATCTATTTCCGCCTGAAACAGGCAACACAAAAACATAAATGGCTGAAGAAGGCGCACATCGCCTTCTCAGCCATTCTTTGTATTTCGCTGGTTGCAATCGCAGCGGCTCCTTTCCGCACTGCAAGCACCGTCGGAATGCAATGGATTATGTGGACACTGTTCACCTACATTTCCACCTATCTTCCGAAATATCTATATGCCATTTCCGCCATTATTGCCAACATCCCACGACTTTTCAAACGGAAGCGCTGGAATTTCGTTTCGACAGCCGGCGCCATAATCGGCTTCCTGCTTTTCGGTACAATGTGGTGGGGCGCGCTTGTCACTCCCCGACAAGTGAACATAGAGAAAGTGGATATACGGTCGGAACGGCTTCCGAAAAATTTTGACGGGTTCACCATTGCCCTGTTCTCCGACCTGCACACCGGAACTTTCGGCAACAACACGGGCATTGTCGAGAATCTTGTGGAGGAAATCAACCGGCAGAACGCCGACATGGTAATCTTTGCCGGCGACATCGTAAACCGCAGCACTTCGGAACTCTACCCCTTCATTCCCGCTCTGAAGCAAATAAAGGCGCGCTACGGCGTTGTTTCCGTTCTGGGTAACCATGACTACGGCGACTACATGAAATGGGATTCGGAAGAAGCCTACGCGGCAAATATCGAGGAATTGGTCACATTGCAGAACGATTCACTCGGATGGCGGTTGCTTCGCGACCAGTCGTTCGACATCTACGCAGGCCCCGACAAGCAGAAAATTGCCATCATCGGCGTGGACAACTGGGGCGAACCGCCTTTCAAGACCTACGGGAACCTGCAACTGGCCTACGACAACCTCAACGACAGCGTGTTCAAAATTCTTGTGAGCCACAATCCCCGCCATTGGGACTTGGAAGTGGTGAAAAAAACCAACATCGACCTGACACTTTCGGGACACACCCATGCCATGCAGTCGATGCTCGAAATCGGCGGAAAGAAATATTCGCTGGCTGCGAAAAAATATCCGAATTGGGCAGGACTCACATCGGAAAACGGGAAATACCTGTATGTGAACATCGGCATCGGAGAAGTGGGTGTACCGATGCGACTGGGAGCCACTCCCGAACTGACACTCATCACCCTTCATTGCAACTAATTCAGAGAATCATTCTATGGAAAAGATATTGGCGTTCGTTGCCGGCGACACCGGCATTTCCCTGAAACAGACTTCAGCAACCATCAAGCTGCTTGACGAAGGAGCAACCATCCCCTTCATCAGCCGCTATCGCAAGGAAGCGACGGGCGGACTCGACGAAACACAGATTCAGGCCATCGCCACCGCCTACGAAAAGGCGCAGGAACTGGAAAAACGGAAAAAGCATATCACGGAAACCATTGCGGCGCAGGACAAACTGACACCGGAACTGGAAAAGAAAATAGCCGAATGCTTCGACGCACAGACACTTGAGGACATTTACCTGCCTTTCAAACCGAAACGCCGCACGAAAGCGGAAATTGCGCGTGAAAAAGGCCTTGAGCCGCTGGCACGAATCATCATGGCGCAAAACTCCGACGACGTGAAACGCTCGGCCATGCGGTTTGTGAACGACAACGTTGCCGACACCGAAGAAGCGATTGAAGGTGCCGCCGACATCATTGCCGAATGGATTTCGGAAAATCAGGGCGTGAGAAATACCGTCAGAAACATGTTCAGCCGCGAAGCCACAGTCACCTGCAAGGTGGCAAAAGGCAAGGAAGAGGAAGCGGCCAACTATCAGAACTACTTCGACTTCAGCGCACCGCTCAAACGATGCAGCTCCCACCGCATTCTCGCCATGCGCCGCGGTGAACGCGAAGGCCTTCTGCGGGTGGACATCAGCATCCCGGAAGAAAAGATTCTCGACCGCCTTTCCGAACGCCTGGTGAAAAACGACACGGAAAGCGCACAGGTGGTAGAAAAGGCCCTTACCGACAGCTACAAGCGACTTATCAAACCTTCGATTGAAAACGAGTTCGCTTCTCTTTCGAAAGCGGAAGCCGACGACCAGGCCATCAGTCTTTTCGCACAGAACGCGCGCCAGCTGCTTTTCGCTCCGCCGTTGGGACGGAAACGCATTCTCGCCATCGATCCCGGCTACCGCACAGGCTGCAAGGTGGTATGCCTCGACGAACAGGGCAACCTCCTGCACAACGATACGATATACCCTACTCCGCCAAAAAGCGAAACGGCTTTGGCAGCAAAAAAGATAACCCACCTGATTGAAGTCTACAAAATCGATGCCATCGCCCTCGGCAACGGTACGGCAAGCCGCGAAACGGAGCATTTCCTTTCGTCGCTGCGCTATAACCGCGACGTGAAGGTGTTCGTGGTCAGCGAAGACGGCGCATCGATTTATTCGGCATCCAAACTGGCAAGAGAAGAATTTCCGGACAAGGACGTGACGGTGCGCGGAGCGGTTTCCATCGGCCGCCGCCTGCTCGACCCGCTGGCGGAACTGGTGAAAATCGACCCGAAATCCATCGGTGTCGGACAATATCAGCACGATGTCGACCAGACGAAATTGAAAAAATCACTGGAATTTACCGTAGAAAGCTGCGTGAACAGCGTGGGCGTGAATCTAAACACGGCTTCTAAAGAACTGCTCACCTACGTTTCCGGTCTCGGCCCGCAACTGGCACAGAACATTGTCAGCTACCGAGCCGACAACGGCGATTTCACTACCCGTAAACAATTGATGAAAGTGCCAAAGCTTGGCCCGAAAGCATTTGAGCAGTGTGCAGGCTTCCTGCGCATCCCCGACGGGGAAAATCCGCTCGACAACACAGCCGTACACCCGGAAAACTACCGCATCGTGGAACAGATGGCGAAAGACTGCAAATGCACCGTGACCGACCTTATCAAGAACAAGGAAAAACGGGAGAAAATCGACATCAGCCGTTATGTGACCGCCGAAACGGGACTGCCGACACTGACCGACATCATGGCAGAGCTGGAAAAGCCCGGACGCGACCCCCGGAAAGGCGTGGCGGTCATGAAGTTTGACGACAGCATCAAGACGTTCGACGATCTGACGGAAGGGCTGGTGCTGAAAGGCATCGTCACCAATATCACGCAATTCGGCGTATTTGTCGACATCGGCATCAAGGAAAACGGTCTCGTCCACATATCGGAACTTTCCGACAAGTTTGTGTCGTCGGCTTCGGAAGTGGTGAAAATCCACCAGCAAGTGACCGTGAAGGTGAAATCAATCGACAGGGAACGACGACGTATTGCATTAACAATGAAACAAATTCCACAACAATGAATAGCTTAGTTTTATCAATCGGAAGTAACAGCAAAGATCGTGAATGGCAAGTGAAAAACTGCATCGCATGGCTGAAAGACAAACTACACGGTGTGACGGTTTCGGACATTTACAACTCAAAAGCCGCCAACGGTGTCGACCCCGACTATCTCAACGCAGTGATGAAGGCAAAGTGCCGGGAGGAACTACCCGAAATCACTGACATGCTGAAAAAATACGAGACTGTTTGCGGACGCACGCCCATGAGCAAGAAGAAAGGCGACATTCCGATGGACCTTGACATTATCATCTGGAACGATGAAATTATCAGGGAAACAGACTACAATCAACATTATTTCCAAATCGGCTGGCAACAGCTCAACGAAAAATAATCTGTAAAAATGAACAGAATAAAACCGCTTGGCATCCTTGTCCTGATTGCCGCCATTGCCTATGTGGCCGTTCCGTTTGACTACGACAATGGCTGGACCGGCTACATAGACGACTTTTTCGTATTCATGGCCGGCTACACATTTTTCATGGGCAACCGACAGAAATCATTGCCCAACAAACGCATGCTCTACACCATTTCGGGCGCCTTCTTCATTGCCGGAATGTTAGCGCTGATTGCCCTCATCCTGTTTGGGAAATAGCCCAAACCGCTTGCAAAAAACGAGTTACGCCGGAGTGATTTTTCGCTCCGGTTTTTTAGTCACTGGATTTCAGCGTTTTAGAAAACAACAATTACAAATAAGCAAAACAAAGTTTTCCAAAACTTTTTACAACACATTAATTTTCAGCAATTTAATTTTCGACGCCACCTAAAAAGTTTTCCAAAATAGAAATTCACTATTTTTCTTTCGAGATATTCAGCATAACTTTGCAACCAGAAAATCACCTCGAAAATTAACGATATATTTCAATATTTCTATGATACAGACAGTTCTAAAACGTGACGGAAGAATAGTGGGTTACAATGAAGAAAAAATCAAGGCCGCTATCCGCAAAGCAATGCTCCAAACTGAAAAGGGCGAAGACGACGCTCTGATTCAGAAAATAGCCGACCGCATCGGAATGTGCGGCGAAGAGCAGATGTCAGTAGAAGACATTCAGGACCGCGTGGAAATGGAACTGATGAAAAGTTCGCGCAAGGAAGTGGCTAAACGCTACATTGCCTACCGCGACCAGCGCAGCATTGCCCGCAAGGCAAAGACGCGCGACGTATTTTTGGAAATCATTGAAGCGAAATCGAACGACATCACGCGCGAAAACGCCAACATGAACGCCGACTCACCGGCGGGCATGATGATGAAGTTTGCCAGCGAAACTACCAAACCGTTCGTCGACGACTATCTCCTGTCGCCGGAAACCGTGGAAGCCATCCGAAACGGCTATCTGCACGTACACGACAAGGACTATTATCCGACGAAGAGCCTTACCTGCGTGCAGCATCCGCTCGACAAGATTCTGAACGACGGCTTCTATGCCGGACACGGGGAATCACGCCCGGCAAAACGCATCGAAACGGCAAGCATCATCGGCTGTATTTCCATGGAAACGGCACAGAACGAAATGCACGGCGGACAGGCCATTCCGGCATTCGACTTCTACCTTGCACCGTTTGTTCGCCGCTCGTTCATTGAAGAGGTGAAGAACACGGAATCGCTTACCGGCGAAAACTACGCCCACCTTTACAACATCGAGCTCGACGACTTCATCAAGAAGCCCCTCGACGGACTGACAGGCGAACAACGCTCACTGCAACATGCCATCAACAAGACTGTGGAACGCGTACACCAGGCCATGGAAGCGTTTATCCACAATATGAACACCATCCACTCGCGCGGCGGCAATCAGGTGGTGTTCAGCTCCATCAACTACGGAACGGATACCTCGGCGGAAGGACGCTGCGTGATGCGCGAACTGCTCAACTCCACCTATGAAGGTGTGGGCAACGGCTCTACGGCTATTTTCCCGATTCAGATATGGAAAAAGAAACGCGGCGTGAACTATCTGCCCGAAGACCGCAACTACGACCTGTTCCAGCTCGCCTGCAAGGTGTCGGCACGCCGTTTCTTCCCGAACTTCCTCAACCTCGACGCTACGTTCAACACCCACGAGAAATGGGATGCCAACGACCCACAGCGCTATCAGTATGAGGTAGCAACAATGGGATGCCGCACCCGTGTATTTGAAAACCGTTTCGGCGAAAAGACGTCTATCGGCCGCGGTAACCTTTCGTTCTCGACCATCAACATCGTACGCCTTGCCATCGAGTGCATGAACATCGAAAGCCGCGAGGAACGCATCGAAACGTTCTTCAAAAAACTCGACGTCATGCTGGAAACTACCGCCAAACAATTGTGCGAACGCTACGACTTCCAGAAAACAGCGTTGGCAAAACAGTTCCCGCTCCTGATGTCGAAGCTGTGGAACGGTGCGGAAAAACTTCAGCCTAACGACACGATAGAAAGCGTCATCAATCAGGGCACGCTGGGTATCGGCTTCATCGGACTGGCAGAATGTCTGGTGGCACTTACGGGCAAACACCACGGAGAAAGCGAAGAAAGCCAGCAATTGGGCTTGAAAATCGTTACCCACATGCGCGACCGTGCCAACGAATTCTCGGAACGCTATCTGCACAATTTCAGTATTCTTGCCACACCGGCCGAAGGTCTGTCGGGCAAGTTCACGAAAAAGGACAAACGCACGTTCGGCATCATCAAGGGCGTAACCGACAAGGACTATTACACTAACTCCAACCACGTTCCCGTATGGTATAAATGCAGCCCGCGCCACAAGGCGGAAGTGGAAGCTCCTTACCACGACCTGACACGCGGCGGCCACATCTTCTATGTGGAAATCGACGGTGACGCTACCCACAACCCGCAAGCCATTGCCGACATCGTTGCGCTTATCGATAAATACAACATCGGCTACGGTTCGGTGAACCACAACCGCAACCGCTGTATGGACTGCGGATATGAGGATGCAACCGACAATCTGGAGACTTGCCCTGTATGCGGAAGCAAAAACATCGACAAGCTGCAACGCATCACCGGCTATCTGGTAGGAACTACCGACCGCTGGAACAAGGCGAAATTGGCGGAACTGAACGACCGCGTTATCCACAAATAAGCCCTTACGGAAATGAAAATCAACATCCTTGACATCGTCGAAGGCACGACAGTCGACGGTCCCGGCCTGCGTACCTCCATCTATATGGCAGGCTGCCACCACTGTTGCCCGGGTTGCCACAATCCGAAATCATGGGCTTTCGACGGTGGCACAGCTATGGACCTGGAAGAAATCCTGTCCGTCGTTAAAGAAAACGACTTCAACGTGACGCTATCGGGCGGCGACCCGCTCTACCATCCCACAGAAACACTGGAACTGTGCCGGCAGATCAAACAACGGTACGGAAAAAACATCTGGTGCTACACAGGCTTCACATGGGAGCAAATCGTGGCATCACCCACACTACGCTCCCTGCTCGACTACATCGACATAGTAGTCGACGGCCCTTTCCAACTCGAAAACAAGCAGCTCGGACTACGTTTCAAAGGCAGCACCAACCAACGCCTCATCGCCGTCCGCCCCACCCTCACCACCGGCAAAATCACCGAATGGGAAGGATTGTAGACTTCATCTTCTATACTTACACAATTAATACAAAAGTCACAACCAACCTAAAGATTTACGTTCTAATAATTTGAAGGGAAACGAAATTAGGGGGTATTCATAAATGTAAAATTCCATAAAAGATGTAATTTTGCAGCATACTATAAAATTACAATAGTTTTTTGAAAATCAATACTATTAAACTATGAAAAATATAATAGAACGTATACATAAACGCACTACAGAATATTCACATCCTTCACAAGCAACAACAACCGCGAATGCATTAGATTTACTATCTTCTGGCATATATACAGAGGAAGAGAGATTTATTTTTGAGTTATTACAAAATGCTGTTGACAGCTTCGACCCACAACTTCAAGCAACATTATCAATCCAGATTTCATTTATTGATAATTTACTAATCTTTATGCACAATGGTACCCCCTTTTCCGAAAGGGATATTGAAGGATTATGTGATATTGGTAATGGAAACAAGGTTTCTGATGCAAAAAAAATTGGATACAAAGGCATTGGTTTTAAATCTGTATTTATGCATTCTCAGCGAGTAACAATATTGACGGGGAACACTTGTTTCAAATTTGATAAAAAAGCCTGTGAAACTATTGCCACACACTAGTGTCCACTAAAAATTAGAGGACGAGTTAAAAATTATAATTACTAAATAA
>OLFX01001817.1_pt1 | contig 21184 bp, 21 predicted proteins | sample 1605091 | NCBI WGS metagenome assembly OLFX01 (sample SAMEA3888906, study PRJEB22519) | human gut metagenome | biome: human gut; feature: human-associated habitat; material: faeces | place: Denmark | collected 2012 | reverse complement strand
ACAAGCCCCGCCCCTACGCGTGAGCATTGAACGAGGGGAGCAGCGGAAAGTAGCCGCGCTTTGTAGGGGCGGCCCTTGTGGCCGCCCGGCTGGCCGGAGCCTGGGACGGGAATGAAAGAGGCGGGCGGGTGTGGGCCCCCGCCCCTACGGGTCTGCGGCAAGGGAAGTATTTCCCGCAAAATGTAGGGGTCGATGCCTACATCGGCCCGCTGAGCCGAATTTGGCGGTTTTTCCGCTGCCCGGCCCGTTGGATACTTTGAAGCGAGAAGGAACATACATGAATTACGAAGCAGGAAGTTATGATATTGCCGTCATCGGCGCGGGGCACGCAGGCATCGAGGCCGCCCTGGCCGCCGCCGAGACCGCGGCCGCCCAACCGGCCCAGGAGGCCCAGCCCGACCAGGTGGAGATGACCGCCACCCCCGGGGAGACGGGCCCGGTCTTTGACCAGCCCACCGTGCCGGAGACCTTCGGCTATGACCAGCCCCCCCTGGTGGAGCCGGACCCCGCCGCCTTCACCCCCACCCCCGTGTCTGCGGAGGGCCCGGTGGTGGAGCCGGAGCCCGCCCCGGTGCAGGAGACCCCTGCCTTCACTCCCGCCGCCCAAGGGCCGGCGGAGAGTGAGTGGGACGCCCTGAAAGACCTGAACACCCTGGCCGGCCAGCCGGAGGCCGCCCCGGAGATCCCCGAGGCCATCCCCGCCCCCACGGCGGAGATCCAGGTGGGCCAGACCACCGTGGAGCCCGCCGCCCCGGCCCAGGCAGACCAGCAGCCCCAGCCGGCCCCCCAGGCAGAGCCGCCAGTGAACACCGAGGAGGACCTGGATGCCCTCCTCCGGGAGGTGCGGGACCTGCTGGCAGAGAGCCCCGTCCCCACCCTCACCCAGGAGCAGCTGGAAAAGCCTGCCCAGCCGGTGGAGGAAGTGGCCATCCAGGAGGAGCCCGAGGCCGAAGCCGCCCCGGAGGCCCCCGCCCAGGAGGTCCCCCAGCAGCAGGCCCCTGTCGCCGAACCCCCGGTGGAGCAGGCACAGCCCCCCCAGGAGGAGGCCCCCCGGGCCGACTTCGACGTGGAGGAGCCCACCATCCACATCGGGGAGATCCCCACCCAGGCCCTCTGGCAGGGGGACGGGCAGGACAAGCCCGCGGCAGAGAACTATGCCGACGTGATCGATGACCAGCCCACCCAGGTCATCCCCACCCAGGAGATCTCCAAGGAGATCCAGGCCCAGCAGGCGGCCAAAGCCCAGGAGGACGAGGCCGCAGAGCCCCAGCCGGCCCAGGAGGACCTGCTGGAAGCCGTGCTGCCCCCCCAGGCCAAGGCCCCCTCTGCGGAGGAGAAGGCCGCCGCCCGCCGGGCCGCCCGGAAGAAAAAGAAGAAGCAGGGGATGAACCCTGTTCTGCTCATCGTGTCCCTGATCATTGTGGTGGCCGCGGTGTTCATTGTGGTGCGCACCGTGGTGCCCGCCTTCCAGACCGGCATCTTCAGCAGCCAGCAGGCCGCAGAGGGCCTCACCCTGGACCGGGAGACCCTGGACCTGGCAGAGGCCGGGACCACCATGACCTTGGTCCCCACCTTCTCCCCTGAGGGGGCCACCGGGACGGTCACCTGGTCCAGCAGCGACGAGGCCGTGGCCACCGTGGACGGCCAGGGCATGGTCACCGCCGTGGCCCCTGGCACCGCCACCATCACCGCCACGTTGGAGAACGGCCAGTCGGCCCAGTGCACCGTCAACTGCACCTGGGATCCTGAGGCCGCAGCGGACGGCGAGGAAGCTCCGGCGGAGCAGACCACCGTGGGCCTAAGCGCCAACGACATCACCCTGGACAGCGCCGGGGACAGCCAGCAGCTCACCGTCAACGGGGCGGAGGGAGAGGTCACCTGGGCCAGCGAGGACACCGCCGTGGCTACCGTGGACGACCAGGGCAACGTCACCGCCGTGGCCCCGGGCCGCACCACCGTCACCGCCACCGTGGGGGACCAGACCTTCAACTGCGCCGTGCGCTGCATCTGGTAAAAGGAGAACCCCTATGCGTGAGACGATAGAAACCCTGAAAACCCGCCGCAGCTGCCGGGCCTACCAGCCCCGGCAGGTGGAGGAAGGGCTCTTGCAGCAGGTCTTGGAGGCCGGCCTCTATGCCCCCAGCGGCCGGGGCGCCCAGCCGGTGGTCTTCGTGGTGGTCCAGGACCAGGCCACCCTGGCAGAGCTCTCCCGGCTGAACGCCGCCGTCATGGGGGCGGACACCGACCCCTTCTACGGCGCCCCCACCGTGATCGTGGTCCTGGCCGACCGCAGCCGCCCTACCTGGGTGGAGGATGGCAGCCTGGCCATGGGCAACCTGATGAACGCCGCCCACGCCCTGGGCCTGGGGTCCTGCTGGATCCACCGGGCCCGGGAGGTCTTTGACAGCCCGGAGGGGCAGGCCCTCCTGCACCAGTGGGGCCTGGAAGGGACGTACGCCGGGGTGGGCCACTGCATTCTGGGCTACCCCGCTACCGACCTGCCGCCGGCCCCGCCCCGGAAGCCCGGCCGGGTGGTCCGGGTGTAAGGCCCCCGCCCCGGACCCGGAGCGGGACAGAAACCGCACGCCGTATCAACATCCAACGCCCCCAAGCCGAACCTCGGCTTGGGGGCGTTGCTGCGTCCAGGGACAAAAGGGCTTACCGGATCTGCCCGTCTCCCAGGATGATGTACTTGTAGCTGGTGAGCTCCTCCAGCCCCATGGGGCCCCGGGCGTGGAGCTTCTGGGTGGAGATGCCCATCTCACACCCCAGGCCGAACTGGCCCCCGTCGGTGAACCGGGTGGAGGCGTTGACGTAGACGGCGGCGCTGTCCACCAGTTTGGTGAACAGGTCCGCGTGGGCCCGGGTCTGGGTGAGGATGGCCTCGCTGTGGCCGGTGGAGTGGCGGTTGATGTGGTCGATGGCCTCCTCCACGCTGCCCACCACCCGGACGGCCAGGATGTAGTCCAAAAACTCCGTGTCGAAGTCCGCCGGCCCGGCAGGGGATCCCTTCCCCAGGAGGGCTAGGGCCTCCGGGTCCAGGCGGAGCTCCACCGGCGGCTGGCCGGCGGCCCGGCGGCGGTCCACCAGCCGGTCCCACAGCTGGGGCAGGAAGGCGGGGGCGATGTCCCGGTGGACCAGGCAGACCTCGGCGGCGTTGCACACCGAGGGGCGGCTGGTCTTGGCGTTGTCCACGATGGTGAGGGCCTTGTCCAGGTCGGCGTCGGCGTCCACGTAGAGGTGGCAGATGCCGGTGCCCGTCTGGATGCAGGGGACCTTGGCATTGTCCACGCAGGACTGGATCAGGGAGGCGCCCCCCCGGGGGATCAGCAGATCCACATACCCCACCGCCCGCATCAGCTCGTTGGCGGAGTCCCGGGTGGTGTCGGTGACCAGGCTCACCAGGGCGGCGGGGAGGTGGTGCTTTTCCAGGGCCTGGTGGAGGGCGTCCACAATGGCGGTGTTGGAGTGGATGGACTCCTTGCCCCCCCGCAGCACGCACACCGACCCCGCCTGGAAGGTGAGGCTGGCGGCGTCGGAGGTGACGTTGGGCCGGGACTCATAGATGATGGCGATGACCCCCAGGGGGACGGACACCTTGTTCACCTGCAGCCCGTTGGGCAGGGTGTGGGAGGCCAGGGTGCGGCCCACCGGGTCCGGCAGGGCGGCCACCGCCCGGACGCCGGCGGCCATGTCGGCGATCCGCCCCTGGGTGAGGCGGAGGCGGTCCTGCATCACCGGGGCGATGGTGCCCTGGGCGGCCTCCAGGTCCTGGGCGTTGGCGGCCAGGATGGCCGGGGCGTTGGCCTCCAGGGCGTCGGCCATGGACAGCAGGACGGCCTTCTTCTCCTCGGTGGACAGGGCGGCCAGGGCGGGCTTGGCGGCCAGGGCGGCCTCCAGCAGGGCGCCGGTGCGGGGCAGGTGGGGGGTGCCGGCGGCCTGGCCGGGGGCTGCGCCCCCGTCAGGGGGATAGCAGGACATCCCCTGGGAAGGAAGGGTGGTATTCATAGGCTTATCCTTTCTTAACGGCGCGGAAGCGGCTGCCCACAGGCTTGCCCTCCGCAATGTCGTACAGGCGCTCCGGCTGGGAGCCGTTGGTGATCACCATGTCGCACCCGGCGGGGGTGCACAGGGCGGCGGCCTGGAGCTTGGAGGTCATCCCCCCGGTGCCCAGCTTGGAGCTGGCCCCCCCGGCCAGGGCCCAGATCTCCTGGGTGAGGGAGGGGATCTCGGTGATGAGGGTGGCCTCCGGGTGGGTGTGGGGGTCGGCGGTGTACAGCCCGTTGATGTCCGAGAGGATCACCAAGAGGTCGGCCCCCATGGTCACCGCCACCTGGGCGGCCAGGGTGTCGTTCTCGCCGATGGTGGTGTGTTCGCCGATCTCCTCGGTGGAGACGGCGTCGTTCTCGTTGAGGATGGGCAGGGCGTGGAGCTCCAGCAGGCGCTGGATGGTGCTCTTGACGTTGGTGGAGCGCTGGGGGTCGTGAATGTCGTCCCCCGACAGCAGGACCTGGGCCACCACATGGCCATACTCGGAAAAAAGTTTGTCGTAGGTATACATCAGCTCGCACTGGCCCACCGCGGCGGCGGCCTGCTTGGTGGGCATATCCTCTGGCCGGCGGGAGAGGGAGAGTTTTCCCACCCCCATGCCAATGGCGCCGGAGGAGACCAGGATGAGCTCATGCCCGGCGTTTTTCAGGTCGCTGAGGACCTTGCACAGGGACTCCACCTGCCGGATGTTCAGCAGGCCCGAGGGATGGGCCAGGGTGGAGGTGCCGATCTTGACCACAATGCGCTTGTTCTGCATGGAAGGAATCTCCTTACCTGGAAATGACGGAACCCCAAACGGAAGGCTTTGGGGCTGCCGTCCTTTATTGTACTGGATGGTCCCGGGGCTTGTCAATGACCCGGGCCAGCCGGGGAAGAAAAAACGTCCGGCCCAGGGCCGGACGTTTTTTTGCTGGAAAGGGGGCTTAGGGAACCTGGTAGGCCTGGGGGCGGTTCCGGGATGATGGCCTGGTTTTTTCCGTCAGTTTATGATTCTGTTATAAATTGGGTGTACAATCACAGGGATCAAGGAGGCGGACCCCCATGACCATCAAAAAACGACTGTTCCTGTCCAACATCCTGATGATTGTCATCCCAGCCTGCCTGGGGGTGCTGGCGGTGGCAGCGGCGCTGCTGCTCTTCCTCACCGTTTTGCTGCCCCAGTCCGGTTCGACCTGGCTCAGCCAGCACGACGTGGCGGAGACCCGCAGCGAGCTGGTGTCCCTGGCGGAGGATTGGCTGTCGGAGGCCGACCCCGCCCAGCAGACCGCCCTGGCCGCCCGTCTGGAGGAGACCGCCGCCGCCCATCAAATGGTCCTGGTGATCCGCCAGGACGGCGGGGAGGCCGGGCGCTTTGGCCAGGGGGCGGCCACGGACCAGCCCGGCCTCACCCAGGCCCTGGCGGCTTTGGAGGGCAGCGGCACCGTCTCCGACGGCACCACGGACCTTTTCGGCGCGGTGTATTCCGCCGGGGGGGCCACCTATCAGCTGGAGGTCTACAGCCAAGGGGTGGTCACCGACCTGCCCCACCAGACGGAGCACCTGGCGGCCACCCTCCTGGCCGCGGTGGTGGTGATGGTCCTGGCGGCGGTGCTGGTCACCAACCGCTTCCTCACCCGGTTCGTGTTCCGGCACATCCAGGAGCCCTTGGAGACCCTGGCGGAGGGGGTTCACCAGATCCGGGACGGCAACCTCACCCACCGCATCGCCTACGACAGCCGGGACGAGTTCCAGCCGGTGTGCGAGGACTTCAACGACATGGCCCAGCGGCTGCGGGCCTCGGTGGAGCAGTCCCAGCGGGAGGAGGCCAGCCGGAAGGAGCTGCTGGCCAGCATCTCCCACGACATCCGCTCCCCCCTCACCGCCATCCAGGCCTATGTGGAGGGCCTGCTGGACGGGGTGGCGGACACCCCGGAAAAGCAGCGGGAGTACCTCACCATCCTCCAGGCCAAGGCCACGGAGATGGACCAGCTGGTGCGGAAGATCTTCCTGTTCTCCAAGATGGACCTGGGGGAGTACCCCTACAGCCCGGAACCCCTGGACCCCGCCCAGGAGGTGGAGGCCGTGGTGGCGGCCTCCCGGGAGGCCTACCGCCAGCGGGGCCTGTCCATCACCGTGGAACCCCTGCCCACCGGCTGCCAGGTGCTGGCAGACCCCATCTACTTCCACAGCATCTTCACCAACCTGCTGGACAACAGCGCCAAGTATAAGGACAAGGCCACCGGCCAGGTGACCATCACCGGGGCGGTGGAGGGGCAGGACTTCTGCCTCACCGTGGACGACGACGGCCCCGGCGTGCCCCCCGAGGCCCTGCCCCGGCTCTTTGACGTGTTCTACCGCAACGACCCCGCCCGGAAGAACCCCGACCAGGGCAGCGGCCTGGGCCTGGCCATCGTGGCCAAGAGCATGGAGCGGATGGGCGGAACCATCCGGGCGGAAAACCGCCCCCAGGGGGGCTGCGGATGGTGCTGCGCATCCCCCAGACGGAAGGAGAGATGGACCATGAAACGCATTCTGATCGTTGAGGACGACGGGGCCATTGCCGCCATCGAGCGGGACTACCTGATGCTCAGCGACTTCCAGGTGGACATCGCCGCCACCGGCCCGGAGGGGCTGGCCATGGGCCGGTCCGGGGGGTACGATTTGATCCCCCTGGACCTGATGCTCCCGGGGCTGGACGGGTTTGCCCTGTGCAGCACCCTGCGGGAGACTTTGGACATCCCCATCCTCATGGTTACCGCCCGGCAGGAGGACATCGACAAGATCAAGGGCCTGGGGCTGGGGGCGGACGACTACATCACCAAGCCCTTCTCCCCCAGTGTGCTGGTGGCCCGGATCAAGGCCCACCTGGCCCAGTATGACCGGCTGAAGCAGGCCGGGGGCGTGGACCGGAACCAGCTCCAGCTGGGCAGCGTCCTGCTCCAGAAGGACGCCCGCCGGGTCTTCGTGGACGGGGCAGAGGTGGCCTTGAAGAACAAGGAGTATGAGCGCCTCCTCTTCCTCCTGTCCAACCCCGACATCGTCTTTTCCAAGGAGACCCTGTACGAGCGGATCTGGGGGTACGACGCCATGGGGGACAACGCCACCGTGGTGGTCCACATCAACCGCCTGCGAGAGAAGATCGAGAAGGACCCCTCCCACCCCCGGTACATCCAGACGGTCTGGGGGGCGGGGTACCGGTTCAAACCCTGAGAGGAGGGAAGGCCATGTCTTGGCTGCTGTTTGCAGTGGGTTCCGCCTTTTTCGCCGGGATCACGGCGATTTTGGCCAAAATCGGCATCCAATCCGTCCCCTCCCACCTGGCCACTGCCCTGCGGACCGGGGTGGTGCTGGTGTTCGCCTGGGGGATGGTCTTCCTGGTGGGCTCCCAGGGGGACCTGGCCCAGCTCACCGGGGGGGACCTGGCCTGGCTGGTGCTGTCGGGGCTGGCCACCGGGGCCTCCTGGCTGTGCTACTTCCGGGCCCTCCAGCTGGGGGATGTGAACAAGGTCACCCCCATTGACAAGTCCAGCACGGTGCTCACCATCCTGCTGGCCTGGCTGCTGCTGGGGGAGCCCCTCTCCCTGCCCCAGGGGCTGGGGGTGGTGGCCATCGGCGCCGGCACCTTGCTGATGATCACCCGGAAGGAGGGGGCGGCCGGGCAGCCCCATGACCGGCGCTGGCTCCTCTATGCCCTGGGCTCGGCGGTGTTTGCCAGCCTCACTGCCCTCTTTGGCAAGTTGGGGGTGGCGAACATCGAGTCCAACCTGGCCACCGCCATCCGCACCATTGTGGTGCTGGCCATGGCCTGGGGGATGGTCTTTCTCACCGGGGAGCAGAAGGCCCTGCCCCAGGTGGACTGGCGGAGCGGGACCTTCCTGGTGCTCTCGGGGCTGGCCACCGGGGCCTCCTGGCTGTGCTATTTCCGGGCCCTGCAGGCCGGGCCGGCCAGCGTGGTGGTGCCCATTGACAAGCTGAGCATCCTGGTGACCATCCTGTTCTCCGGCCTGGTTTTGAAGGAGACGTTAAGCAGAAAGGCCGCCCTGGGCCTGGTGCTGATCCTGGCCGGCACCGGGGCTATGCTGCTATGATGCCGTGCCCCCACGGCCTTTGCGGAGGTGATTTTCCACCGGCATGTATCGACGGTTGCTTTCCAACACGGTGCTCTTTTCCGTGAGCACCTTTGGGTCGAAGATTCTCCTCTTCCTCCTGACCCCCTTTTACACCAGCATCCTCACCGACGCGGAGTACGGCGTCACCGACCTTATCATCCAGACGGGCAACGTGCTCATCCCCCTGGTCTCCATGGGGATCATCAACGCCGTGCTGCGCTTCGGCCTGGACGAGACCACCGACCTCAAAGGCCTGTTCACCACAGGCCTGGTGGTGATCCTGGTGGGGGAGGGGGTGCTGGCCCTGTGCTACCCCCTGCTCCAGAGCATCGGCCTGCTGTCGGACTACGTCCTTCTGCTGCTGCTCTATGTCCTCATGGCCAACCTCCACGCGGTGTTCGGCGCCATGGCCCAGGCCATGGGGAAGGTGCGGCTGTACGCCGGCAGCGGCATCCTGTGCACCGCCCTGGTGGTGGCGATGAATATCCTGCTCCTGTCGGTGTTCCGGCTGGGAATTGTGGGGTATGTCCTCTCCAACGTCATCGCCGACGGGGTGGTGGCGCTGGTGCTGTTTGGCGCCCTGGGGCTGTGGCGGTACTTCCAGCCGGCGGCGGTGGGGCGGGGCCTGGTGAGGCAGATGTTCCGCTACTGCCTGCCCCTGATCCCGGCCACCGTCTGCTCCTGGATCATCAACATCTCCGACCGGTACTTCATTTCCTTCCTCATCGGCCCCGATGTCTCCGGCCTGTACGCGGTGGGGAACAAGGTGGCCTCCATCCTCCTCATCTTCTCGGGGATCTTCACCTCCGCCTGGCAGCTGTCCATCGTCTCGGAGCGGTCCAAGGCGGAGCAGGAGAGGTTCTTCTCCAACGTCTTTTCCGTCTACGAGGCAGGGGCCCTGGTGGGGGCCTCCCTGCTCATGGCGGCCAGCCGGCTGGTGATGCGCTTTCTGGCCGCGCCGGACTACTTCTCCGCCTGGCACTATGCCCCGGTGCTCATCTTGGGCACCGCCATGGCCTGCCTGGGGTCCTTCTTCGCCTCGGTCTATGTGGCGGAGAAGCGGAGCTCCGCCACCCTGGTGACCACCCTGGCCGGGGCGGGGGTGAACCTGGCGGGCAACGCCCTGCTGATCCCCCTCTACGGCGCCATGGGGGCGGCGGTGGCCACCTTGCTGAGCTACCTGGTGATCCTCATCGCCCGGGCGGTCCACTCCCGCAGCCTGCTGCGGGTGGCGTGGAAGGTGCCCCGGTTCGTCCTGGCCATGGGGATCCTCCTGCTCCAGTGCGTGCTGGTGGAGTGGGAAAACACGGCCCTGGCCCTGGCCTGCTGCCTGGGGATCCTGGCGCTCTACTTCCGCCCCCTGTGGCGGGCCTGGAAGACAGGGATCTTCACCCGGCGATAAAGAGATGGCATGTAAAAAACCCCACGGAGACTTCCCAATCAGGAAGCCCCCGTGGGGTTTCTCTCTTTGCTTAGTCCAGTCCCGTCAGGTGCCGGCGCAGCAGGTCCAGGGCGGTCTGGGCGGCCTGGCGGCGGACCCGCTCCCGCTCCACCGGGCCGGCGCGGAATTCTGTGATCCGGCACTGGTCCCCCCAGGCCAGGCCCAGGTAGACCAGGCCGATGGGGTTGCCCCGGTCGTCGGCGTCCGGCCCGGCCACCCCGGTGGTGGATAGGGCGATGTCGCAGCCCAGGGCGGCCTTGGCCCCCCGGGCCATGGCCTCCGCCACCTGGGGGGAGACGGCGCCGTACCGGTCCAGCAGGTCCTGGGGCACCCCCAGCAGGCCAGCCTTCACCCCGTTGGTGTAGCTCACCACGCCCCCCCGGAACACGGCGGAGGACCCGGGCAGGTCGGTGAGGAGCTTGGCCAGCAGCCCCCCGGTGCAGGACTCGGCGGTGCCCACGGTGAGGCCGCGGTCCTTCAGCAGGGCAAAGCACACCTCCTCCAGGGAGTCCACGTCCACCCCGATGACCTTGTCCCCCAGGATGGCCTTCACCTGTTCCTCCACCGGGGCGATGAGGCGGAGGGCCTCCTCCCGGGTGGGGGCGTGGGCGGTGATCCGCAGCTCGGTCCCCGTGGGCTTGGCGTAGGGGGCCAGGGTGGGGTTGTGGAGGGCATTCATCAGGTCCCGGAGCAGGGCCTCGGCGGCGGACTCCCCGATGCCGAAGGTCTTCACCGTCCGGGAGGCGATCACCCCGTCGGAGAGTTTTTGCAGGTAGGGCAGGGCCCGGTGGCGGAACATCATGGCACACTCCCGGGGCGGGCCGGGGAGCATGAGCACATGGGTGCCGCCGGCCTGGAAGGCCACCCCCGGGGCGGTGCCCCAGTCGTTGTCCAGCACGGTGCACCCTTCGGGGACCATGGCCTGCTGGAAGTTGTTCTCGGTGACCGGGGTGCCCCGCTGGGCAAACCGTTCCCGGATCCGCTGGGCGGAGGGTTCGTGGTACACCAGTTCCTTCCCGAAGGCCTGGGCCACCGCCACCTTGGTCAGGTCGTCACAGGTGGGCCCCAGGCCCCCGGTGGTGATGAGAATGTCCGCCCGGCCCCGGGCGATGTCCACCGCCTGGCGGACCCGCTGGGGGTTGTCCCCCACCACGGTGTGGTAGTAGACGTTGATCCCCAGCTGGGACAGGCCCTGGGAGATCATCTGGGCATCGGTGTTGGCGATGTTGCCCAGCAGCAGCTCGGTGCCCACGGCGATGAGTTCGGCGGTGTGGCTCACGGGTCCAGCACCACCCTTTCGATGCCTTGGACGGCCTCCTCCACCAGGGCCTCGATGTCCAGGGCGGCCTCGGCCTCGGTGATCTCCTCCAGTTTGGGGTGGGTCTTGGGGTGCCGGGGGGTGAAGACGGTGCAGCAGTCCTCGTAGGGGAGGATGGAGGTCTCAAAGGTGCCGATCTTCCGGGCGGTGCGGACGATCTCCTCCTTGTCCATCCCCACCAGGGGCCGGAACACCGGCAGGGTACACACCTGGCCGGTGACCGCCATGGCCTCCATGGTCTGGCTGGCCACCTGGCCCAGGGACTCCCCGGTGATCAGCCCGTGGGCCCCCACCCGCTGGGCCACCCGCTCCGAGATGCGCATCATGAACCGGCGCATCAGCAGGGTGAAGAGGGCCTCCGGGCAGTGGAGCCGCAGCTGCTCCTGGATCTTGGTGAAGGGCACCACGTGGACGGTGAGCCGCCCGCACCAGGGGGTCAGGAGCTGGGCCAGGGTGAGAACCTTGTCCTTGGCCTCGGGGGAGGTGTAGGGGTAGCTGAAGAAGTGGACCATCTCCAGGGCCACCCCCCGCTTGGCCATCATCCAGGAGGCCACGGGGCTGTCAATCCCTCCGGACAGGAGGGAGACCGCCTTGCCCCCCACCCCCACCGGCAGGCCGCCGGCGCCGGGGGCGGGGTCCCCGTGGACGTAGGCGGCAAAGTCCCGCACCTCCACGTGGATGGTGAGCTCCGGGTGGTGCATGTCCGCCTGGATGTGGGGGAAGGCCTCGTTGAGCTCCCCCCCCACAAACTGGGACAGCTGGATGGAGGTCAGGGGGAAGGTCTTGTCCGAGCGCTTGGACTCCACCTTGAAGGTCCGGGCGGCCAGCAGGTCCTCCCGGAGGTAGGTCTTGGCGGTTTCGAGGATGGCCTCGGGGGTCTTTTCGCAGGCCTTGGCCCGGGACAGGCCCACCACCCCGAACAGGCGGGAGAGGGTGGCAAAGGCCCCGTCCATGTCGCACCCGGCCTCCTTGGGCTCCACGTAGGTGATGGACTGGCGGGAGTAGATACGGAACTTGCCGTACTTTTGCAGCCGGCGGCGGGCGTTGCCCATGAGCCGCTCCTCAAAGGTGCGGCGGTTGAGGCCCTTGAGGACCATCTCTCCCATCTTGAGCAGAAAGATCTCATCGCCCACCGGGGGCGCGCTGGGAACGTAAGACATAGTGGATAGCTTCCTTTCGTGGTTGGGTTGGCGCCCCGCCCTCAGGCGGGGAAGTAGTCCGACTGGCGGTACTGGATGGCCTCCGCCAGGTGGTGGGGCTGGAGGGGCTGGCTGCCGTCCAGGTCGGCAATGGTCCGGGCCACCCGGAGGATGCGGTCATAGCTCCGGGCGGTGAGGCCCATGTGCTCGTAGGCCCCCTTCATAAGGGCCTGGCTCTCCCCGTCCAGGGCGCAGTACTGCCGCAGCTCGGCCTGGCCCATGGCGGCGTTGCACAGGGGCCCCTCCGGGCCGTAGCGCTGGGTCTGGATGGCCCGGGCCTGGGTCACCCGGGCCCGGATGGCGGAAGAGGGCTCCCCGGGGCTGCGGTCGGCCAGAGCCTCGAACTCCAGGGCGGGGACCTCGGCGAAGAGGTCGATCCGGTCCAGCAGGGGGCCGGAGAGCTTGCCCAGATACTTCTTCACCTGCTGGGGGGAGCACCGGCACCGGCCGGAGGGGTGGCCGTACCACCCGCACTTGCAGGGGTTCATGGCGCACAGGAGGAGGAACCGGCTGGGGTAGGTCTCGGTGGCCGCCGAGCGGACCACGGAGATCACCCCGTCCTCCATGGGCTGGCGGAGGACCTCGATGACGTCCTTGTGAAACTCCGGCAGCTCGTCCAGGAACAGCACCCCGTGGTGGGCCAGGGAGATCTCCCCCGGCCGGGGGTAGGGGGAGCCGCCCCCCGCCATCCCCCCGGGGGAGATGGTGTGGTGGGGGGACCGGAAGGGCCGCTGGGTCAGCAGGGGCCGCTCCTTGGTGGTGAGCCCCAGCACCGAGTGGATCTGGGTGGTCTCCAAGGCCTCCCGCCGGGTCATGGGGGGCAGGATGGAGGGCAGCCGCCGGGCCAGCATACTCTTCCCCGAGCCCGGGGGGCCCACCAGGAGCACGTTGTGCCCTCCGGCGGCGGCGATCTCCAGCACCCGCTTCACCGGGCCCTGGCCCCGGACCTCGGCAAAGTCCGGCAGGGGGAGGTCCTCCTCGCCCCCCTGCCACACCGGGGCGGGGTCGATGGGGGCCCGGCCGGCCAGGTGGTCGGCCAGCTGGCCCACCGTCTCCACGGGGTAGACGGTGAGGCCCTGGGCCAGGGTGGCCTCCGGGGCGCTGTCCGCCGGGACGAAGAGGCGGCGGATCCCCGCCGCCCGGGCGGCCAGGGCCATGGGGAGCATCCCCACCACCGGCCGCAGGGTGCCGGAGAGGGAGAGCTCCCCCACGAAGGCACAGTGGGGGTCGGACCAGTCCAGCTGCCCGGCGGCGGTGAGGATGCCCACCAAAATGGGCAGGTCGTACACCGTGCCGGACTTCCGCCGGTTGGCGGGGGCCAGGTTCACGGTGATCCGCCCCACGGGAAAGGCGTAGCCGCTGTTCTTGATGGCCGCCCGGACCCGCTCCCGGGCCTCCTTCACGGCGGTGTCGGGGAGCCCCACGATGTCGAAGTTGGGCAGGCCCCCGGCCAGGTCGCACTCGGCGGTGACCTCATACCCGGAGATGCCCTGGAGCCCCAGGGAACGCACTTTGCACAGCATGGCGAGCCTCCTTTCCCAGAAGGGGATAACATTCCACCCTTACTATGCCACAAAACGCCCCGGGAGACAAGGGAAAACCCGCCTTTTCACGAAAAGTCCCCCTGCCCAAAGGGGCAGGGGGCGGGGCGAAAGGGGGGACCTCCTTTCCGCCGCCCTCAGGCCAGCAGGGCCCGCAGGGCGGCCAGGGGGCCTGCCGGGCCCTCTGGAACCGTCCCCTCCCCGGTGTCCCAGGTGTAGGAGAAGGTCTCCGTCTTGGGGAAGAGGCCCAGTAGACGGTAGTGGATGGTGTAGGTCAGGGGCCGGTCCCCGGGGGGCAGGGGGTTCCAGAGGGTGGCCAGGACGGCGTCCCGGCTGGCCAGGGTGCCGGGCACGGCGGACTGGGTCCCACCGGGGAAGTGGGCGGCAAAGTCCGCCCGGGGCCCCTGCCAGGCGGAGGCCATGGAGGGGCCCTCCCTGTGCCCGTCCTGGTCACAGAGGATCAGCTCCGGGGTGAAAATTTCCCCCGAGGCGGGGTCCTGGATCTCCACTTGGGTGACGGTCACCGGCCAGGCCCAGGTGGGGGAGAGCTGGACGGCGGAGAGAAAGGCCTCCCCCTCCGGCAGGTCCCGGGGATGGCTGGCGTTGGCGGCGCTGGCCACCCCGGGGTGGAGGGAGAAGCAGGCCACCTCCCCCACCAGCAGGACGGCCCCCACCCCTAGGGCGATGAGCAAGGCGGCCAAAGGACCGCGGAGACGGGTGGTACGTTGAGACATGGGAGTCCTCCTTTCCCAGGGGTTCTCAGAACTAGAAGTAGTACAGCAGCGCCACCAAAATGGCCAGGCACACCCCGGCCAGGATAGCCTTGGCGGTGTAAGGCTGGTCATGGCTCCCGTCGATGACGGCCTGGACCAGCAGAAGGGTGAACAGGACAGAGAGGATAAGAAACAGGAATACCATCATAAGAGGGACCTCCTTTCCTGTGGGTGAAGGGGCGGGGGCAGCCCCTGGTCCAGAGGCTGCCCTGTGGTACGGTGTTTGCCGGGTAAACTTGTCTGCGGCGATGACCAGGGTGGTCAGTGTTTCATTCATGGGACGGATTCTTTGCCCAGGAGACATCCTTTGGTTTTATTGGTTTTATATGTGAGGTAATATCATAAAGAGAAAGTAGCACATAAAAATGCCGCCGGATAGGATGCAGCACTCCAAGGTAGGAAATTTATCTTTTGCGGCTTTTCTCATCATAGAGGCGAGGAGAAAGGGAATGCAGAGCAAAAAGAGTAAGAAGAACATGATTCATTGCCGCCTTTCCAGTTTTCCAGATTTTGTACCCTCGAAAGAAAGGGAGAAGAAGTCCCTGGCGGTCAACGATTTTACTGTGCAGGAGCCAAGGTGTTCTTCCACGATACCGGGACGAAGAGACGGGGGCTTCCACTAAAAGGATACACGAAATGAACAAAAATGGCAAGGGGATGTGGAGAATTGTTGCTAAATTGTAATAAAGGGGGAGTAAGAGGGCCGCCCCCGGCGCGGGTGCGCCGGGGGCGATGTCGATGCCCTCCACGGCGGCTTTGACCGCCTAGGTTGTTGGCTGATAGAATACCGACTCCCAGGTCCAGTTCAGCTGGTCCGGAGAGGAGTAGAGAATGAACTCTCCCCCTGTGGATTGTCGAAGGACCTCAAAGAAGGAGAAGGGGAGCAACCCCTCTTCCGGCGGGAGGCACTGGATGTGAATCAGGTCCCGGCCGCCGGTCTCGGGCAATTCCGTCAGATCTATGGTGAGGGAGCGGGTGTTTTGGTGGTAGGGGGGGATGGTCAGGGCACCCTCGTCGGTGAAGACCCGCAGCAATTCCCAGCCCTCTGGGATGTAGAAGGTGAGCGCTCCGGTCTCTGGCTGAAAGGAGTAGGATACCGGGGCCTCTGGTTCCGGCTCGGTGGTGGCCTCATAGACCACTAAGGCGGTGATCGCCATTGCGGCGGCGCAGATGAGGAGAAAGGACCACCACGGTAGGCATATGCGTCTAGCGATTTGCATGGGGCACCTCCTTTCGAGATGCTTAGAGTATGGAGGGATGTGCTTTCTTGCCTAGAGTTCTGTTTGGCTAAGAGAGGCAAGAGAATTTCAGGCCGGACAAAAAAGAATTAAGTTATTGTCCACCCGTAATAAGCGTTATATCTTGTAGCAGAAGAATACGCCCCAGTATATGTTATACCAAGTTCCATTGTTGTATAATCTTCGGCTAGTCTAAGCGGAAAAGGAGCGGGTGTTTCAAACTTGTATATATATCTTTTGGAACTTGATAATGGGATTAAATCCGTTAAATAGTTTTTCCGGGTAGACTGATTTGTTTTGGAAAGATTCACTATTTCTCCAAAAGCAGAGTAAATTGTTCCAACCGTAAGTGCAGAAGCGGAAACAGTGCCGATAGCTTTTTTCGCCAAGAAAGCGATTTCGACAATCCTTCCCATAGATGTTTTTGAAGTGTCATCGCCTTTACCTCTAAATTCATATGAATCAAAGTAAAGTCCATTTGGGCTTTGAGTTACTCTAATGGCTGCAGTGGGTGTAATTTTCATTTTTGCAGAGCTAATATCTTGTAATCCGGAATAGTATGCGTCAAACTCGTATGCTTGATCGACGGAAACCCCCATGCCGATTTCGGAATAATTTTTTGCATGATATGTACGAACTCCAACTCGAGCAAAACTCCAATGAAATACTTTCATGCCGTTGTAAGTATAAGGTGTACTTTTAATAACAGTTGTATATTTTTTGTCGGAGTCTCCGGTGTTGATGGCGGTTGTGCTAACATCCGAAACAGAGCGGGTGACGGTTGCTTTTTGCTGCCGATAAAATGTGCTAGTAGTAACATAAACCGTTTTGTTGTTATACGAAAATTTATAACAGGTATAACCACCATACTTCACAGCATTTGAAAAACCAGAGTTCTTTAGTCCATATACAATAACCTGCATTTTGTCGTCCGCCATGGTTTCAAGTTGTGTATATGGTCCATATACTGCGGCAGAGGCGTAAGAAATCATGGGGTCCTCAGGGGCATCTCGGATGATTTTTCCAATTGGGCGTTCCACAGGAATATCTTCCGGAGCAACTGGGTTGTATGGTGTATGGGGTAACGAGGCGGCATCCACAGTATTACTAGAATTATCGACTACGCGATCTTGAACAGTACTTATTATGTTGCTGTTATCTGTAACAGTTGACATGTTTGGGTCTAAAAAACCTTCCTGAGACGTTGAAGAGGAATCGCCCCCAGATGGAGCTGCAAATGCAAACGGAACTAAGGAACATATCAGGGTAACAACCAGTACGAAGGATACGCTTTTCTGAATAATCGTTCTTTTTTCATAATTATCTTCCTCTCTATTTTACATTATTTTGCTTTGAGAACAAGAAAGATTTTGCACGCATAGGCACCTCCTCCTTTCCTTTCTCTGCACTACCGCAGGCTCACCGGGTTTCTGTGTCCCTTCTACTTACTACATGTCTTGGCACCGCCTAATCTTTGCATCCCATGACGAAAAAAATAAAAAAATTTTCGGGTGCGGCATTTCGCACCCGAAAAAAGAAGAGGAGGATCCATAGAGAAGGGGTTACACAGTCACGGCAGAGGACCCGGCCCAGGTATACTGAGACCCGCTGGCGTTGGCGGCGTAGCAGTGGGCGGTGACGTAATAGGTCTTGCCGGGGGTTCCGGGGTAGGTCACATAGGTGACGTAAGAGCTGCGGTTTTTGGTGACGAGCGTGGGATATTTGTCCCGCTTGAAGGTGAATACATCCTGATAGGTGCCGTTGGATTGCTTTTCGTATACGATGATCTCGCTGGCCCCCAGTTCCCGCATGGCCCCGGTAGTGACTACATTAAGCTTGATTCGTAAAGTCCCGCTGCCAGACTTTGTAGCAGAGACGCTGGTACGGGAGAAGTAATCGCTGGCCCGGGCACTGGCAGAGAGTGCCGCGCTGAATACCAAGGTCAAACAGAGAAAAAGAGCGAGGGTTTTGGTTCCAATGCGTTTCATAGTACTGCTGCGCCTCCTATGCATAAATTGAGTCGATCATTTGCTCGAGTTGGTCCACCGTCAGGAAGCCCTGGATGCTGCACTCGACGTTTCCATTTCTCCAAATTGCAACGTTGCGTGCCATGTTCCCCATGATGTAGTGGGTGATGCCATGGACGGGGTATTCTTCTGGACTACCTTCATTTTTTTCGTAATTGGCAGTGTCCATTTCTTCCTCGGTGTTATAAACGGTGACACAAATGTGAAATTCCTCCCCATTCAGAGAAAAGGCGGCCAAGAGCATATACCCATCATCCATGGGGTTCTCCTCCACCCGGGTCAGCAGGCTTCCCTCTGGGTACCAGGTGGGCAGCACCGGCCGGTCTGTGAGGCTGGCCACAGCCGCCTGCACTTGTGGGTATACTGCTTCGCTGTAGGCCTCGTCATCCGCAAACGCCTCCCGGGAGGAGAAGTCTGGGTCGGCCTGGGAGGGGAGGGTGGCAGGCTCCTCGCCGGTGCCCTCCTGGGGCAGGAAGGAGAAGGTGCTGCCGGTCCAGGTGACCAGGGTTTCCAGCAAGCTCTGCCCCTGCACCGGGACGGCCAGCAGGCAGACCAACAGGCACACCACCGCCGCCACCACCCATGGCCGCCGGGGCCGCCGGCTTTTGGCGGGGGGTTCCTGGCGGGGGGGCTTGGGGTCGGGGAAGGGCACCACCTTGGGATCCTCCTCGGTGGGGGTCGGGTCGTGGGGTTTGTCCAGGGTGCGGGCCCGCAGGCTGGCCCAGGCGGTGTCTGTGTCCACCGGCAGGGCCTCGTCGGGGATCCGCTGGGCGATCACCTCCAGAATGGCAGTCACAAGTTCGGGGTCGGAATGGCCCTCTCCGGCGGCAAAGTCCTGCCGGAGCAGGTCCTCCAGCTCCTGGGTAGTCAGCTGTTCCAACCCGGGGTAGTTTCCCAGTAACGTTTTGGGATCTTTCATGGCTCAGAACCTCCTCTACCTTCTTTATGTCCTGGGGGACGGGATTCCTTGCATCCATCCTGCAAAAAATGTTCCGAATCCGGGAAATTTTTTCGGAACTTGGCCTTGATCCGGCTCACCCGGGAGGCCAAGGTGTTTGGCTTGGTCCCCAGTTCCTGGGCCAGCTCCTCATAGCTGTACCCCTCCAGGTAAACCCGGCGGAGCAGGTCCAGCTCCTCCGGAGCCACCACGCCTTCCAGGTGCAGCAGGCCCGCCTCCAGGGGGCGGGGGTCGGGCTGGGCCTCCAAAAATTCCGGATCCACCTGAGCCAGGCAGGCGGCCCACCGCTGTTGGGTGCGCAGCTGGTTCCGGGCCAAGTTGGCAGCAGTGACGTACAGCCAGCCGATGGGGTTGGGGCTGGCCAGGAAGCTCTCCTGCTTTTCCCACAGGATGGTGAAGGCCTCCTGGGTCAGGTCCTCCACCAGGTGGGGGTCCGGCGGGTGGCCGCGCCGGGCCAGCAGGGTGCGCAGATAGAGAAACACGGGCTTGTGGTAGGTGTGGAAGAGTTGGTTGAACTCTGCCTCGCCCAGGGGCTTGCGGGGCGTGGACATGGGCAGACCCTCCCTTTTGAATTTCTAAGGCTAGTATAGCAGAAATATCCGGAAAAGGGAACCGTTGAGGGATGACAGGGGTCCCTCACTCCGTCCTAGGCCGCCGCCGCAGGTCCTCCACCTCCCACCCCGGCAGGGGCAGGCGCTGCATGGCGGCGAAGGTGTACTCCTTCAGCTTGGGGTACTGCCCCTGCAGGCCGGCGATGAGGTCCTTCACCTCCTGGCGTTTGGTGGCCCCGTCGGCGGGGCAGGGGTTGTGGACCACCGGCAGCTGGAGGCGCTGGGCGGCCTCCCGGACCATGGCCTCGCTGACGTAGAGCAGGGGGCGGATCTGGGTGATGTCCATCCGGTCCAGGTAGGTCACCGGGTGGAAGCAGGACAGCCGCCCCTCGTAGAACAGGGACAGGAAGAAGGTCTCCACCGCGTCGTCGTAGTGGTGCCCCAGGGCCACCTTGTGGATGCCCGCCTCCCGCAGGGCGGTGTGGAGGGAGCCCCGGCGCATCTTGGCGCACAGGGCGCAGGGGTTCTTCTCCTGCCGGGTTTCAAAGATCACGTGGTACATCTGGGTGGGGACCCGGTGGAAGGGGATGCCCTCCCGCCGGCACCAGTCCGCCACGGGGGACAGGTCCATCCCCGGGATGCCCATGTCCACGGTGAAGGCCTCCACCGAGAACCCCCCGGGGTAGAACCGGGCCAGCCGGGCCAGCCCGGCCAGGAGGAGGAGGGAGTCCTTCCCCCCGGACACCCCCACCCCCACCCGCTCTCCGGGGGCAATCATCTGGTAATCCTCCACGCACCGGCGGAGGAGACTGAGGATCTTCTGCATGGCTGGTACACTCCTTGCGCACAAAAAATGAAATTGAGGTATGAGATTTCAAGAGATCGAAAGAGATTTCAAGAGAAAACAAGAGTTCTTCCTGGGATAAATTAAAAAATCCCGAAAAACCGTTGACAGGGCTGGTTTGCCGTATTATAATATAGCCTGCTCAAAATCCCGGCCTGTGGTTTCTCCAGCATTATAAGGGAGAAGGGTTCCCTTTGTAAAGCGGGAGAAGCCACCGGCCCTCCTTACCATATTAGGAAATCGGAAGCAATACTGAAATTGGAGGTTCGACCCTATGTCCACTTTTATGGCAAACAAGGGCAACATCGTGCGCAAGTGGTACATCCTTGACGCCGCTGGCAAGCCCCTCGGGAAAACCGCTACCGTGGCAGCCACCCTGCTGCGGGGCAAGCACAAGCCCGAATACACCCCCCACGCCGACTGCGGGGACTTCGTCATCGTCATCAACGCGGAGAAGGCAGTCCTCACCGGCAAGAAGCTGGATCAGAAGTTTTACCGCACCCACTCCGGCTATGTGGGCGGTCTGAAGGAAACCAAGTACCGTAAGCTCATGCAGGAGAAGCCTGAGCTGGCCATGAAGCTGGCCGTCCGCGGCATGATGCCCCGGAACATCATCACCAAGGATTCCCTGACCCGCCTGAAAGTTTTCCGCGGCCCCGAGCATATCCACGCCGCACAGAAGCCCGAACTGTGGGCCGCAGAATAAGGAGGAGCGAGACTATGTATAAGAGCAAGAAGCCTTACCACTACGGCACCGGCCGCCGGAAGTCCTCCGTGGCCCGGGTGCGCCTGTTCCCCAACGGCACCGGCGCCATCACCATCAACGGCCGTGACATCGACGATTACTTCGGCCTGGAGACCCTGAAGCTCATCGTCCGCCAGCCCCTGGACACCACCGACACCCTGGGCAAGGTGGACATCGTGGCCACCGTCTCCGGCGGCGGCGTCACCGGCCAGGCCGGCGCCATCCGCCACGGCATCAGCCGCGCTCTGCTGGAGATGAACGCAGAGTTCCGCCCCGTCCTGAAGGCCGCCGGCTTCCTCACCCGCGACCCCAGAATGAAGGAGAGAAAGAAGTACGGCCTCAAGGCTGCCCGTCGCGCGCCTCAGTTCTCCAAGAGATAACAGGCCCGACAAACCAATTCAAAAATGCTCA
>OLFX01001802.1_pt1 | contig 21551 bp, 15 predicted proteins | sample 1605091 | NCBI WGS metagenome assembly OLFX01 (sample SAMEA3888906, study PRJEB22519) | human gut metagenome | biome: human gut; feature: human-associated habitat; material: faeces | place: Denmark | collected 2012 | reverse complement strand
CGACGAAAGTGTTCGGACGCAAAAAGAAAAAACAAACACCCGCCCTGTTTGGCAGCCGCATTGAGCCGGACTGCGCTTACTGCGCGTTTCATGCGGACGGTGTACAGAAAAAATGTCTTGCGGGGCAGCTCGGCGGAGAGCACTGCGCAAAATTTCAATATGACCCGCTGCGCCGCGAGCCGAAAAGCGAACAAAAGCTCGGGCAATACAGCGCCGAGGAATTCAAACTATGAAAACTTATCTTAAAGCGTTTCGTTTAAAGCGCTTTTGGCTGCTGCTTTTGCTGCCTGCGGCGTTCCTTTTGGACTTCGCCGCACGGCAGAGCGCAGATTTTGCCGAGTGGTATGCCGTGACGATCTACCCCGTGTACGCGCAGTTCTTTTCCGCCATTACGGGCGTCTTCCCGTTTTCTGTCGGCGAATTTTGTCTGATCGCGCTTGTCCTTTTCATTTTGGCGTATCTCATTCACGGCGTTTATAAACTCATTCGTCATAAAGAGGGCCGTTTTGCGTACTTTGTACGGTTTTTGTCGGTTCCTGTTCTCATCGCCACGTGCATCGCGTTTTTGTGCGTAACGAACTACGGCACGAACCACCGCCGGTACAGCTTTGCCGCCGTCAGCGGACTTACCGTGCGGGAGTCCTCCGCCGAGGAGCTTTACGATGTGTGCGCGTATTTAATCAACGAAGCGAACACATTGCGCGAAAGCCTGCCCGAAGACGAAAACGGTGTATTTCAGCTTTCAAACGATGTTTTTCTCGATGCAGACGAAGCAAAATCATCATTCAACAGCCTTCATGATACGTATTCCACGCTCTACACAAACGGCAAACCGAAGCCTGTGCTGTTCTCGGAAGTGATGTCATACCTTGACATCAGCGGCATTTACTGCCCGTTCACGTTTGAAGCAAACGTCAACGTCCACATGAACGACGTATTGATCCCCGTGACGATGTGCCACGAGCTTTCACACCTTTCCGGCTACATGCGCGAGGACGAAGCGAATTTCATCGCATTTTTGGCGTGCCTGCAAAGTGACGACCCGGAATTCCGTTACAGCGGTGTGTATTTGGCGTCCGTCCACGCGATGAATGCTTTGCTCACTGTGGACAGCGACCTGTGGAACCAGGCGGACGCTTTAAAAAGCGACGCACTGCGCCGCGACATTCGGTCAAATAATGCGTACTGGAAGCAGTACGAAACGCCCGTTTCCGAGGTCTCCGACCGCGTGAACGACGCGTATTTAAAAGCCAACGGGCAGGAAAACGGTCTGCGCTCCTACGGCAGAATGGTCGATCTGCTTCTCGCTTACTACCGCGACGAGCTGCAATAGACATAGTTTTTTTGGGGGAGTTCTCTATGTGTGAAAAAATCATTGCGGCGTGTGGAAACGACTGCGCGGTATGTCCGCGCTACAACGTGCCGCCGTACACCAAAACCGCAGAAGAACTGCACCACACCGCTGAGCTGTGGTATAAAATCGGCTACCGCGACCACGTGGTAACAAACGAGGAGATTGCCTGTACCGGCTGCAAAGAAGAAAACTGGTGCCGCTATCGCCTTGTAAAATGCGTGAACGAAAAGCACATCGCGCATTGCGGCCAATGTGAAAACTACCCGTGCGACGTCATGAAAGCGTGCTTCACGGTGACAGGCTCGTTTATCCCCACCTGTAAAAAAGCCTGCACACCCGAGGATTTCGAGACATTGCGCAAAGCATTTTTCGAGAAAGAAAAGAACCTGACGCAAAATTAAGATGACAAAAGGCCTTTGCACCGTCCAAAACGGAGATGCAAAGGCCTTTTTATGTACGATTATTTATTCGCGTTCATCTCGCGGACTTCTCTTAAAATGTCCTCAAGGTCATATTTTTCGGGCGCTTTCGGCGCGGCGGGCTTTGCCTGCACTGTCTGTGCAGCCGGCTTCGGGGGATTTGCCGGGCGCTGCTGTACGGGCTTCGGCGCAGGTGCGGCGGGCTTTGCAGCTCTCGGTGCGGCGCTTTGCCGTGGCGCGCGATTCACTGAGGTCTGCACCGCAGCGCGGCGCACGTTCTGTGGCTGCATGGAGACCGGCGTTTCCGGCATGATGGGGCGTTCTGCGGTGTACTCCGCCGACACCGGCATCACCGGCAGCTCGCCGGTGTCTTTATCCGGGTCAAAGGACGTGGGCACGCGGGGCTCTGCCTCACGGCGCGCCTGCATCTGCTCGCGGCGCATGCGCTCTTCTTCGCGTCTTCTGCGGTTGCGTCGTTCCTCCTGCTCGATCTCATCCAGCACCTCGGCGCGGTCCGCTTCGCCGCTGTCGCGGTTACGGCTTGCACGCTGCCACAAAATGATGCTGACAATTCCGCCGACACCGAGCACGATGCACACCGCACCCGCAATGAACAGCGTGCGGCCGACGCCGTTATCGGCCTTCAGCTCATTAAAGAACGATTCCGCTCCGCTGCTGTCTTCGCCTGCGGTGTCGGTCGTGCCTTCCGTGGTGTCCACCGTTTCGGTGCTGTCTGCGGTATCGGCCGTATCGGCTTCATCCGCAAAGGTAAGCGGCGCACACAGCGCAGCGCCGAGCAAAACCGCCGCTAAAACAGCAAATATACGTTTAGAAAAAGTATTTCTCATAATCCATTTCCTCTTTCGTGATAACTTTTATGTGTCACGATTTTGAATTCATTTTTATTTAGTTTAGCATATTTTGCATGGTGTTTCAACGGCAAAATAAACAAACCCGCCGCTTCTCTGCACGGTTCATGCAGTCGAAACGGCGGGTGCTGTGTCTATTTATATTTCTTTGAAATCGATCTTCTCTGCAATGTACGCTTCAAGCTCGTCGATCTTCACGCGCTCCTGCTCCATGCTGTCACGGTCGCGAACGGTAACGCAGCCGTCATTTTCACTGTCAAAGTCATACGTGATGCAGAACGGCGTGCCGATCTCATCCTGGCGGCGATAGCGCTTGCCGATGGAACCCGTATCGTCAAAGTCAACAGAAAACTTCTTTGCGAGCGCATCGTAAACCTCGCCAGCCTTTTCGCTCAGCTTCTTGGAGAGCGGCAGAATCGCTGCCTTAAACGGTGCCAGTGCCGGGTGCAGACGCAGTACAACGCGCACGTCCGGTTTTTCTTCGGTGCCGAGGTTTTCTTCGTCGTAAGCATCGCACAGGAACGCCAGCGCTACGCGGTCCGCGCCGAGAGACGGCTCGACGACATACGGCACATAGCGGGTGTTCGTCTCCGGGTCGAAATAGGAGAGATCCTTGCCGGAATGCTCCTGATGGCGGGTGAGGTCATAGTCCGTGCGGTCTGCAATGCCCCAAAGCTCGCCCCAGCCGAACGGGAACAGATACTCAATATCCGTCGTCGCTTTGGAGTAGAAGGAGAGCTCCTTCTGGCTGTGGTCGCGCAGGCGGATGTTCGCTTCATCCAGACCGAGGTTCAAAAGCCAGTTTTTGCAGAAATCTTTCCAGTAGTAGAACCAGTCGAGGTCCGTGCCCGGCTTGCAAAAGAATTCGCACTCCATCTGCTCAAACTCGCGAATGCGGAAAATGAAGTTGCCCGGGGTAATCTCATTTCTGAAGCTCTTGCCCACCTGACAAACGCCGAACGGCACCTTCTTGCGCGTGGTGCGCTGAATGCTCGGGAAGTTGACAAAAATGCCCTGTGCAGTCTCCGGGCGGAGGTACAGCTGGCTCTTTGCGTCTTCCGTAACACCCTGGAACGTCTTGAACATCAGGTTGAACTGGCGGATATCCGTAAAGTTGTGGCCGCCGCACTCCGGGCAGGCAATGTTGTTGTCGGCAATAAACTGCTGCATCTGCTCGTTCGTCCAGCCGTCTGCGGATTCGCCGGTGAAGTCTTCAATGAGCTTATCGGCACGGTGACGGGTCTTGCAGTCCTTGCAGTCCATCAGCGGGTCGGAGAAGCCGCCCACGTGGCCGGTTGCCACCCAGACTTCCGGGTTCATGAGGATTGCGGAATCCAGCGCCACGTTGTAGCGGCTCTCCTGCACGAACTTGCGTTTCCACGCGTTTTTTACGTTGTCCTTGAAAAGGCAGCCCAGCGGGCCGTAGTCCCAAGAGTTGGACAGACCGCCGTAAATTTCGGAGCCGGGGTATACGTAGCCTCTGTTTTTGCAGAGCGCCACGATTTTTTCCATGGTCTTTTCTTCGGGCTTCAGAACTTTCTTCATTTGTTAAACTCCTTTCGCGCCGCTGGCTGCTGCACGGCTTCGTGCAGCTGGATGCTGCGCTTGTGATCTATTCATCATACCACGTTTTTCAAAGATACACAACTACCGCGGCGGGATTTTATACGAAAAAGCGGCACTCCGCAGAGCACCGCCCGAAATTTCCGCTTGTTTAGATTTATTTGCTTTCGTCCGCGATGAGCTTTTTCATCTGCGGCAGACGGAACAGAATAACCGCCGCGATAACTGTAAAGATGAGCTCCGGCAGCATGTAAGTGCTGTTGTAGCAGAAGGAGTAAAGCCACGGGTGGCCTACCCAAGAAGCGCCGAACGCCACAAACTCATCAAAGTTTGCAAAGATAATGGCACCGGAAATGAAGTGGCACACAAAGCGCAGCGCAACAGCCAGCGCCGTGCCGCAGCAAATGCCTACATAACCCTTCTTGCGGAAAATGCCCGCAATGCCGATAACCGTGTATGCCACGATGTAATCGAGCAAAATCGTGCCGATGAGAGCAGAAGGCGTCATGCCCCAGCCGAAGATGCCGTCCATCGTGATGCCGAACGCAAGCTGAATGACGGATTCCACAAAGGAAGCCGCAAAGCCCCACTTAAGGCCGTACATGATGGAAATCATGGCGCAGGGCAGCATGGAAAGCAGCGTGACGGAACCGCCAAACGGCATCTGAAGCACCTTGATCATGCTGAGCACAGCGCCCAGTGCGACCATAACCGCGCAGGCCGCAAGCTTTTTTGTATTGTTGTTCTTCATAGTTCATTCCTCCGGTTTTCTACCGAGATTTAGGGGATAAAGCGGAGAAAACAAAAACCGCGCACCCATTCGGCACGCGGCATAAAAAGCACTTAAAATAAGCGTATTTTCCTACGTCGGCATTATCCGAATCAGGTAACAGGTTTCGGCGTTCACGCCGCTCTCAGCCGACTTTATACGTCAGCACCCTTTTTTCACATTCAGTATAGCACGGAACTTTTCGCTTTTCAACCAAAATTTGTGTTTTCGGGCAGAAAACAAGGCTTTTCTTGATTTTGGAGAAACAAAATGATAGTATAAAGGAAGCATAACGCTAACGGCAACGGTGGTTAAAAGTTTTGCTTAAGCTTTTTCAAGAAGCTTAAAGCGAACGTGTGCGTTCGCTTGGGTTCATTAAGGCAGCGCCCTAAGTCGTCGTCCGCAGATGACGACACACCTTTTGCCTAACAAAAATCAGGATGGGAACCACAACAGTCCGGTGGACTGTTGTGGTGTGGGAGACACAATTAGGGGGTCTCCCAATGAATTTGCAAGGCAAATTCATAAAATAAACCGCTAAAACCGATTTAAACTACGGAAGGACATATAAAAATGGAAAGCACACAGAACAAAACGCGCTGTCCGCACAGCAAAAAGTGCGGCGGCTGCCAACTGCAGAACCTCGATTATAAGGAACAGCTCGCGCACAAGGAGCGCACGTGCATCCGCCTGCTCGGCAAATTCTGCCGCGTAGAGCCCATCATCGGCATGGAGAACCCCTACCACTACCGCAACAAGGTGCAGGCCGCATTCGGTACCACGCGTGCCGGGCGCATCATCTCCGGCATTTACCAGAGCAGCACGCACAACATCGTCGCCGTGGACAGCTGCATGACGGAAGACGAAATTGCCGACCGCATCATCGTCGATATCCGCCGCCTGCTGCGCGATTTCAAAATGACAACGTATAACGAGGTCACCGGGCGCGGCTTTCTGCGCCATGTGCTCGTCAAGCGCGGCTTTCAGACCGGCGAAGTCATGGTTGTGCTCGTCACCGGTACGCCGATCTTCCCCGCACGCAACAATTTCACCCGTGCGCTGTTAAAGCTTCACCCGGAGATTACCACAATCATTCAAAATGTCAACGACCGCTACACCTCCATGCTGCTCGGGCAGAACGAGAAAACACTCTACGGCCCCGGCTATATCACGGATATCCTCTGCGGGCTGCGCTTCCGCATTTCGGCAAAATCATTCTACCAGATTAACCCCGTGCAGACCGAGGTGCTGTACGGCAAAGCGATGGAATTCGCGGAGCTCACGGGCAAAGAAACCGTCATTGACGCGTACTGCGGCATCGGCACCATCGGCATGGTCGCCGCCAAAAAAGCCGGACAGGTCCTCGGCGTAGAAGTGAACCGCGACGCCGTGCGCGATGCCCGTGAAAACGCAAAATTAAACCGCGTGAAAAATATCCGCTTCGTCTGCGCCGATGCAGGCGACTTCATGGTAGATATGGCAAACGCCGGTGAACACTGCGACGTGCTTTTCATGGATCCGCCGCGCGCCGGCAGCGACACCGCGTTTCTCTCCTGCGCGCTCACACTTGCACCGAGACGCATCGTATACGTCTCTTGTAACCCTGAAACGCTCGCACGCGACCTTAATTTTCTCACAAAGCGCGGCTATCGCGCCGAAAAGATTCAGCCCGTAGACATGTTCCCCCACACCGACCATGTAGAATGCGTCGTACGGTTGGATAAGATGAATTAAAGCAAAAGAAGGCTTTCCCATGATTCGCCCCGTTACCGAAAAGGATATTCCCGCTTGCGGATATTTGCAAATGCCGCTCCCGAAAATTACGGAAGAAAGGTAAAAAAATATGGCTTCCAGTCTCATGCACTACGCGATCACGGATAAAATTTTGCAACTGTTTCCTATGCGCATTCGGAATTGACATTCCCTTTCCGCTTCGGTACAATAGAATCAACAAGAACCTCGGGGGACAAAACAGTATGAATTTTCTTGAAGAACGTATCGTAAAGGACGGCGTTGTAAAAGCCGGCAATATATTGAAAGTAGACAGCTTTTTAAACCACCAAATGGATGTGCGCCTGTTTCGCCAAATGGGCGAAGAGTTCAAGCGACGTTTTGCAGATAAGCCCATCAACAAAATTCTGACGATTGAAGCCTCCGGCATCGGTATCGCGATTGAAAAGGGGTTCCAGCCCGGCGGCGCGAAAATTCGCGAGATGGGCTACCCGCTCGAATCGCTCGCCATTGTGGAAAGCATGGACGACGCAACCGGCACGGTCGTTTTCCGTCCACAGCCATAAAAGGAGTTTTGTATGAGACGGTTTTTATCCCGCGTTTTGCCCCTTTTGCTCAGCTTCGGCTTGATTTTTAACTGCACAGGATGCAGCACGGTTTTGGTCTTAGCCGGTAAAGCTCGTGAAAACAGCGAAGCTTCGTCCTCCGTGATTTCGGAAAGCTCCGCGTCCTCCGGCATCATCTCCACCCCTGTGCCGACCGAAGACGGCGACCTGCGTGCGTTTTACACGGATGTTGCAAACGCTGAAAGTGTCACGGTAATGGTGTACATGATCGGCTCCGACTTAGAGAGTGAGGACGGTTCCGCGACCGACGACCTTTTGGAAATGGCAGATGCCGCGCTTTCCGAAAACGTTCACCTTGTACTCCAGACCGGCGGCACCGAAACCTGGTGGAACGATGTCTGCACAGACGATGAAAGCGAGCGCTTTGTGATCGAAAACGGCGATATGACGCTGCTCCAAAGCCTTGGCAGCATGAATATGACGGACGCCGACACGCTCTCCGATTTCATTCGCTTCTCCGCCGAAAGCTACCCCGCAGATCGCTACGAGCTCATTTTGTGGGATCACGGCGGCGGCACCATGACAGGCTTCGGCTACGACGAGCTGTACGAAGACACCTCTTTGACGCTCTCGTCGCTCTCCACAGCGCTGTATAACGGCGGCGTGCAGTTTGATTTCATCGGCTTTGACGCCTGCCTGATGGCGACGGCAGAGGCGGCCTACGCCTTGGAGCCGTATGCGGATTACCTCATCGCCTCCGAAGAATCCGAGCCCGGCGAGGGCTGGGCGTACAAAAACTGGCTTACGATGCTGGCGGAAAACCCCGCCGTACCCACGGCGGAGCTCGGCAAAAAGCTGGCGGACGATTTCCTTGAGGCCTATATTTTCGCCGACATGCCGACGCTTTCCGTTTTAGACCTGCGCTATGTGCCGGAATTATACGCCGCGTTGGAAAGCTACTGGGAAAGCGCCTACACCGCACTGCAAAGCGGCAGCTACGGTGCGTTTTCGCAGGTGCGCAACAACGTGCGGGAATTCGGCGACAACGAATACGACCAGGTCGATCTTTCCGACCTCGCCACGCTGACAAAACAGAGCCTTTCCCTCGGCACCGAGGACGATGTGCAGGCCGCCGTTCAGAACATGGTGGTGTATAACGTCACCTATGAAAAGTCCGCCGCGGGCATTGCGGTCTATTTTCCGTGCCTGTGGCCGGATTATTACGGCGATACACGCTTTGAAATGACCTGCGTCGGCTTCCCGGAATCGTATTTTGAATTCTACGATAAATTCATGAACACGATGCTCTCCGGGCAGTCGCTTTCGCAGAGTGATATCGATTTTTACTCCTACTACGATTGGTTCGACTCCTCCGAGGTTGGCGGCGAAAACGTCACCACAATAAACGACAACGATTTTGAACTCATCGACAAGGACGACTATTATGCACTCTCTCTTTCCGATGAAGCATGGAACCTCATCACGTACATTGATATGACCGTTTACCTCGACGACGGCGAGGGATACATTGACCTTGGCAATGACAACGTGTACGAGTTTGACGACGACGGCGACCTGAAAGTCGATTTTGACTATACATGGATCTCGATCGACGGCGTGATTGTGCCGTTCTACGCCGAAACCGAGGAACAGACGGACGATTATTGGTACACAACGGGTTATGTGCCGGCCGAACTGAACGGCAGCACCGATATTGAGATCGTTCTGCGCTGGGACAGCGACCATGACAGCGGATTTGTTGCGGGCTACCGCTTAAAGACCGAAGAGCCTACGGTAGCGGCAAAGGGTCTGCACAGCTTTACGGAGACGGATCAGATTCAGTACACCTGTTCGTATTATGATTACGATTTCAACTACGACCGGGACTACACGCTCGGCGACCCGATAACATACACAAGTGAACCCGTCGTCACCTATGAGGAAATCGGCGAATACCGCACGGTGATCCAATACACCCTGCGCGACATCTACAACAACGAACACTTTACAGACCCGGTAGAGCGCTTTCCTGTGAATAAATAATTCTAATAGAACATACCCTGCTGCGCTCCGTAGCAGGGTATGTTTCGATTTGACTTACACTATAATAGGCGGTATAATGAAAATTACTGACAAAAACGGAATTGTATGGAAAACTATGCCGTTTAAACGGTTCGGAAAGGACGAACACCATGCGAAAGCTCCTCGTTTACATGAAAGACTACAAGAAAGAGTCGTTTTTAGCGCCTCTTTTCAAGCTGCTCGAAGCCACCTTTGAGCTGATTGTCCCGCTCGTAATCGCGCAGATCATCGACGTGGGCATCCAGACCGGCGACACCGGCTTCATCATCTCCCGCTGTCTGCTTCTGGTCGGGTTCGGTGTGGTCGGCATGGTCAGTGCCATCACGGCGCAGTATTTTGCCGCAAAGGCTGCCGTGGGCTTTGCCACCGGGCTGCGTCACAGCTTGTTCCAAAAAATCAACGAACTCTCCTTCTCTCTTTTGGACCGTGTGGGCACTTCCACGCTGCTGACACGCATCACAAATGACGTAAATCAGGTGCAGAACGGTGTGAACCTTGTACTGCGCCTGTTTATGCGCTCGCCGTTCATTGTGTTCGGCGCATGCGTTATGGCGTTCACCATTGATCCCGGCAGCGCGCTGCTGTTCCTCATTGTGGTCGCTCTGCTCTCCGTTGTGGTATTCGGCATCATGCTGCTGACCATCAAGCGCTACAAGGCTATTCAAAACCAGCTGGATTCCGTTTTGAACACCACACGTGAAAATCTGAACGGCGCACGTGTCATACGCGCGTTCTGCGGTGAAGACACCGAAACAGAAAAATTTATCGGCCAAAATTCGCTGCTCTCCAAGCTCCAGAAATCCACGGGCCGTATCTCCGCACTTTTGAACCCGGTTACGTTTATCCTGATTAACGTCGGCATCATTCTGCTCATCCATTACGGCGCTGTTCAGGTCAACACCGGCATTTTGACGCAGGGTCAGGTCGTGGCGCTGTATAACTACATGAGCCAGATTTTAGTTGAGCTCATCAAACTTGCAAACCTCATCATCACCGTAACAAAGTCCTTTGCAAGCGCCGCACGTATCCGCGACGTGCTCGAGCTCGACACAAACACCGTTTATTCCGACGACAAGAAAATCTACAATACCCACGCCGTCGAGTTCGACCGCGTTTCCATGCACTATAACGAAGGCGCGAAGGACGCGCTCGAAAACATCAGCTTCACCGCCGAGCCGGGCGAGATCATCGGCGTTATCGGCGGCACGGGCAGCGGAAAAACGACGCTTGTGGGGCTTATTCCCCGCTTCTACGATGCGTCCTCCGGCACCATCCGCGTGGGCGGCCGCAACGTGAATTCCTATTCGCTTGAAGAACTGCGCGAAAAGGTGCACGTCGTATTGCAGCGCGCGGTCTTGTTTCGCGGCACGCTGCGCGAAAACCTGCTTTGGGGCAATAAAAATGCCAACGACGAAGAGATGCAGGCAGCCGTAAAGGCTGCGCAGGCCGCAGACTTCGTACAGAGTAAGGGCGGGCTCGATATGAAGATTACCGCCGAAGGCCGCAACCTTTCGGGCGGACAGCGCCAGCGCCTTTCCATTGCCCGCGCACTTGTAGGTAACCCCGCGATCCTCATTCTGGACGACTCCGCTTCCGCACTCGACTATGTGACCGAAAAGGCACTGCGCGGCGCGCTTTCCGCACTGCCGAATAAGCCGACTGTGTTCATCGTCTCGCAGCGCACATCTTCGCTGCGGCACGCGGATAAGATTCTCGTCTTAGACAACGGCGCGCTTGTCGGCTGCGGCACACACGATGCGCTCCTTGAGAACTGCTCCGTGTACCGCGAGATCTATGACTCTCAGTTTGGCGGAAAGGAGGCAGCTGCGAAATGAGCAAGATAAATAACAAAAACAGTACCATTAAACGTGTTCTTTTGCAAATCCGTCCGTATCTGCCGACCATCATTTTGCTGCTTGCACTTGCCGTAGTCAGCGTGCTGTGCTCGCTGTACATCCCGGTGCTCGTCGGCGATGCCATCGACGCCATCATCGGCAAGGAACAGGTCAACTTTGCCGTTATCCTGCCGAAGCTCTTCACCTGCGCGGTGCTCATCGGCTGCGCGGCGCTCGCCCAGTGGCTGATGAATGTCTGCGGCAACAAGGTCACGTACAACACCATCCGCGATATGCGCGAGGCAGCCTTTAAAAAAATTCACCGTCTGCCGTTTTCTTACCTCGACGCACACGAAACCGGCGACATCGTTTCCCGCATCATTGCCGATGTTGACCAGTTTGCAGACGGCCTTTTGATGGGCTTCTCACAGCTGTTTACCGGCGTTGTGACGATCATCGGCACCATCGGCTTCATGCTTTCCGTCAACGTTTGGACAACGCTTGTCGTGGTGCTTGTCACGCCGCTTTCCATTTTGGTGGCGCGCTTCATCGCAAAGAAAACGTTCGCCATGTTCCGCTTACAGTCCGAAACACGCGGCCGCCAGACGGCATTCATCAATGAGATGATCACGAACCAAAAGGTCGTGCGCGCATACGGACACGAAGACGAGAACATGGAGAAATTCGACACCATCAACGAAGAGCTGCGCCGCCACACATTAAAGGCGACATTCTTCTCCTCCATTACAAACCCCGCCACGCGCTTTGTAAACTCCGTTGTGTACGCGGCGGTCGCGCTCATCGGCGCTTTTCTGGCCGTGACCGGACAGGGCTTCACCATTGGTATGCTCTCCTGCTTTTTGAGCTACGCAAACCAGTACACGAAGCCGTTTAACGAGATTTCCGGCGTTATCACCGAGCTTCAGAACGCGCTCGCCTGCGCAGACCGCTTGCTTGAATTCCTCGACAGCGAAGAAATGTCTGCCGACCCCGAACTGCTGCCGGAGCACAGCGAGACCGCAAAGGGACAGGTCACGTTCGATAACGTTTGCTTCTCCTATACAAAAGACCGCCCGCTCATCCGCAATTTCAGCTTGGATGTACCGGCAGGCTGCCGCGTCGCCATTGTAGGCCCAACGGGCTGCGGCAAAACGACGATGATCAATCTTCTCATGCGCTTCTACGACCCGGACAGCGGCAGCATCAGCGTGGACGGCACGAATACGCAGACGATCCCGCGCCGCGCACTGCGCCGTAACTTCGGCATGGTCCTGCAGGAAACATGGCTGAAAACCGGCACTGTGCTCGATAACATCCGCATGGGCCGCCCGGACGCTTCCGAAGAAGACGTTATCGCCGCCGCAAAGGCCGCGCACGCACATAGTTTTATTGAGCAGCTGCCGAACGGCTACTATACGCAGATTGGCGAAGACGGCGGCAGCCTTTCCGCCGGACAGAAACAGCTTTTGTGCATCTCGCGCATCATGCTGACGCTGCCTCCTATGCTGATTCTGGACGAAGCGACGTCTTCCATCGATACACGTACCGAGTTGCGCATTCAGCGCGCGTTTTTAAAGCTGATGCGCGGACGCACCTCGTTCGTCGTCGCACACCGCTTGTCGACCATCAAGGAATCTGATGTTATCCTCGTCATGCGCGACGGCAACATCGTAGAGCAGGGCGACCATGAATCTCTGCTTGCGAAAAACGGCTTCTACGCCGAGCTGTACCGCAGCCAGTTTACGTATGAGGAACAGCCGGTAGGTTAACGCACAAAAATGCAGCCTTCTCTATTCGAGAGAGCTGCATTTTTCATTTTCTGCCATACCGCACAAAGCTGCGTTCTGCACTTTGTGCGGTATTTTTTGAATATCAATATAGTGGAAGTTTTAGTCAATGCGTTTGAGGAAATCAAACGGCAAAACGATTATGATAAAGACATAGGCGAACCTTGTCCGGACTGCGCATGCGCAAACTGCGTGCGGAACGCCTTCGGTGCACAGCCGTAGCGCTCCGTAAATAAGCGGTAAAACCGGCTTAAGCTGTTAAAGCCGCATGCACCGCAGATTTCAATGACGGGCATGTCCCCCTGCAAAAGCAGCTGCGCCGCCAAAGACAATCGCTTGCCGTTGATGTACTCCGTCGGCGTCATGCCGATGTAACGGCGAAACGACCGCGTAAGGTGCTCCTGCGACACAAGCCAACCATTGACCGCTTTGCTGTACACAAATACCTCAACTATAAAATTGCGGGCGAAAACGCGCCGTATTTGCACCTTAGTCTGCTTTTGAACGACTGCATCGCGCGCGGCAAGGCTACGTTTGAAGGCGGCGTGCGTTACCTGAATGCTTCCAGCGAAATGTTCGGCATCATCAGCTGTGCAGACAGCCTGACGGTCATTAAAACGCTCGTTTACGACGAGAAGAAGCTCTTCAAGGGCTCTATGGATAAAGTAGAAGCCGTCTTGAAGGCGTTTTACGATAACGACGGCGTGCAGACGAACCTGTGCGTCATCGGCAAGGATGACCTTGAAAACGCCATGGTGCACCCGGAAAACTACCAGAACCTCCTCGTGCGTATCGGCGGCTTCTCCGCGAGATTCGTCACGCTGAATCCTGTTGTGCAGCGCGAGATTATTGAGCGTACGACCTATGGCGCGTAAGCGGAGGCCGATATGCGGGATCTTATTTTTGATATTCAACGTTTTTGCGTGTATGACGGGCCGGGCATTCGCACCACCGTGTTTTTCAAAGGGTGCAACATGCACTGTGCGTGGTGCCACAATCCGGAAAGCTTTTCAACCGATGCCGAGCTCTTGTTTCGCCACGAAAAATGCACGTCCTGCGGGGCATGCACTGCGGTATGTCCGAACGGAGCGCATGAAATAAAAGCAGACGGCACACATGTTTTTGACCGTGCAAAATGCGCGGCGTGCGGCAAATGTGCCGAAGTATGTCCGAACGATGTCCTGGAGCTTTCCGGGCGCGAAATGACGGTGGAAGCCGTGATGAAGCAGATCGACAAGGACGCAAAATATTACCGCTCGTCAAAAGGCGGCGTCACTTTTTCGGGCGGCGAGGCTTCTTTGCACTTTGAACTCCTGAAAAAGCCGCTTACAGCCTGCCGCGAAAAAGGGTACCACACCGCGCTGGAGACAAACGGTTTGATCTCTGCCGCACATTTAAAAGAACTGATACCGCTCACCGATCTTTTTCTGTTCGATTTTAAGCATAGCGACCCCGATGCCCTCAAAAAATGGGCAGGCGCGCCGCTTGCGCCAATCCTCGAGTCCCTGGCAGCCCTTGAGGACGCGCATGCGCATGTGTGGTTGCGCTGCCCAGTCATTCCGGGCGTGAACGACACGGACGCGCACTTTGAGGCGATTTGTGCGCTCAAGCATCAATATACCTGTATTGAAAAGGCCGAGATCATGGCATACCATGACATCGGCAAAACGAAATGGGACGCGCTGGGGATACCGTATTCGCTCGCCGCGCTGAAGACCGTTTCGCCGGAACAGAAACATATTTGGGAGACTAAAATAGCCGATTAGCGGCACTTTTGGGGATAAGAGAGGGAACGCTTCGTTCCCTCTCTTTGCTTTATCTCCCACATTTTTTCTAAACATTTGACAGATTTCCCGGAATATTGTATGCTATGGAAAACACCGCAAATTTTCCCTGCGGGACCACAAACATTAGGAGGTCACTTATGTTTTGTATATACTGCGGCGCCACCTTGCCGGAGGGCGCGAAAAAATGCACGCTCTGCGGCAACCCCGTTGTGCGCCCGCCGGAAGCCACTGCACAACCCGTAAGCGAACCGGAGTCGGAATCTGCCCCCGCACCGGAAACGCCCACGGAGCCTGCCGTGGAAGACATCTCCTCAAATTCGACAGAGAGCCTCTCCGAAGCGGAACCGACACCCGAAGCTGAAGATACCCCTTCAAACAGTCCGGACAGTGAAGATATTTATAACCATTCCCCGATGGACTTCACGGAGGATATTTCCTCCGGCGATGCGCTCGGCGACAAACCCGAAGGCATGGAGCACGAGGGCACATTCACCGTTTCCCCCACCCCGGAGGAAATTTCAGGGCCGGAGCCGCGCGTGCAACCCATAGAATATACGTATAACGACGGCTACGCCTACGAGGAATACGACGAAAAGCCGAAGAAAAAGCGTTCTTTTAAATGGCTTTTCATCGTGCTTCCCATTCTCATCGCCATCGGCGCTACAATCGGCGGCATTTTCTGGTGGTACAATGCACCCATGCAAAAGCTCACCCGCGCGCTTGACGCTTACGATTATTCCGCTGCGGCGCAGGTACTTCCCACGCTTTCAAAGGACGAACTCGCTTCGGTCTCCGACCAAATGCAGGAATATGCCCAGACGGTCATCGACCGATACAATAAGAGCGAAGCGGACTACGACAGCTCCTATGAACTGCTCGACCGCCTGCAAAAGCTGTTCCCGAACATCGGTCTCGACGATCAGCTCAACGGCATTCAATCGCTGAAAGACTCCAAAGAGGCCTACAAAAACGGCAAAAGCCTGCAGGCACAGGGCGAAGACGGCCGCGCCATTACGGAATATCAGAAGGTCATTCACGCCGATGTGAACCACGACGACGCGCAGACGCAAATTCAGAACATCCGCACCGCGTACAAAGAAAAAGTGTTAAGCGATGCGCAGAACCGCGCGGACGAGAAAGATTTCCTCGGTGCCGAAGCTATTTTGATGAACAGCGCCGATATCCTCGGCGATGATGAAGACATCCAGGCTAAGCTGGAAGAGATTAAGGACGCAGAGCTCAACAACTACGTGGAAACGCTGCTCGGCACCGCCAAAACGCTCGCGGATGACGGCGACCTGCCCGGCGCTGTTAACGTGCTGCAGGACGCCACACGCAGCGACAAGCGCATCGACGCGCAGATTGCCACCTACAAAAACCAGTATAAGCAAAAAATTCTCGATGCTGCCGCAAAACAGGCCGGTGAAAGCCGCTATTATGACGCGGTGGAAACGCTGCAAAACGCCGACGACATCCTCTCCGGCGACAGCGACATTGCGGCAAAAATCGAAGAATACAGGGCGCTTTACCCCGTTTCGCTGACAGATCTTTCTCCAAGCGGCGGCGAAGATTGCAGCCAGAACTGGACAGCCTATGACGTAAACGGCAATGCATACAGCAACGGCCTTAACTTCTCGCTGTACCCTGTCATCGCAAAAACCGTCTACACCGAATACGCCCCGAACGGACAATATAAGCGCCTGACGGGAACATGGGTCGTGGAGGGCGATACCTCCGACGATTTTATCGGCACGGTTCGCATTTATGTGGACGACCATTTGCAGTATGAAGTTTCCTCGCTCACGGTGAACAGCCCCGCAAGCGCGCTGAGCCTGAGCATTTCCGGCGCTTCCACCGTTCGCATTGAAGTGGAGGGCGCGTTTGCCTCGCTGCGTGCCGTCGGTTATCTGTACCTTGCAGATGCGAAATTTGAAAACTAAGCCGCTATAAAAAGAGATACCGCACAGGGTAAACTCACCTTGTGCGGTATTCTTTTGCGCAAAGCCTGCCGTGCGGTCTATGCACGTGCAGCTGATCCTTCCACAATACAGAAAAACTCTGTGGAAAACACAACGCGCATAAGAAACGGGATGTCCCTTTTTGGGGGACATCCCGTCTTACTTTGGCTTACGCCTTATGCTTTTGTTCCATCACGCGTTTGCTGCGTTCTCGTCTTCGTCGTTTTCGTCCTTCTTCTTTTTGCAGAGGACCATAACAACGACCTGTACCAGCGCGATTACAACATGGAGGATTGTCCACTTGTCGACGAAGATCATCGGCAGGGTCATGTCTTCGGTAAAGATGAAGACGATGATGGCAATCAGAGCCGGGATGATGCTGATGAGTCTCCAAAGGCCCTTCTTGTTCTTTTCGTACTCCATAACCTCTTTGCCGTTCTCATCGAGAACCACGTTGCCGTCTTCGTCTTCCAACGCCTTCTTTTTCTTGCCGATATAGCCGATGAGAAGGAGGATGGAAAGAAGAGTCGTCACGATGGTGAGGATCAGGTTGATGAGTGCCCAAGCGCCCGTGCCGAGACCTGCGAGCGGCGTTGCGTTATCTGCGATGTCTTCACCGTTTGCAAGCGGTGTTTCGTTATCGGTGATCGTTTCGCCTATTTCGCCATCATTATTGCCATCGCCTTTTCCGCCGTTATCGCTCGGCGTTGTGGAAGGTGTGGCAGTCGGTGTCGGGGTGGGTGTTGCAACCGTAGCCGTAACGACCGGAGCTACCGGCGCCGGAGTAGGTGTTGCCGGGTTCGGGTTCGGATTTGGAGCCGGTGTAGGTGTAGACTCTTCTGTCGGAGCCGGAGTAGGTGTAGACTCTTCTGTCGGAGCCGGAGTAGGTGTAGGCTTTTCTGTCGGAGCGGGTGTGGGTGTAGGCTCTTCCGACGGAATCGGGGTCGGCGTGGGATTTGCTTCCCAAACAGCCTTCAACACAACGTCCTTAGCCGGCATCGTGAACGCATCGTTCTCGATCGTAACCTCTTCGCTTCTCCAACCCGAGAACTTATAGCCCTCTCTGGTCGGGACCGTCTTTACAACTTCTACTGTTGCTTTGTACTCGTACGGGAACTCGTTGGTCGCTTCAGTCCACTCGCCGCCGTCGAGGTCGTACGTTACTTTGTAGATGTTTGCTTCCCACTTTGCCTTCAAAGTTACGTTCTTTGCAGGCATCGTGAACTTGCCGTTTACTGCTTTTACTTCTTTGCTCGTCCAACCTGCGAAAGTATAACCTGTCTTTGTCGGAACTGCTTCTATTACGTTGACCTGATCGTTTTCAAACTTTCTGAATGTATCTTCGGTTTCTGTTGTCCATGCGCCGCCATTCAGATTGTAGGTCACATTGAAGCTTGCTTCGTACTGTGCCTTATATACCTGATTACCGGTTACCTTCTGGAGCGGTTTATCCCAATCTGTGAACTTATAGTCATGGTCTTCGTCACTCGGTTTGGTCGGTGCTTCACCGGTATAAGCCTTCGGCATCGTGTTGTATGCAACATCGGGCTCTGTCTGAAGAACTTCATCGTTCCAGTTTACCCACGTTACCGTGTACGTCTTCACCTGCCAAACCGCATAGAGATCATTATCGTCGTTAGCGTCGACAAAAACCGGGTCATTCGGCTGATATTTAACATTACCATACGGCGTGGTTGCCCAGCCGCGGAATTCGTAGCCTGTGGGGGCGTCGAAGTTGACATCGCTAAGCGATTTTACGGTTGCGTTCGTATTCTTCGGGTAACCGCTGTCTTCATAGATCTGCGTGCTGTCCCCGAAATTATAATGATACGTAATCGTCACGGTTTGGGGCTTATTGGTGTAGACTGCCGTCAACGTGATGTTCTTTGTGACGGTAATCTTATCGCCCGGGTGGATGAGCGTGCCGTCTTCCATTTTCCAAGCGCGGAAGTTTTCGGAATTTTCCGGCGGAAGTACGCGGGCGGAGCTGCCGCTTACATACTTCTGGTTATCCGTTGCTACATTTTTGTTCTCGCCCTCAACGTATGTGACCGTGAAGCCATCCTTTGCGGAGGGGAAGAACGGGAAAATCGTAACGGAGCTGTAAAGTTTGGTATCTACATTGAACAGCGCGCCGTTGGAATCAATCCAAGCGGAGGGCTTTTCCTTGAAATTTTCAAGCAGTGCCTTAAACTTTTCGGAATCCGAAAGCTTTGTGCCGTACGGAATTTCAATCGTTTCAAACTTTCCGTCCGCAGAGGCCGTCAGGTAAACCTTAGCTTCAATAACCGGCGCCTGCCACTTTGCGTAGAGCGTAATGCCCTTTGCCGGCATCGTCTTGCCGGTGAAGTCATACGCTGTGCCTTCGCAATACTCGTTATCATACCAGCCTGCAACCGTGAAGTTTGCGGGTACACCAGCCGGTCTTGTCGGGGTGCACGTCACATCGGAAATATTCTGCTGATACTTGCAGCTTTCGGTTTTTTCTGTCTTACCGCCGTTAATGAACGTGATATTATAAGATTCACGGGTGTAGTAGAATTTAGCGTTGTCGTATTTAGGTTTATATTCCCCAGAAAAGATGCCACCAACCCATTCGTAATCCGCTTTGAATTCCTTGAATTCAAACCCAGTTATCGGATACTTATCTTCGTCCGAAATTGTGGAGCCTGAACCAGGGCTTGTATCCGAATGATGAAGCACATATTTAACTCCGTCAACCGTAACTGTATCACTCGCACCGGGGAGAGCTTCCACATAATAGTATGCTGTCTCACTGCCATAATCGGTCTTCGGTCCATAGAACTTGGCGCCGCCTAACGGCATTGTATCAATATTGACCTGATAGGTGCTACCGCGATCACTTGTGCACCATGTGCTGCTGCCCTTGTAAGTAGGCCACTTATCACTGATGTTCGCGCCATATTTTGCCGTAATTCTAAGATCTGTATACTCCCGAGAAGAAGAGATCAAACCACTGTAGCTGTAGAACTTAACGTCATAAACATTTCTCTTATAATAAACGTTTACGATTGTGGAACCGTCTCCGACAATGGTTTTCTGCGTAATCGCCTGTGCGGTAAAGCCCTCATAGTTTTTAGCTTCTGCGTTTGTCTGTGCGCCGGTCGTGCCGATTTTGGTTTGCGTATCTTTTTTCACCAGCGTATAGCCTTTATCATCCGCATTTTCCTGCCAATGGATAACGGTATACTTCGTGTTGTTGCTGGCTGTCCAGTGTGCGGTGACGGTAGCCGTTTCGGAAACCGTTGTAACCGAGTTGCCTTTTGCGTCATACCAACCGTCAAACGTGTAGCCGTTGCGGGTGGGGGTGACGACTGTGCTCAGATTCAGCGCTTCCATCTGGAACTGCGGCGCCATGTAGTCGCCGCCTTTGGTATCAAATGTGACCCAGAAACCGGTTTTAACTACCGGGTAAACGTATGTATCGCCGGCTGCAAATGTGATGGTTTCGTCGGGGGTATCGTTGCCCGGCGTGATGCTCCAGCCGACAACGCCTTTTTCTTTGTCCATGGTGAGCTCAACCTTAGCGGTCGCGGCGTTCAAATCTGCTTCCGCAACGTTTTCACCGGCTACGCCTGCGGCGGTGTAATAAACCACCTTTGTACCGTCTTCATTCATGAAGTATACGTAGCTGTACTCCTCAAACTTCGGCTTAACGGTCACTTCCGCACCGCTGACATCCGCGACTGTGCCGAAGCTTAACGGGGTCTCACTCTCATCGACATACCACCCAACAAAGCGTGCGTTTTCCTTTGTCGGTGCAGTCGGCTCGAGGAGCTCTTCGCCTGCGGCGACGGTCTGCTGCCACTCGGTCAGCTCCTTGCCATCTGCATCATAGAAACGGTAGGTATCGACCGTGGGCTTCTTGTCGTCCGGACGCAGCATAGTCATTGCAATGCCCGTTTCCGCGCTCTGTTTTGCCGGCGCAGCTTCTTCTGCATCTGCGGCGGGGGTCGCCTGTGCTTCCACTTCAACGGGAGCCGGGGTCTCTACCGGGGCGGGAGTAGGTGTCTCCTCCGGAGCGGGAGTGGGTGTCTCCTCCGGAGCGGGAGTGGGTGTCTCCTCCGGAGCTGCGGTCTCCTCGGACGCAGGCGTCTCGTCAACGACCGGCGTTCCCCCCTGCATAACATCCCCTGTTGCAGTGTAGGTGTTCGTTTCCTCATCACTCATTGCAAACGCGCCCGTAGGACATGCCGAAACCAGCATACATGCGCTCAGCAACACGGCGATGATTTTCTTTTTCATAGTGTTTTCCTCCAATCCTGTGATTTGTCCGTTTTATAACAAATATGGATTCCTAAATTGATGTGTGTTACTGTGCCAAAACCGTTTCCATTTGGATGAGCAGCTCCAGCACACTGCGGAACGCGGCCTCTTTGCCGCCTTTTGTCCACCGCAGTCTTCCCTGCCAGCTGTAATTCTGGCGGAACAGGATGTCCAGTTCAAACGTGGGTGTTTCCGTACATTTTACGGGAGAAGCTTTCGGTGCGCCGCCTGTATCCATCTGCTCTTCCAAAAGCAGGATCAGACGTGAAAGACTTCGGAATAGGGTTTCCTCCGGGAGCGTCCCGCCGGAGACCCTGCCGCGGATGACACCGTCCTCCGCTTCATCCACAAAGATACGGAAGGTCTCTGTGCCGATCGGTAGCATACGATTTTCTTTCATCTAACCCCTCCCTTTTGTATTTTGTGATTTTATTTTACACAAAGGTGCTATGAGAACGCTATGATTAAGAAGTTTTTTCATAGAAAAACGACCCATTTTCTCATGAAAAAAGAAAATAGGTCGTAGTTTTTTTATTAACTATTC